>Ga0209596_1002964_pt1 | contig 13647 bp, 17 predicted proteins | sample M_130807_MF_Meta_FD_187314 | JGI IMG/M metagenome (GOLD analysis project Ga0209596, IMG submission 187314) | Freshwater microbial communities from Lake Montjoie, Canada to study carbon cycling - M_130807_MF_MetaG (SPAdes) (version 2) | ecosystem: Environmental > Aquatic > Freshwater > Lake... | reverse complement strand
GTTCTCCGACAATCACCGTATCTGGCGGGTATAGGGTTTATAACTGGACGGGTTCCGGCTCGATAACTTTCTAATGGCGCACTTTGCAAAAATTGAAAACGGTCTGGTAACGCAGGTTATTGTTGTCGGTAACGCTGACACGGCAAACGCTGAAGGCGTTGAGCTTGAGCATATCGGCGCGGCGTTCTGTGAGCGTTTGCTTGGCGGTGATTGGAAACAGACTAGCTACAACGGCAAGATGCGTAAGAACTACGCCGGGATTGGCTACACCTTTGACGCAGCGCGTGACGCGTTTATTGCTCCGCAACCGTTTCCGTCTTGGGTTTTGAACGAACAGACTTGCCAGTGGGAAGCGCCTGTGCCTATGCCTACAGACGGAAAAAGATATAATTGGGACGAAGCAACCCTAAATTGGATTGAAAATAACTAAACCTTACCAGTGAGGTTCACTGGGGATTCCAAGGAATCAAGCCATGTCTGACGAAGTAATAGCGGAAGTACCCGCGCCGGAACAGGTTGCTACGGCAGCGCCTGCGCCTGAGATAGTAGCGCCGGAAGCAGCGCCCGAAGGTGAACCGAAAGAGATTCCGAAACTATTTAGCCAGGATGATCTGGATGCCGCCATCGGCAAACGACTTGCAAGAGAGCAGCGAAAGTGGGAACGCGAAGCACGGCAGGCCGAAGCACCAAAGCCCGTCCCTGTAGAGCATGTTAAGCCGGAACAGTTTACGACGACTGAGGAATACGTTGAGGCATTGACGACTTCCAAAGCAGCGCAGATTGTCCAGCAGCAACAATACGCGAAACAGCAACAGGAGTTGCTTGGTAACTATCACGAGAAGGAAGAAGATGCGCGAGGCAAATACGAGGACTTTGAACAAGTCGCGTATAACCCCAAGCTACCGATTACCAACGTGATGGCCCAAACCATTCAAGCCTCGGATAACGGCCCGGATATTGCATATTATCTCGGCGCAAACCCCAAGGAAGCTGACCGCATATCCCGCCTTGAACCGTTCTTGCAGGCCAAAGAGATAGGAAGATTGGAAGCGAAGGTTGCTTCCGAACCCGTTACAAAACGCACATCCAGCGCACCTGCGCCGATTTCACCTGTTACTGCTCGCGGAAATCATTCCGGCAATTTTGATACCACAGACCCAAGGTCAATTAAAAGCATGACCACAACCCAGTGGATTGAAGCTGATAGAGCTAGACAAGTGAAAAAGCAGGAAGCAAGGAACCGCTAACTACTTTTAGGAGTTTTTCATGGCTAATAGCCTGCTTACCATTGATATGATTACCCGGAAATCTCTGGAAATTCTGGAGAACAACCTGGTAATTTCCCGCAATTGCAACAAAGAATACGACGACAGCTTCGCCGTCGAAGGTGCCAAGATTGGTTCGACCCTGCGGATTCGTCTGCCGGATCGCGCGCTGGTGACGGACGGCGCCGCCCTGCAAGTTCAGGACGACAACGAGCAATACACCACGCTGACGGTTTCCAGCCAAAAGCACATTGGCATTAACTTTACCTCTGCCGAACTGACGATGCAGTTGGACGACTTCGCGGAACGTGTTCTCAAACCGCGTATCAGCCAATTGGCGTCCAGTGTGGATGCTGACGTTGCCAACGCCTACAAGTCTATTTACGCTACGGTTGGCACTCCGGGCACCACGCCGGCTACCGCGCTCGTTCTGCTGCAAGCGCAACAGAAGCTGAACGAATCGGCTACGCCTATGTCGCCGCGCTACGCAACCGTAAATCCTGCCGCTAACGCTGGCCTGGTAAACGGCATGACGGGATTCTTTAACCCAACGGGCACGATCTCCCGCCAGTTCAAGACAGGCATGATGGGTGAGGGTGTTCTCGGCTACGACGAAATGAATATGTCGCAGTCGATTGTTAACCACACCGTCGGTAGCCTTCCGGTTGCGCCCATCTGCGCGTCTACCGTTCCTGCCGTTCAAGGTGCAGCGACGCTGGACATTACGTACACCAGCGGCACCAAGACCATCAAGCAAGGCGATGTGTTTACCATTGCGGGCGTGAACGCGGTCAACCCGCAGACGCGTCTTAGCACGGGTAGCTTGCAACAGTTTGTCGTGACTGCTGACCAGACCCTGACCAGCACCTCGGCTACCATTGCGTTCTCGCCGCCGATGTATACCGCGACCAATGCGTTGGCTACGGTTGACGCGTTTCCGGCGGCTTCGGCTGCGCTGGTGTTTGTGGGAACCGCGTCTACCACCTACCCGCAAAACTTGGTTTACCACAAGAACGCGATTACGCTGGCTACGGCTGACCTCTTGCTTCCGCAGGGTGTCGATATGGCTTCACGCCAAGTGCATAACGGTATCTCGATGCGTATCGTGCGTCAGTACGATATCAACAACGACCGTATGCCTTGCCGTGTTGACGTGCTGTATGGCTATTCAGTCATTCGCGCGCCGATGGCCTGCCGTATCTGGGGTTGATAAAACCGCCCTCGCATAACGCGGGGGCATCTTAATTTTTAGGAGAAACAATCATGGCACTTCCCTCAGTTGGTGGCGGCTATCAATACACCGATGGCAACCAAAGCGAACCAGTAATGGAAACTCAAGCGGCGCCCGGAACGGCAACCGCAACGGCAACGCTGACTGTTGCTCAACTCACCGGCGGTCTTTTGGTGTGCGATCCGACAGCTTCCGCAGCGTCTTACACGATGCCTACTGCGGCGGCAATCGATGCGGTAATGACCAACCTTAAAACCAACAGTTGTTTTCTGTTAAACGTGGTTAACCTTGGCACTTCGTCTGGCGTTCTTACGTTTGTTGTTGGCACGGGCATTACTTCGGTTGGTAACCTTTTGGTTGCTATCACCGGCAGTGCGGCTGGCGTTGGTGGCGCGGCACAGTTCTTGTTCCGCAAAACCGGCACGGCAGCGTATTCGGTGTATCGGATAGCTTAAGTAACAACACCTCGCGGTGTAATAGCCGCGAGGTGGTTTTTAAGGAATATCATGGTCATTTACATGCGGCACCCCGTTCACGGTAACAAGGTCGCTATTGCAGAGGCCGAAGCGGTATACGATGAAACGAACGGTTGGGAACGCTACGACGTTGGCGCGCTGTTGCGCCCTTCGCCGCCCGAATCGGTAAACGAATTGGCAAAACCTCGCGGCAGGCCGCGTAAGGAGCTTGCGGCATGACGACCACGGCTGGCGATCAGATCAATGGCGCGTTGCGGCTAATTGGTCAATTGGCCGAAGGCGAAACGCCATCTGCGGCGACTTCGCAAGACGCTTTGACCGCAATGAACCAGATGCTGGATAGCTGGTCATCTGAGCGTTTGGCTGTGTTCTCGACGCAAGACCAAGTGTTTACTTGGACGCAAAATCTTAGCTCACGAACGCTTGGGCCTACTGGCGATTTTGTAGGCAACCGTCCGGTGTTGGTTGACGATTCAACTTATTTTGTTGACGTTAGCAACGGCATCAGTTTTGGCATCAAGCTGATAAACCAACAGCAATACAACGGCATTGCAGTAAAAACAGTGACTAGCACTTACCCGCAAGTCATGTTTGTAGATATGACAATGCCGGACATAGAAATGACAATCTACCCGGTGCCAACTACGGCGTTGGAATGGCACATTATTAGCGTTAACGAGTTGGCCGAACCGGCTACGCTGATAACGGAGCTAGTCATTCCTCCCGGCTATCTTCGGGCGTTTCGGTTTAACCTGGCGGCAGAGATTGCTGCTGAGTTTGGCGTTGAGCCACCGCCCCAAGTGCAACGGATTGCAATGAGTAGCAAGCGCAACATCAAGCGGATCAATAACCCCGACGATGTGATGAGCTTGCCGTATAGCATTGTAGCAACTCGCCAACGGTTCAATATCTATAGCGGCAATTACTAAGTGAAGTCGCCCATCTTAGGCGGTAGCTACGTAGCCCGGTCGGTCAACGCCGCCAATAACCGCATGGTCAACTTGTTTCCCGAAGTGGTGCCGGAGGGCAGCGGGGGGAAAGAGGCGGGCTTTCTGATGCGGTGCCCAGGCTTGCGTCTGATTACGACCGTGGGCGCCGGGCCGATCCGTGGGCTGTGGGTGACTAACGGCGTAGCCTACCTAGTGTCCGACGATAAGTTCTACAGCCTGACTACCAATTACGTTGCCACCCTACTCGGCACCGTAACCGGCAGCGGTCCGGTTAGCATGGCAGACAATGGCACGCAGATATTCATTGCCTGTAACCCGTTTAGTTACATCTACAACATATCCACGGCGGTGTTTGCCCAAATTACGGACGATGACTTCCCCGGCGCTGGCTCGGTTGGCTATCTAGACGGTTACTTTGTATTCAACGAGCCAAACTCGCAAAAGTTTTGGGTGACTAGTCTGCTGGACGGCACAGCAATCGACCCGTTAGATTTTGCCAGCGCGGAAGGCTATCCTGACGATGTGATAGCTTTGATCGTAGACCACCGCGAGGTGTTCTTGTTTGGTAACACTAGCGTTGAGGTTTGGTATGACGCTGGAACGCCGGACTTCCCGTTAGCGCGGATTCAAGGCGCGTTTATGGAGGTCGGTTGTGAAGCTGCATATTCGGTAGCCAAGCTAGACAACAGCGTGTTTTGGTTGGGTTCGGATGCTAGGGGTCGTGGCATCGTCTACCGCGCCAACGGCTACACGCCCGCGCGGATATCGACCAACGCTGTCGAATATATCATCCAAAGCTACGGCAACATTACCGATGCAATTGGCTACACTTACCAGCAAGACGGCCACCCGTTCTACGTGCTGATATTCCCGTCTGCCGGGGCTACATGGGTTTACGACGTGTCCACGCAATTGTGGCATGAGCGCGCCGCTTTTGAAAACGGGCAATTTACTCGTCACCGCAGCAATTGCCAAATGTCGTTTAACAACGAGATTGTGGTGGGCGACTACGAGGACGGGCGTATCTATGCCTTTGACCTTGACGTTTACGCTGACGACGACCAGACACAGAAGTGGTTGCGGTCGTGGCGCGCATTGCCCGCCGGTCAAAATAACCTCAAGCGCAGCGCGCACCACAGCTTGCAGCTTGACGCTGAAACGGGCGTTGGGCTTGCCCAAACACCGGGCATGGAGTCTAAATATTTATTGACCGAAGCCGGGCTATACCTTACGACTGAAGCTGACGCCTATTTAGTTACCGAAGAACTTCTTGCGACAGCCGGTTACGACCCCCAGGTTATGCTGCGCTGGTCGGACGACGCGGGGCATACGTGGTCAAACGAACACTGGAACTCAATGGGCCGGATTGGGGTTTACGGTTTTCGCACCATCTGGCGCCGGCTCGGCATGACGGAGAAAATCCGCGACCGGGTGTATGAAGTGTCCGGCACCGATCCGGTCAAAATTGCCATTGTAGGTGCTGAACTGTTCGTCACTCCAACGAGTAGCTAGTGGCCGAACTTAACATCACCAATATCCCCGCGCCTCGGGTGCCGTTCGTTGACGAACGCACCGGCCTAATGGCGCGGGAATGGTATCGGTTCTTTCTTAATATGTTTGTCTTGACCGGCAGCGGCAGCAACCCGACCACGCTGGACGAGCTGCAACTTGGGCCACCTAGTCAACCCATCAGCAACGCCGGCAGCGGCACGGTTACTAACCTCTCGGTAGTATCGGCTAACGGTTTTGCCGGCACGGTAGCAACCCCAACAACCACCCCCGCGATCACGCTCTCGACAACCATTACCGGCGTGCTTAAGGGTGACGGCACGGCGATGTCTGCGGCGGTTGCCAATGTTGACTATGTTCCGCTGTCTACCGTCCTGACCAAAACGGCTGACTACACGATCACGGGGACGGACACCTGGATTATCAACAACAAGACAGGTTCGACGTTTACGTTGACCTTTCCCCTTGCGTCAGCTTGGACTGGCCGGTATATCTCGGTCAAAAACATGCAAGCGCAAACAGTGGTGTCGGCAACCAGCAATGTGGTGCCTATCGACAGCACAACCGCAGGGACAGCTATTCTTTTGGCTGTTGTGGGAAACTGGGCTACTCTGGTGTCAGACGGCACTAATTGGGTCATTATGCAGACCGCGCCCAATAACATCCTACTTTTGGAATAGGCCATGACTGTTACCGTAAAAGTGCTGATACCAGCCAAAACCGCCGAATCCGCGCAAACCACGCAATATACGGCGTCCAACGTCACCACAATTATTGACAAGTTTACCGCGACTAACTTTAGCGCCAGCCCGGCGACCTTGAGCGTCAATCTGGTCACTTCGGGCGACACGTCGGGCAACCAGAACCTGATTACCAAGACCAAGACGCTATCCGCTGCGGAGGTATATACTTTCCCCGAGATTGTCGGTCAGGTGCTGGTGACGGGCGGGTTTATCTCGACCATTGCCGGAACGGCTACGGCGATCAACATTCGCGCTTCAGGGCGGGAGGTTAGCTAGTGGACGCGGTTACAGTTCTTGCGCCGGAACGCGTAAAGCGTTTGGAAACCGAGTTATTAAAACTGCCGCAAGCAAGTATTGTGACTGAACATATTTTTAACCCCGGCGTATACGAACGAAAAATTACCATTCCTCCGTGGACAATCTTAACCGGCGCGGAGCATAAGACCGCTTATCGCGTGCGGGTAGAGAAAGGCACAATTGCGGTTACGACTGACGCGGGGGTAAAGGTTGTAACGGCGCCGGTGGAATTCGACGCGCCAGCAGGCGCGCAACGGGCCGGACGAGTATTTGACGACGAGGTTGTGTGGGTAGATATATACGATAACCCCGATAACTGCACCGATATCCCCGCATTGGAATCGCGGCTATACGTAGTGCCCGATATTGGTTTGGCAAATAGCCGAACCGCAGTTCAAAAAGCCCGGGTAGATTACGGCGCGTTTTTGTTTCAGATGGGCATGAATCAAAACGATATGGACGCGATAGTTAAAATTGAAACCGACGTTATAGATATGCCGAAGGATTACGCGGTAGAGTTAAAAGAATCGCCAATTCACGGTAAAGGTTTATTTGCGCAACAAGTTTTTCAAGTTGGCGAAGTAGTCTGCCCCGGCAGGGTAAAAGGTTGTAGGACGCCCGGCGGTCGGTTTATCAACCATGCTTACGAGGCTAACATTAAACCGATTATGGTGGGTGACGACATATACGCCGTAGCAACACGCGAAATACAGCCCGGCGAAGAATTACTTGTGGATTACCGCGCGTCGATGCGCGTCAATTTTGGTTTTGCATTACCAGGAGAATTAGTATGAGTGGATGGGTTGCAGGAGCCGTAGCAGTCGGCAGTGTAGCCGGGGGATATTTTGCCAATAAAGCTGCCGAAAATGCCGCAGATAAGTCGGCTGAAGCGTCTGCCGCCGCCGTTGCTGAGCAGCGCCGGCAATACGACACAAGCCGCGCCGATTATGCGCCGTATCTTGCGGCTGGCACTACGGCAGTCAATCGGTTGGGGGCGGGTGTAAAGGCTGACGGTGAATTCGGCTCAACCATGCCGTTTGATTTTCGATACGACGCAAACGCTGATCCAGGCACTGCGTTCCGTATGTCGGAAGGCGTAAAGGCACTCGACCGTAGCGCAGCTAGCCGTGGCGGTCTGTTGTCTGGCGCAACGCTTAGAGGCGTAGAACGCTACGCACAAGACTTGGGTAGCCAAGAATTCCAAAACGCGTTTAACCGCTACACAACCGGCTTCAACGCCAACACGGGCGAGCGTAACCAGCTTTTCAACCGCCTGTCGGGTGTAGCCGGGACAGGTCAAACGGCGGTTAGGGACGTTACAACGCAGGGCGCAACTACAGCCGGTAACATCGGCAACGCCTACATGACCAACGCCGCTAACCAAGGCAACGCGGGGATGGCCGGCGCGGCGATGCGTAACTCGGCGTTTAGCGGCGGCGCAAATGCGCTAGGCCGGCTGTATGGTAATTACGGGCGATCACCATACGGTGCAGGCCAACAGTTAAGCAATCAATACGGATACGGAAACGTATACGGCGCGGGGGGTGGAGGCTACGATACGGGCATAGAGCAAGGCGTAGAAGGCAACTTTTAACCGTGCTAACGCCAAAACATACCAACAGGACAAATCATGGCTGAACTTAATTTTGGACTATTGACCCCGCCCGGCTCGCAGTCTATTGGCAATGCGTTTACGCAGGGTATGGATCAAGCGGCGGCGGCTAGGGCGCAAGAGAATCAGAACGCAATGGCTCAATACACCTTGGGCAAAGCAAAGCGGGAAGATGCCCAACAAAACGAGCTATACAACGCAGTGCGTCAACCAGGTTTTAAATTAGATATCGGCACAGCTATGCGGTTTGGCGCGCCGGGGTTAGCCGCGTTCAAAGCGCAAGAAGAAGCAACAACGCGCGGTGTAGATTTTCAAATTAAACAAGAAACATTGCGGGGGCTACCAAATAAGAGATTGCTTGATGAAAGCAATCTTATAGATAAATCATTATCTCGGTATCAAGGCCAAGTGGCAACGGTACAAGCGGCGCCCGCCGTGGAAGCGTATGTGCGGCGAACATACGCCGATCCGGTGTTAAACCCATACCTTACTAAAATTAAATCAGAAGATGAAGCAGTTGCAGAAAACGTAGCCCAATTTAACGCTAACCCCGATAAGTGGCGGGCAACGCACACTAACGTACACGGGTTACAAATCTTGCAAGCTACTATGCCTAAGCCGCAAGTGGCGGGCAGTAGTATTGTTAATATGAACCCTGTGGCGGGTCCAGTTGGCGCACCGATAGCTGGCGCGCCGCCAGTAGCTAACCTAGCAACAAATTTGTTAATTCCTGGCCCGAACAATACGATGGTTCCTAACCAACCGCTTATTGATGTACAGACGGGATTGAGAAAGGCAGGGGCGCCAAACGTCAACGTCAAGCTGCCTCCGGTTGAAGGCGAGTACGGCAAAACTTTTGCTAAAGGCATTGGCGAAGCTGACCTTAAATTACGTGGCGCCGCAATAGGCGCAAAAGATTTAGCCGCAAACGCTAACCAAACTTTAGCCTTACTTGAAAACCCGCAAATATTTACTGGCGGCGCGGCGGATATAAGGTTAGCTTTTGCAAAAGCGCTTAATGTAATTGGCGACACGGATGCGCAAGCTATAATCAACACGGAACAACTTATCCGAAGCACCGGCAAAGCCACGTTAGCTGCTATTCAACAATCAGGCCTTGGCACCGGGCAAGGTTTTACGGACAAAGATTTAAAAATGCTGCAAGGCGTCGAAGGCGGCACAATAGGGTTAAATGCCGATACGTTGCGCGCGTTTGCCACCGCACAACACAACGCGGCTACGGCCATCGTTAAACAGTGGGAAACGCGGCGCAAGGGTATTCCTTCGGCTGCGTTAAGCGGAACGGGGATCGACAAAGAAACGTATTCCATAGAACCAAAGTATTCGGCTACCCCAAGTAGTAAGCCGGATGTTTGGGTTAGGGGCGCTGACGGCAAACTGGTAAGACAATAATGGCTAAACCCATAAGTTTTGAAGGCCGGACAATAGAAGTTCCCGACGACGCTACCGATGCAGAAGTAGCAACGATCTTATCGTCGTATCCAAGGGCGGGGTTTGACACGCTCCCTGGTGGCGCGGCCATAGTTCAACCAAGGCAACCCGCGCGCCCGTTACGCCGCCCGGCTAGTGAAGTGCTAACCGAAGTTGCTGGCGCGGGGGCTTTAGGCGCGGGAATGGGGTTGGTAGCACCGGAAATAATTCAGGGTGTAGGCACCGTAGTTAAAGCAATACCGATACCGCAAGCGCAAGCTATTGGTGGTGGCCTTGATTTTTTAGGCCGCACGGCAAGGGCCGCAGGCCCGGCAGCGCGTGTAGTTTCCGGCGGGCTAAGTGGCGTAGGGTCTGAAACAGCGGGTCAATTAGCTGAAAGTGACTTAGCAAAAAGTATAGGCGCGGGGCCGGTTACGGCTGAAGCGGCGCGGTTTGTTGGTGGTGGATTGACACCCGAATTTGTGCGTTTTGCTGGCACTACTCTGGCTAACACGTTGTCGCATTGGGCTATGCCTGGTCGCTTAGACGCGGCGGCAATGCGAACAATGGCGGGGCAAATAAGCCGACAAATTAGCCGAACAACGGGGCAACCATTGTCCGAGTACGAGCAGGCGTATGTTGCTAAATTAGTTGCTGACCTTCAAGGTAGCCGAAAACCTGGCGACGCGTTAGGGGTCGTAGGGGCACAAATGCAAACCGGCGCGGAAGATGTTCTCCAAGCGGGGGAAAGACGCGCTGCCGATATTGTGTCCTCGGCAAAAACAAAATCGGCGTTGGATATCCAACGCGAAACGCAATTGGCTAACCAACGGTTAGCCGACGCAAAAGTTAAGTCCGGCGCGCTATACACCCAAGCTAATGCAACATTAAACGACGCAGAAGCCGCTGCGCGAGCAGAACTGGCGGCAGCGGAAAAAAGCGCGGAGCCGTTGGCAACAAGGGTTGATTATCTGTCTACGGTAAAAAACCAATCTACTGACGCAGCTAAACAAACGCGATTGGAGATTGGTAAAGAACGCCCTCTCGGCAATACCGAGATTGGCACGGAATTACGGGACGCGGCTGTTAAACGCGAAGGTGATTTTCGCACCGCAGCGTCTGATCGGTATGTGACTGCGGCGGCAGATGTAAAAAATGACGTGGCGAAGCTAGAAAAGGGGGGAATAACAATAGATAAAAACCCCGCGTATATAAAGTTAGTTGCTGACTTAGAAGCAGAATTGGTGCCGGGTAAAAACAGTAAAGACGTGGTTGCAGGGTATAAAAAAATACTTGACCAAATAACAGGGCCAGTATCGTACAACTCCATTGATCAATCACGAAAGTTATTGGGCGACTCTTTTGGCAATCCACGCATAACGGGATACGAAAGTTTAGAACGTAACGTCCAACAAGACATTTACAAACGCCTTCGGGACATACAAGTAAAATTTGCCGGGCCTAAAGCGGATCAAATGCTTAAAGATTACGCTGACTCGCGGCCAGAACTGGCGGTATTTGGGTCAAAAGCCGGGCAACAATTAACCGGCATGGATCGCGGTGCGTTGACGCAATTTGCCACCGACCCGTCCAAGATGCCCGGGTATTTCTTTAAGACACCTACGGCATTTCAAAATTTGGTTGAGCTTGTAGGCGATAAGACTTTAGCCACGCAAGCGGGCTTAGACCACATCACAGCAGAATTGGTCGGCAAAGATACCGTAGCCAAAGTGCGCAGTTGGATGACCACTAACCGGGAAATGCTTAATGCGGTGCCGGGGTCAAAAGCGGCGGTAGCTAAATATGCAAACGCTTTGGAAGCTGCCGAAAGGTCAAATGCGTCGATAGACTTAGAAATAGCAAAAGCAACGGCAAAACAAGCCAGCCTTCGCTCAACGGCAAAGTCCCAAGCGGCTGATATTACTACCGGCGGTGGCGTGCGACGCAACATTTTAGCGGAGACAGCCAAGGGTGTAGCAACGGCAGCGGAAGCCGAAAGCAACGCGCTAATTGCAAAAGCGGCAACCGAAGCAAAAGCCTTAACAACCGCCGCCGAAACTAAAGCGGGGGTTGTATCGCAGGAAAGCGCCGCCGCTGCGGATAAGATATGGAACCGCGCAAGCGCGTCGCCGCAGTTTAACGCACGCGCTTTAATTGAAACGGGCGATGCAACCCAATGGGCGCTGGTGGCCCCAATTATTCAACGCTCCCCCACGGGCAAACGCGATGTATACGACGCGTTGCGTCAAACCTTGGCAGATCAGTTATCTAGCGGAAATATAAAAGGGGCTACCCAACGGTTTAACGAAGTCATTACCCCCGCAATGGTAAAGACGGGAATGCTCAGTGAAAGCGCAATGCAAAACTTTGCAAAGCAATTGGCCGAAATTGAATCGCAGCGCATACCCTCCCAGGAAGCATTAGGTAAATGGAATCGTATGTTGTTACAAGCCATATCCGGGTATTCTAGTTCTCTTGGCTCCCGTGGCGCGAGCGCGGGGTTTTCGCTTGTGTCGGATATACCAGGTAATGCTCTTGCGCCAGACCAACAACGTCAAAACGCTCTTGCCCCGCAGTAGTTTAAAACACAACCGCAAAAAGAACATTACCAATGGAAAACCAGCACCTGATAAACGCTTTACTCGGCGGCGGTTTTACCGTCCTTGGCTGGTTTGCGCGGGAGCTTTGGGCGGCGGTCAAGGAACTCAAGGCCGATCTTGCAAAGTTGCGCGAAGATTTGCCCAAGGACTACGTTATTCGGATTGACTACCGCGAAGATATACGCGAGATTAAAACGATGCTGGCAAAGATATTTGAGAAGCTAGAAGCAAAAGCCGACAAATGAATCCGCTGGTCATATCAGGTCTGTTCTCTGCTGCCCAGTCTTTGATTGAGCGGTTTTTCCCAGATAAGGAGAAACAGGCCGCTGCCCAGCTTGAACTGCTGAAGATGCAGCAGAATGGAGACCTTGCCCAGCTTGCCGCAGAAACTGATTTGGCGAAGTTGCAAGTGCAGGTCAATCTAGAAGAGGCTAAGAGTGCCAATTGGTTTGTAGCTGGCTGGAGGCCGTTCATTGGTTGGACATGTGGTTGCGGTCTTGCCTATGTATCCATCATTGAGCCGTTAGCGCGGTTTGCTGCACAGGTTTGGTTCCGCTACACCGGGTCTTTCCCAGTCATAGACACCACGATAACGATGCAAGTCCTGCTAGGAATGTTGGGTCTAGCCGCCGCCAGAACTGTGGAAAAGGTAAGAAACGCAGAAGGCCATAGATGAAAGAAAAGTTGACATTTGTTGTTACAACAATGGTCAGTTTTACGCTGTGCGTTGTAATAGCCGGGATGGTGTTTGCGTTGTGTGTTGGACTGTTTGATCATGCAGTAGACAACGAAGATATATTCAAACTTTTAGGGCCAGCTTTTCAGACGATTATTGGTGGGTTTATTGGCCTGTTGGCGGGTATTAAATTTTCAGCACCAAATGAAGAAAGAGACCCTAGCGAATGATTACCGTAGACCAATATCTGGGGCAGCACCTACAGGGTCATGAGACGGAATTGACCGAAGATATCAAGACGAATGCTGCTATTATCTGCGGGCGGGCAAACCAGTTAATTGCAGAGTTTGGAGAAGACCGGAAGTTGCGGTCAGGCTGGCGGCCAGCGGCGGTCAATCACTCCGCAGGCGGCGCTAAATTATCTAAGCATATGCTGGGGCAGGCGGTAGATATTGAGGACAACGACGGGCGCCTAGACGCGTTCTGTAAGCAGAATATCGGACTGCTGGAGCAATTGGAATTGTGGCTAGAGGATGGGACTGCAACGCCAACCTGGTGCCACGTGCAATGCTTACCGCCCCGGTCAGGGCGTCGGTTTTTTATACCGTAGTGTCTCCTTGAGTTTGGCTTCCACATCCTCCATTAGCTGATGTGATTCGGGGTCAGCTAAACATTCACATGGGTCGGCACTTACCAAACAATCATTTTGATCATGCACTGTCAATGCAACCCAATGCTTTGGCATTCTGTTCATCAGCGCATACGCATCTAGCATCCGAATGATCAGTATTTCCCGCCCATCGCTATCGCTATAAATTGTTTCGTACAAACACTTGGCACGTACATATTCTTGAAAC
>Ga0209596_1002962_pt1 | contig 13649 bp, 3 predicted proteins | sample M_130807_MF_Meta_FD_187314 | JGI IMG/M metagenome (GOLD analysis project Ga0209596, IMG submission 187314) | Freshwater microbial communities from Lake Montjoie, Canada to study carbon cycling - M_130807_MF_MetaG (SPAdes) (version 2) | ecosystem: Environmental > Aquatic > Freshwater > Lake... | reverse complement strand
ATACACTATCCACCCATTGTTGACGATCCGGATTCAGCAATAAGAGCAGAAGCTCATGAAGATATTAACCTGATAACATTATTGGTTGGTGCATCTGCAGATGGTTTACAAGTGCAGAAAAAAAACGGTGACTGGATAAATGCAACGGCACAACCGGGAAATATTATTGTAAATGTTGGCGACATGTTACAACGATTAACCAATGATTATTTGAAAAGCACCACACATCGCGTAGTTAATCCGCCTCGTGAAATGTGGGGTACCTCCCGTTACAGTGTTCCATTCTTTTTGCATCCGCGTTCTGAAATGTCATTAAACTGTCTTCCATCATGTGTGAATTTTGATAATCCAAAAAAATATGATGACATAACTGCCGGTGAATATCTCAATCAGCGATTAATTGAAATTGGTTTGAAGAAACCACAGGCCTGATTTAGGATGGTGAAGGGAAAAAATTTACTTTTTCTCAAAGACACTTTCCTGCTTGGTGTTACTGCTTTTGGCGGACCACAGGCACACATTGCAATGATGTTGCAGCAATTTGTTCAAAAGCGAAATTATTTAACGGAAGAAGAATTAATGGAAGCACTTGCTTTCAGTTCAATTCTTCCTGGGCCAAGTTCTACTCAAACGCTATTAACAATTGCCATGAAGCGTGGAGGCACTTTGTTAGCTGTGCTATCACTCTTTGTATGGGTTTTACCTGCTTCAATATTAATGACAGCACTCACCCTTGCCTTTACACTATTTGAAGCAAAAGGTTTTTCACTTGACTTTTTATTGTTTGTTCAACCAATGGCAATTGGCTTTATATTGTTTGCGGCATACAGAATTGGAAGTACCGTTATAAAAAACAGTTATGGGGTAGCAATATTATTAATCGCATTATTATTTACAATTTTCTTTAATTCTCCTTTGGTATTTCCAATAGCATTATTTGCCGGAGGATTTATTACCAATATCAGTAACCGGCACATTCTTCCTCCCATAAAAACAAGAATGCCGATTGACTGGAGAAAATCATCGTTCAATTTATTTTTACTGATATTAATTCTTGTGGGAGCAGCGGTTGCAGGAGCAATTACAAAACATCGTTCAGTTATAATTTTCGAAAATTTTTTGAGGTTCGGCTCAATCACTTTTGGAGGCGGAAGTGTTTTAGTTCCTATGATGTTTGAACAATTCGTAAAACACAGGGAATATTTATCTGCTAACGAATTTATCAGCGGATACGCTTTGAATCAGGCAATTCCTGGACCTGCTTTTGCATTCGCCACATTTACAGGAGGCATGGCCTTAAAGGAGTTTGGATTAAATTACCAGATACTTGGTTGTTTGTTAGGAACAATTGGAATTTTTTTGCCCGGAACACTTATCGTTTTTTTTCTGTACCCGCTATGGGAATACTTAAAAAGCTACCGTTTTATACAGCGCTCACTCGAAGGCATTAATGCAGCTGCAACAGGTTTGGTACTCGGTGCAGCTATTATCTTATTCAATAACCTTGAATTTCATTTGATAAATATTTTTGTAATTATTGTTACTTTTTGCTTGCTGCAATTTACCAAAATGCAAACTCCTGTTTTAGTATTTCTTGGATTAATTTCCGGTTTTATTTACACACGATTTTACTGAAAGAGTTATTTAGTTACTTAACATGTTAACTTACTGTTAATCATTTAATAGTAACTTAAAATATATTGAATATAATCTGGTTTTAGGTATAGTTTTGATACGCAATAAAATTTCAAACACCAAAAATTTTTGCTTATGAAAAAAATTTACACACTCATAATCCTCTGCTCGCTTTTTGCTTCAAGCATATTTGCTCAAAGTATTTTTACTAACCCTATAACAGCAGCAGATCCAAGTCTTAACAACCCATATACAACAGGTCAAACCGTAAATGCTAACATTACTGTTTCTGGAATTGGAAGAGGAACTGGTATAACAGCCTCAACGGCACTAAATCGTTATAGCGCAATCAACTGGAATTTAGTTAGTTTAGATGCCAATGATTATTTTGAATTTACATTAACTCCCAATGCTACTTATAAAATTGATTTTGTAAGTTTTGTTTATACCGGTCAGGCCTCCGGAACAGGCCCGATAAATTTTGCGTTCAGATCAAGTGTTGATGCATATGCCGCAAATATTGGAACACCCACTGTAGGAGGAACCACAATAAGTTTAGCCGGTGCATCCTATCAAACAATTACTTCTGCAATTACATTTCGTTTTTACGGTTGGGGTGGAAGTGCAGCAGCAGGTACATTTAGCATTAACGACTTCACATTCAATGGTACAGTTTCTTTGGTAGCATGCGTAACACCAACCACTGCTGCAACATCAATCACATTTTCATCTACAACATCAACATCATCTTCAGTTAACTGGACTAATGGTTTTGGCTCAAAAAGAATTGTAGTTGCTAGATTAGGCAGCGCTGTTACATGGACTCCAACTAATAATTCAACTTATGCAGCCAATGCATCTTTCGGTAGCGGAACTGATGTTTCAGGTTCAGGTGAATATGTGGTTTACAACGGAAGCGCTGCTACTGTTCCGGTTACCAACCTGGCTGCAACTTCAACTTACTATTTCAAAGTGTATGAATACAATTGCACCGCAGGTTCCGAAAAATATTATTTAACAAGTCCGCCATCAAACTCTGTGTTAACTCCTGCATCCATTGCAGCACCAACATTTGCAACTCCTATTTGTGTAAGTTATGGTGGTGCAACATTGTTAGTGAGTTTCACTTCAACAGGAACTTTCACCGTTAATACTTACACCGTTGAAATGTCGGATGGTACCGGATCATTTGCTTCATTCACTACCATAGGAACTTTTGTAACGAATAATAATACCAACACGAATTTAAGTTGCACCATTCCTTACGGAACCATTGGGGGTGCATCAGGCAACAATTATTTATTAAGAGTTAGAGCAAGCAGTCCATCAACATTGGGTTCAACTTCGACTGCATTAGCAGTAAATACAATTGCAATTTCTCCTCTCACCACACAAAATTTTTCACCCGGTGCTGGAGGCGGTGCAAGTTTATTAACTGCTTTAGGCACAACTGCTGGCTCAACAAGATCATGGGCTTACGCAACTGTATCCGGAGGGCCATATACAGCATTTGTAAGTGCAGGTTCTACATTCACTCCATCGTTTGCAACTTGTGGAACTTACTATGTAGTTTGTCAAATTACTGCAGGATACAGTTGTGGAGTAACTACTTCAGCAGAAGTACAATGCAATGTAACAATGCCTACTGTTACATCACCAACTGTAACCAATGCATGTGTTGCAGATGAAACAGTGAACTGGACTTTGCCTGGAGGATACAGTACTTCCAATAATACCATACTTGTTTTTGCAAAAGCCGGTTCAGCAGTTACAGTTGGAACACCAACCAATACAATTGGAACCTATACAGCGAATACAACTTTCGGAAGTGGTACAGCTTATCAGAATGATGCATCAGCATTTTGTATTTACAACGGAACTTCAAATACAGTTAATGTATCTGGATTAACTTCAGGAGTAACTTATCATTATCTTATTCTGAATGTTCAGAATACACCAACAGTTTATGCAACCGGAGCAACTGCAAACGGCGCAACACTGGCTGCTGTTCCCAATGTTTCAGGTTTAACAGTAACTCCGGCAAACGGCGAATTAATTATTGGATGGACTATGGCGAGCTGTTTTGATGATGTATTAGTTGTGGTAACTGATAATGCCTCTGTAACTGCTGCACCAACCGGAGATGGTACTCTTTATGTTGATTATTCAGTCTTTGGTGATCCTACAAGTAATGTTAATCTTCCATTTAATGAATATGATGTATATCAAGGAACCGGAACATCGGTAACTGTTTCCGGATTAGTAAATCTTACTACTTACAACATTAAAATATTTACACGCAAAGGAACAACCTGGAGTTCAGGAACCATTGGCAGTGGAATACCCAATACTACAACCGGAGATTTTCAAACACTCACTAGTGGCAACTGGACTGATTACACAACCTGGCAACGATTTAATGGCGTTTCTTGGGTAAATGCAGTACCAGGTGAATACCCAAATCTTTCAAATTATGCCGCCACCATTTTAACTGGTCATACCGTTACCTTAAACGGTGTTGGTCCATATTCTGTTAGCACATTAACAGTTCAGTCAGGAGGTAAATTATTTACCAATCAAAATTCAACAAATATTTACATTAGTATTTTTTCACAAATTGTGTGCAATGGAACAATTGGAAATTATCCAACTGATGATGGTATTGGTTTTAATATTGAAGGAGTAACTTGTACATTAACAGGAAATGGTAATTTTGCCTGTGCAAGAATCAAGAAAGATTATACTAATAATCTAACTTCTACATTAACTATTTCAATAAATACAAACCTTACCTGGCCTGCAACAACTATTTATAACAATCAAGCAGGAACAACATTTAACACAACTATTAATTCTCCATATGTAGTAAGTACAAGAGCTACAATGGGTAATGTTTCTGTTGACGGAACAGGAGGAAATGGTAGTGGCAATATGCGCGGTACAATTACTGTTAAAGGAACATTAAATGTAAATGGAAAATTATTTATGACCACAGATAATGGTGCTGGTTCTAGTATAGGAATGACCATTACCGGAACAGGAACTGTAAATGTTGATTCAATAAATGCCGCCGATGGAGCAAGTGCAGGACATATTTTAACTATTCAAAACGGTGGTCGATTAAATGTTTATGGATTAAATGCCTTTTACTTATTCGGAAATGCAAAAAACACATATACATGTAATACGGGTTCAACAATTGAATATTCAGGCGCAGGAGCTCAGCCAGTTGAAAGTGGAATCAACTATTCGAATTTGAAATATTCTGGTTCAGGTAATAAAACAGCAAATGGAAATTTAACCGTGAACGGAAATTTTATAGTTGATGCCGCTATTGCAGAATTTAATACCTCGGTTAAAACCTTAAACATTGGCGGAAACCTGACTTTACAAAACGGAGGCACAATGAGTGATAACTGCAAAACCTGGTTGAATATCACCACTAGTAGTGCTACTGCAAATCAAACATTTATAGGCAATAGTCAGCTAATAAAATGTTTAACTCTGACATCAGTAAAAACTGCAGGGTCACTTTCTTTGGCTGCAAATACAGGTTGTTATTTTAAAAACGATTTAAGAATTAATTATTCAGGTGCAGCAGCATTAACCGATAATGGAAATACTATAAGTGTTGGAGATGATGCAGAACTTGGCGGAGCATCGTCTAATTTTAATTTAACAGGAACTTTAAAATTTGTTTGCATCGGCGGTTCTACTGATATTCATTTAAGTGATTTCGGAACGGGAGTAACACTGGCTCATTTAAAAAATCTGGAAATTGATCCTGAATTAACTTCACCAATATCAACTGTTCAATTCTATCCTGCTGGCGGTGGTCAAACAGTTTACATTGACGGAAACTTAAATATTTCAAATTCCAATTCTTTGGGTTCAGTATTAAATCCGAATAGCAACACCATTTCAATAAAAGGTAATTGGAATAATTATGATGCTGCAGGATTTACAGAAGGAACTGGCCAGGTGATTTTCGCCGGAACTTCAGCCCAAACAATTAATGCTGTTGAAACATTTAATAAACTCGAAATCAATAATGCAACTGGTGTGACCATAACAAATTTAACCTATGTTTCTACTGAACTAATATTAACTAATGGAACACTAAATACAGGACTGTTTCAGGAAATTGATGTTACAAGTAGTGCAGTAGGTTCAGTAAGTGGCTATTCAACATCATCATGGGTAAATGGTAATCTGAGAAGAAATGTAGCTTCAACAGGAACCTATGATTTTCCGGTTGGTGATGCAACTAATTATCAGTTGGCAACAGTTAATTTAAATAGTCAAACTGGAATGAGCAATATTTTAGCGTTCTTTAATTCAGTTGTAACTGGAGCCGCTCCTGCTTATCCGACTACTGAAATTAATGGAGACGGTATTAATGGAGTACTGAACAGTGGTTTTTGGACAATAACTCCCAATGCATATACTTCAGTAAATTATGATGTAACATTAACACAGAGAGGATTTAGTAATTATTCAGGTAATGCGAACCAAATGGGAGTAATTAAGCGACCAAATTCAAGTGCTATTTGGTCAGGAACCACTTTAGCAAATAGTAATGGTCATCATGATAATGCAACGCAGTCAATAGGAGGCGGAATAGCAGTAGCCAAACGAACTTTAGTCACATCATTTTCTGATTTCGCCATTGGTTTTGGTGCATATCCATTACCTGTAACATTAAGTTCATTTACATTGGCGGTTAAAGAAAACAAAAGGGTACAACTAAATTGGAAAACAGAATCTGAAATTGATTGTAATTATTTTTCGATTGAGAGAAGCGAAAATGGCAATGATTTTTCTTCAATCGGAAAAGTTGAAGGCCTCGCAACCAGCGATCAGCCTCATGATTATGAACTTGTTGATTACAAACCATTCTGTGCTAATTCCTACTATCGCCTTCGTCAGGTGGATTTCAGCAACGATGAACATTTCAGCAATATACTTTCAGCAGATGTTTCGTGCAGCGGAGTTGAAATGTATCCGAATCTGGTATTGGATAAAATAAACTTCAAATTTTTAACGGATATAACTTCACCGATAAAAATCAGCATTACCAATATTGAAGGAAAGAAATTTATAGAAAGTACAATAAATTATTCCGAATCAGGCTTAGTGTTGGATGTATCATCATTAGCAGCGGGATTGTATTTTATTCAATTATCCGGCAACAGCATTAATTTTAACGAACGATTTGTTAAGGAATAATTAGTATAGAATTTCATTAATGAAAGGCTTCAGCTAACATAAGCTGAGGCCTTTTTTTATTTTTAAAGTAAAAAAATTGAAATTTAGTCGATGAAAAGTATTCATTCATCGAATAATTGAATTATTTTTTACCAGCGGCATATATATTTGCATTTCCTAAAAACAAAGAATGCTTAACCTTAAAAATTCAATAACAACTATGAAAACAATCTACAAATTAATCGCTGGTTTAATTCTGATTTGTTTTGCCTTAATTAACAATGCATTTTCTCAGGCAACACAAACTTACAATGCAAGCACTACCTGGAATTGCCCGATTGGCATTTCACAGATCACAGTACAATGCTGGGGCGGAGGTGGCGCTGGTGGTGGTAACAACACAAACTCTGACGGCGGCGGCGGCGGCGGCGGCGGAGCGTTTAGTGAAAAATTAGTAACCGGACTTAGCCCGATTGCATACGCCGTCACTGTAGGAAATGGCGGTTTAGCGGTTACAAATGGAAATGGTGGTGCTGGAGGAGATTCTTGGTTTGGTAGCACTGTTACAATTTTGGCAAAAGGAGGAGGTGGAGGTTTTGCGCCGGTTAGTGGAAATGCTGGTGTCGGGGGTACCGGGGGTGCTGCTGGTTCAGGTGTTGGAACAATAAAAAATTCCGGTGGAAACGGAGGATATGGTCGAGATAGTAATAACGGACAAGGTGGCCCGGGTGGTTCCTCTGCTGGTATAGCAGCACTTGCAAATGGATGGTCTGGTTTGACCACATGGGCTACAGTTGTAGCATCTGCGGGTCCTGCAGGATCAGGAATAGGAGGAGATGGAGGTGCATCAGGCGCTAATGGAAACGATGGAGTAACACCAGGTGGAGCAGGTGGAGGTTCCGGTGATGGAGGAAATAAAATTGGTGGAAATGGTGCAAAAGGAAGAGTGATTTTAATTTATCCTTCAATATCAAGCTTTACTCCAACTTTTGCTTGTGTTGGAAGCGCAACAGTTGTTACAATTACTGGAACTAATTTGACGGGAGCAACTGCCGTACGATTCAATGGTGTTAATGCCCCATTATTTACTATTGTGAATTCAACAACAATAACAGTTACAATGCCTGCAGGAGCAACTTCTGGTCCTTTATCAGTTGTTATTGCCCCAAATATTGCAAACAGCATATCAACTTTTACAGTAAGCCCGATTCCAGCACCTGTTATTACACCAAACTATTGCACAGGCGGAGGTTTTGTTAGTCTTCAGGCTACACTTGGATTTTCAAGTTATAGTTGGAGCAATGGAGCAACTACTTCATTAATAAGTGTTAATCAGGCCGGAAATTATTCGGTAACAGTAACAAGTGCTGCCGGTTGTACAGGAGCAACTTCAATTTCTATTGGAAATGAACTGGTTGTAAATGGAAATTTTTCAGCTGGAAATTCAGGATTCTCAACAACATATAATTATACAAATCAACTCATGGCATGTTGCCCTAATTATGGAACTGGCTTAGGTCCTGAAGGAAGATATACTGTTACTTCAAACCCAACGCCATATCACATTGCTTTTTTTGGTTCGGATCACACTACAGGAAACGGAAATTTCATGGTTATTAATGGCGATCCTGTTACAGGAAGCACAATCTGGTCTCAGACTACAGCTGTAGTACCAAACACTACATACTATTTTTCGGCGTGGGGATTAAGTGTTGTTAATGGAAATAATGCTGTTTTACAATTCAATGTGAATGGATTACAGGTTGGTACAGTTGCTTATTTGCCGGATGGATATGTTGCCACATCAGGACCTTACAATTGGGTAAAGTTTTATGGCACCTGGAATTCCGGGCCTGCAACTTCAGCTACTATTTCTATTGTTGATTTACAAACAATTCTAGGCGGAAATGATTTTGGATTGGATGATATTTCGTTTGGAACTCTATCACCCGTTAGTTTAGCTGCAAATGCCGATGCAAATGGAAATGACGGAACATGTATTGGCAATCCTCTTGTGTTAAATTCTAACGGAGTGGGTGGATCCAGTCCTTTTACATATTCATGGACAAGAGTACCTGCGGGATTTACATCCACACAAGCTAATCCACTAGTAAATGCAAGTGCAACTGCTGCTGATAATGGAATTTATACTGTTTTAATTACTGATGGCTTTGGTTGCACCACTTCATCAAGTGTTGTTGTAACAATAAATCCATTACCTACAATCACTTTGACAACCACTGCTGTACCTGCAAGTATTTGTTCTGGTACAACAACAAATATTAATGTTGCTTTATCTCAATTAGGTGTAATATATCAACTGCGAGTTGGAACAACTAATATTGGTGTTGCGGTTGCAGGAACAGGGGGAACAATTAGTTTACCTACCGGTATACTAACAACCAATACAACATTTAATGTTCTTGCATCTAACGCTAGTTCTGATTGCAATATTCAACTTAATACTACTCCTACCGTTGTTGTTAATGTAACTCCGGTACTTGTTGTAACTAATCAAACTATTTGTACAGGTACGGTAGATTTAACATTACCTGCAGTAACAGCAGGAACCACAGGAGGCGGAACATTATCATATTGGTCAAATGCTTTAGCAACTCTTCCAATTACTACTTCTTCTCCTTCTTCAGTGAATGTTAATGGAACCTACTATATAAAAAGTACCACTGCATCAGGTTGTATTGATATTGACCCTGTAGTAGTTAATATTGGCGCAGTGCCTGCTGGCGCAGCTTTTAGTTATATTGGTTCGCCATTTTGCAGTACCGGAACTGATCCAATGCCAACTCTTACCGGAGGTGCTTTCCCTGATGTGTTTTCTTCAACAGCAGGTTTGGTATTTGTTAGTACTAGTACCGGACAAATTGATTTATCAGCAAGCACAGGAGGAACATATACAGTAACTCTTACAATGGCAGTTGGAGGCACTTGTACTCCCGCTACTACAACCCGCACAACTTCAGTTACAATAACTACTTCTCCGATTGCAACATTTAATTATGCCTCAGGTGCATTATGTCAAAGTGTAAACGCAATTGATCCATCGCCAATTTTTACTGGCGGAGCGGCTGCTGGTACTTTTACTTCATCTTCGGGGTTGATAAGCCTAGGTGCAAATGGAGTAATTGATATTTCTGCTTCAACACCTGGAAACTATGCTGTAACAAATACCCGAACTGCAACCGGAGGTTGCGCAGCTGTAAGCCATACTGAGTTTATTGACATTAATCCATATACTTTTACCGGAGCTATATCAGCTTCATCATCTACACCTGCAATATGTCTCGGACAAAGCTTAAATTTATACTCATCCGCTTCAAGTTACATTACAGTTTTGGAAAAGGAAAATTTTAATGGAACCATAAACGCTTGGACAACAATTAATAACTCAACAGGAGGAACACCGGTAAATGCAGCCTGGAATCTTCGACCGAATAATTATGCAACACCAGGTGCTAGTAGTGTAACAATTAGTTCTAACGATGCTACACAATTTTATCTGTCTAATAGTCAATCACAAGGGGCAGGTGGAACAACATCAACAATTTTACAATCTCCTGTAATGAGCACAGTTGGTTATTCAACTTTGTCTCTCGACTTTTACCAGTATTACAGAGATAACGGTGCGAGTGGTGATGATGCAAAAGTGCAGGTTTCAACTAATGGATCAAGTTGGACAACATTAGCTCCATCCCCTTATACAGCAAATACAGGAACCAGTAATGGTTTTGTAAATGCAAATATTAATTTGAGTGCATATTTAGGTCAACCAACTTTTTATGTTCGTTTTTTATATACTGCATCAAATGACTGGTATTGGGCTATTGATAATATTACAATTTCGGGTGTTTCATCAAACTATAATTATAACTGGACTTCCTCTCCTGTTGGTTTTACATCAACCAATGATAACCCAACTGGTGTAACTCCTATAGTAAACACTTTTTATATTATAACTGCAACAAATGGTTATGGTTGTTCAAATACCACTTCTCCAATACCGTTAACTGTCAACCCAAATCCAACAGCAATCGTCGGTTCAAATAGTGCTGTATGCAGTGGTTCTGGAATTGTGATTGGAAATGCAGGAACTGTAGGAAATACTTATTCCTGGAGTCCTACAGCCGGATTAAGCAGTTCTGTTTTATCAAATCCACTGGCTTCACCAACTATTAATTCAACTTATACTTTAACAGAAACTGTAACTGCTACAGGATGTAATGCTTCTAATAGCGTTGTTGTCACAGTCAACCCAACAGGCCAATGGCTTGGAACATTTAGTTCTGATTGGAACAATCCATTAAACTGGTGTGGTGGAGTACCAACAGCTACAACAGATGTAATTATTCCAACAGGTGTTTTGGCGAATGAACCTTCAATCTTTAATGCACCTAATGCTACTTGCCGAAATCTTAACATTCAATCAGGTCATACTTTATCTCTTTTAACAGGCGGGAATTTGGATTTGACAGGTTCAATTACTATTGGTGGAACATTTACTCACACAGGCGGAACGCTTACTCTTAACGGAACCACCCCGCAAACATTACCTGCAATAACTACTTTCAATTTGGTAATTAATAATAACAGTGGAAGTGGTGTAACTTTAACAGGAAATATAACGGTCAACGGAAATTTAACCATAAACAATTCTTATCTAAATGTAACACCCGTAATAAAAACAATGAATGTTGCAAAGAACATTACTTTAGTGGCAGGAGGATATTTCTTTGATAATTGTTTGGATTATTTAAATATTACAACAAACAATGCAACTTCAATTCAAACATTTACTGGCAACGGACAATTGATAAAATGTTTAAATCTCACCTCTGTAAAAACAGCAGGTTCATTGGTTTTTGCAGGTGTTGCCGGAAATACTGATGCGTATATAACAGGAGATTTATTGATTAATAATACAGGTACTGCTGTATTTACTGATAATGGAAATACATTAACAATTGGTGATGATGTGCAATTAGGAAGCGCAACTTCAACAAGCGCAAATTTCAATTTTACAGGAACTTTAATTTTCGATTGTTCTTCAGCTTCAACTGATGTTCACTTAAGTGATTTTGGAGGCACGGCAATAACAGTAGCTAAATTAAATAATATTGTCTTGGATCCAGAAGCAGCTGCACCAATAACTACAGTTCAGATTTATCCATTAGTTAGTACTGGTCAGACTGTTTTCTTTGAAGGTAATTTAAGTATTCTGAATACAAATTCATTAAATCCGGTTTTAAATTCAAATAACAATTCAATTTCGCTTAAAGGCAATTGGACCAACTATAATTCTACAGGATTTACAGAAGGAACCGGTCAAGTATCATTTGTCGGAACTTCTTCTCAAACTATTAATGCACCTGAAGCATTTAATAAGCTACAAATAAATAATTCAAATGGAATTACAATCAACAATAATATTTTAATTTCAAGCCAGCTGATTTTAACCAATGGAAAACTTTCAACTGGAGCAAATGAAGCACAGGTTATATCAAGTGCAGTAGGTTCAGTAAGTGGCTATTCAATAGCATCATGGGTAAATGGTAATCTAAGAAGAAATGTAGCTTCAACAGGAACCTATGATTTTCCGGTTGGTGATGCAACTAATTATCAGTTGGCAACAGTTACCTTAAATAGTCATGATGTTAGTATGACCAATATTTTAGCGTTCTTTAATTCAGTTGTAACCGGAGCCGCTCCTGCTTATCCGACTACTGAAATTAATGGAGACGGTATTAATGGAGTACTGAACAGTGGATTTTGGACAATAACTCCCAATGCATATACTTCAGTAAATTATGATGTAACATTAACACAGAGAGGATTTAGTAACTATTCCGGCAATGCAAATCAAATGGGGGTAATAAAGCGTCCAAATGCAAGTGCTATATGGTCAGGAACCACTTTGGCGAATAGTAATGGTCATCATGATAATGCAACGCAGTCAATAGGAGGCGGAATAGCAGTAGCCAAACGGACTTTAGTTACATCATTTTCTGATTTCGCAATTGGCTTTGGTGCATATCCTCTTCCTGTTGAATTAACAACTTTTAACGCTACACCAATTGATAATAAGCAAATTAATTTATTATGGAATACACAGGCAGAATTAAACTGCAAATATTTTTCGGTTCAACGCAGTGCCGAAGGAATTAATTTTTCAGAATTAGGGAAGGTGAATGGAAATGGAACCAGTCAGATTTCGCACGACTACACATTCATTGATCATTCTCCTTTGTGTTCGATTGCATATTATCGTTTAATGCAGGTTGATGAGAATGGAGAAAATCATTACACACCTATTGAAGCAGCTACAATAAATTGTTCAAACAACTTTTCAGTTTATCCGAATCCAACTCTAGGAAATATTATGATTGATTTAAGTTCAATAAATGCTGACAATTCAATTGTAAAGATTATAGGATTAGATGGCAAGATTTATATGACATTCAATTCTTCATCTGTGCTGTTAAACATTGATGCATCAAAACTTCCTGCAGGATTTTATTTCGTTAATATCAGTAACGGTAATCAAACCTTGAACAGTAGTTTTATAAGAGAATAATTTCTAAATAAATAACTTACAAAGGGATTGTTTCGAAAGAAACAATCCCTTTTTTTATTTAAGACTATAAATAAATTTAACCAATCAAATTTTATAATTTATTAATAAGGTTTAAACTATCTTTCATTTACATTTGACATCTTCAAACATTAATCATGAAATTTCTTTTTTCAATCGCAATTTTAATTTTCTTACATTTTGAAAGCAATGCACAACT
>Ga0209596_1002961_pt1 | contig 13649 bp, 12 predicted proteins | sample M_130807_MF_Meta_FD_187314 | JGI IMG/M metagenome (GOLD analysis project Ga0209596, IMG submission 187314) | Freshwater microbial communities from Lake Montjoie, Canada to study carbon cycling - M_130807_MF_MetaG (SPAdes) (version 2) | ecosystem: Environmental > Aquatic > Freshwater > Lake... | reverse complement strand
TTGTACGTGCTACTTATTTCATTTTTTCCGGCAGTGATGCTTTACCAGGCTTTTACAAAATGGCACCTCGTCACATCAATTTTACCTGATGGATTTTTTAGTGGTAATTATAACTATCGCTTAGGGTTGTTTGCAATTATTTATATTTTTATTTTCTTTATAGTTCAGAGAATTATTGGTTATGAAATTAGCAGAAAAGGTGTACACAAAATAATTGATGCAGTGTTTTTGTCTCTAGGGTTGGTTTCAGAAAGTTTTATTTTAATTTTTCAGACATTGTCACTGCCAGATTTTTATCACTTGTCTTCACCGATCGAGGTCTTCTTGGCATCAGCATCTGGGACGGTCATTATGCTTATTATAGCCTTGTTTTCCTTGCTATATTCTTCAAGAGCGTAGAAAAGCATTGCCCAATAAGCTTAAGTGTGCTATTATCTCTCTACAGCGGCGCACTCATTCTTGCGTCACCAAATGAATCAACATTACGATCATACGATAGAGAACCCCTCAAACGTTATTAATAATATAAGCCGGAACCAAGGCGACTCTGAAAGAGTCGCTTTTTTTCTAGGTAAAAAATTCTTTGGAGACGTAATCAGACAGATGAATTATCAATTTGGACACTTTATTTCTTATGTATTTCAAGTTGTATGCTGGCCAATATTTTATATTTTTTATCATACGTTTTTTGACTTGACTATCAATGGAAAAGATAAGCTTAAGGAGATTAAAGAGCCAATTATTTTTATTTCCAATCATATTAGTTCGTATGATAGCTTTGTCTTTGATTTATTCGTCTCTCCGTTTTCAAGAATACAACCATTTAGATTTATTGGTACCACTCAAGTGACGCATTGGTATTTAAAATTATTTAAATATACGGGAATTTTATATCTAGTATATTTACTATTCGGAGTTATCAAAGTGACTTATGGAAAAGGTGCCGAAATTGCTACGATACCCGCCGCTGATATTATAGAAAGAGGCGGAACGGTAGCTATTTTTCCAGAGGGTAAAATCTGGATGAATAAAACTGATTCTGATTCAATCGGACCTTTCAAATGGGGCGCAGCGATTCTTGCGCGAAACACGAACGCTCTGGTTATTCCTGTTGCTTTTAAGAAGAGTAAATCTGGCTTAGGGAGAATAAAATTAGTTGTGAATATCGGAGAGGCGTATAAGATTAATCTGTTCGATCGCCCAGAGGTTGTAACAGAGGATATGAGAAATAAGGTAGTGGAACTTTATAATAAATAGAAATTAATAACTTTTTTATTTAAATTTAATGTTAAGGAGTTATTCTTCTTGCATGGACAAAAAAATTCCTCACAGTGTTATGTCATTAATGGCATCGCTTTCTCGAAAAGGCGCATTAAAAAGAAAGTTGGGCATACGTCTTTTTGATGATGGCTCTTCAGGTTATATTACAAGACCGGATGAAAATAAAAGATATTTCAGGTATACGCTGAACGATATTAACTCTGCTGGTGCTTCTACTATTGCAAAATATAAGCATTTAACGAAGCAAGCTTTAAAAGATTGCTCTATAAGGGTCCCAGATGGATTGAATATTTCTGTATCTAAAAATAAAGACAATATAAATAATGTTTGTAATGGTTTTTTGAAAACTCACAGATTTCCCGTGGTGGTAAAACCAGCCTCGCTTTCTAAAGGCGAAGGTGTTTCAATTGTAAGAAATAAGGATGATTTTTTTCAGGCGGTAAAAAATGTCGAGAAAATTGATAGCACTATAATATTAGAAGAATATATAAAAGGAGTTGACTATCGGTTTGTAGTCCTAAGGAAAAAGGTGATCTGTGTTTTTAGCAAGCATCCTGTCGGGCCCTACACTCCATCTAATCTAAGTCTGGGCGGAATTGCCAAGGATGTTACCACGTCGACTCACCCTGATTTTCTAAAATTGGCTTTAAAAATCAGCAGAGAACTAAATTTAAATTTTTGTGGAATTGATATAAAAATTCAGGGAGATATTTCTAAGCCTGAAAAAGGGAATTATAGTGTCCTCGAAGTTAATTCAGCACCGGACAGTAGTTACTTTGCAAATTTGGGTAAAAAACAGAAGTCAATTATTAGTAGTATGTACGATGATATTTTTGAGTACTTAATAAATGACAAATAACCATGAAAAAGAAAACCATTTTATCGATAGATCATGTCCCTTTTTATGATCAAAATACTCTAGAAAATTGGAAGGAAAAGGGCTTATTAAATAAGGAAGATGCTCTTTTTTGGAGTCGAAAAGCTTGTGGAATAGCATGTGTAAAAATGATAGCTGAGGCATTTGGGAAGGATAAAGTGCCATTCGGGAGCTTAATACACGAGGCGTTTAGTGCTGGGGCCTATAAAGAAGGGGTTGGTTGGATACACGCAAAAATCGCCGAATTCACTTTGAAAAAATTTAATCTTGAGTCAATCGCTGAAAGAAATGTCTCGATAGATTTTATGAGAAAAATAATTGAAAGTGGAGGCTTGATAATTGCTTCTATAGGTTTTGGATTTTATAGGGGCAAAAGTGGTCATCTGATTGTCGTTTTGGGGTGTGAAATAAAAAATGGAGTTGTAAATGGGTTTTATGTTCATCATCCATCAAGCAAAAAAGAACTGTGCATGAATCGTGGATTTGTTCATATTAAAAAGTTTATAAATTCATTCTCGGGAAATATTATTAAAATAAATAAAAATATATGAATATAATAATTTTTACTTCAACATGTCTCAAAACTAGCAGTGGATCAATTGCAACTACTTTAAATATTCTTAATAATCTACCAGAAGATTACAAAGCCAATATTGTTCTTGCAGACAGCCTTGTAACAGATGATAAAAAGTCTAAAGTACAAAATCTAGAATTGGTTCGAGAAATTATTAATCATCCGAAAACACTTTCAGTGAGTGATCTTAAGGACTTATCGATTGATTCATTAAAAAAACTTGGTAATAATGCCATTATTGCTATTTATAATTTTCTCGGAGAAGATGGAATTTTACCGGCACTATGTGCATTGGGAGGAATCAAAATCCTGTCGACCCCTTTTTCAAGTTCAGCTCTATGCTTTGATAAAAACTGGACTAAACAAATAATGACTTCATCAGGAATATGGGTGCCAAAAGGTATGGTTTTAGATTTAAGCAATCAAGAAAATTTGGAAACCCTCGAAGCTTTTTTCAATGAATGCAACAATAAAATTATTATGAAACCTGTCACTTGTGGAGCAAGTCGTGGATGCACAGTTTGTACTAGTGTAGAGCAAATTAGGGAGGGTATTGATAAAGTCACCGAGTTTTCAGATCAGGTGCTATGTGAAGAATTTATTCAAGGTAGGGAATACACAATAGGTTTTATTAAGAATCAAAATGGACTTAGAATTCTTCCTCCTGTAGAAATTATTACAAACAGAAGTTTTTTTGACCACAAGGCCAAGTATGACGATGTGGAAACTCAGGAGATTTGCCCTGCGCTAACACTTGAAAAGGATAAGCTCAAGGAGGTTCACAACATTATTAACACAATTGTTAAAGTTTTTAAAATAGAATCGCACGCTAGGGTAGACTTCATTGTTTCAAATAAAAAAATTTATGTCTTAGAAATAAATACGTTTCCAGGCTTAATGGAAAATTCTCTGTTTCCAAAGGAATTAAAAGCAGCGGGGATATCGATGGCAGAGTTCATCTCTAGTTCCTTTTCAAGCTAGCAGATTAGTTTATAATGTAAATATGGAACCAACTTTAAAATCTCTAGAGGAAAAAATTAATGCAATTTATGTTTCGGTAGAAAAAACGAGGAAGTATATAAAATGGGCTTTTATTATCAGTGTGCTGGCGGTGGTTTTGCCGGCTATTGGATTATTATTTGCTATACCAAGTTTTTTGAGTAACTTTGATCAGATAAAGAGTTTGGGGCTGTAGTCCTTTGAAAATAAGCACATTTTTGCTAGAATAACTAGCATGAAAAACCGCGTATTTATCAAAGATTTAAAGGCTCAAGCAGGACAGGAGGTTACTATTAAAGGTTGGATTGATGTTCGTCGAGATCAGGGAAAGATGATCTTTTTTGATTTTCGAGACATGACAGGGAAGGTGCAAGGGGTAGTTTTGCCTGGGTCAGGTGCAAAAGAGGTGGCAGAAAAAGTTCGCTCGGAATGGGTTGTTGAAGTTTCTGGAAAAGTGAATGCTCGACCGCCAAAAAATATTCAGACGGAAAAACAGAATGGGGATATAGAGTTGGAGATTCTTTCAATGTCAGTTTTGAACGAAGCGGAAACGCCAGCCTTTGATATACATGCTGATACTCGTGAAGTTAGCGAAGAAGTTCGTTTAAAATATCGATACATTGATTTACGCGGTGAAAGACTTCAAAAAAATATTCGTAATCGTGCGAAAGTTTTAACTCACATTAGAAATTTCCTTTCTAATATCGAATTCACTGAAATTGAAACTCCTTTACTTACAAAGTCTACTCCAGAAGGAGCGAGAGATTTTATTGTGCCGTCACGACTTGATGTGGGTGCTTTCTACGCATTACCGCAATCTCCACAGCAATATAAACAGTTGTTGATGTCAGCTGGAATGGAAAGGTATTTTCAAATTGCAAAATGTATGCGTGATGAGGATACAAGAGGTGACCGACAACCTGAATTTACACAATTAGATATGGAATTAAGTTTTGCAGATGAGGAAGAGATTATGCAAATTACAGAGCAATTATTGATTGAAATTGTCGGAAAACTTTACCCACATAAAAAGATTCAAGAAATTCCTTTCCCGAGAATTCCGTATACAAAAGCAATGGAGGAATATAAAATTGATAGACCAGATTTGCGAGCTGACAAAAATGATCCAAACATTTTGGCCTTCTGCTGGGTTGTTGATTTTCCATTCTTTGAAAAAAATGAAAAGAATTCCAACGGAACAAGTAAGAATGGTACAGGAGCGGGAACAAGTAATTGGACTTTCACACATAATCCTTTTTCTGCGGTTAAGCCTGAATTTAATGAAAAGTTGATGGCTGCAAAAGCGAGTGATGAAGGTTTGAATAATCTTTTAGCGGCACAGTATGACATTGTTTTGAACGGCTATGAAATCGGAGGGGGAAGTGTACGAAACCACAAGCCCGAATCCCTATTGAAAGTTTTTGAAATCATGGGGTACGATTCTGAAACTGTAGAAAAGAATTTTGGACATATGTTACATGCTTTTAAAAGCGGTACACCACCACATGGTGGAATTGCATGGGGATTTGATCGCCTAATGATGATTTTAGAAAATGAGCCTAATATTAGAGAGGTTATTGCTTTCCCTAAAACTGGTGAAGGACGAGACTTAATGATGAATGCACCAAGTGAAGTCTCAGGAGATCAGCTCCGTGACCTTGGAATTATGATCAAAAAACCTGACACAAAATAAATGAACGCCATCCTTCCAGAATTCAAAATAAAAACTGAAGTCTTTGAAGGGCCTTTGGATTTACTACTTTCCTTGGTTGAAAAAAGAAAACTTTTTATTAGCGATATTTCTCTTGCATCTGTTACTGACGAGTACATAAATCACATCAACCAACTGCCAGAATATTCGATGAATGATCGTACGCAGTTTATTTTAATTGCGTCGACTTTGCTTTTAATCAAGGCCAAGTCACTTCTTCCAAACCTATCATTAACCGAAGATGAAAAGGGAAGTATTGAGGATTTGGAACTTCGACTACGTGAATTAGAAGTAATGCGCCGTCAGTCAAATGAAATTAGAAAAATATTTGGAGACAATATTTTGTTTTTTCAGGAAAACTCACCAGAGCGAGAAGTTTTCTTCAACCCAGGAGCGGATGTAAAACTTAATAATGTTTCTGAAGCGATTGCTCGCGTTTTAAACAGTCTTCCAAAAACAGAAGTCCCACTTCCAAAATTAAAAGTTCAAAAAGTGGTCAGCCTAGAGGAAATGATGGACAGCCTAACTGTTCGCATCAAATCGGCAATAAAAATGTCATTCTCAGATTTTAGTGGGAAGGGAAAAGTAGAAAAAGTGAATGTGATTGTCAGCTTTCTCGCACTTCTTGAACTTGTCAAACAGGGAACTGTGGATGCACGCCAAGAAGGGCTGTTTGATGAAATTCAAATGGAGAGCTATCATGTAGGAACACCTACATACATTTAATATATGACAAATTTATCTAATCAAATCGAAGCACTGTTGTTTTGGAAATCTGAACCAGTTTCTCTAAAGGAACTTTCTAAAATGCTTTCTGTTGAAGAGGAAAAAATTTCTGAAGCAATTCTTGAACTTGAAAAAAGCTTAGAAAATAGGGGAATTGTCCTTGTTAAAAAAGATGAAAGTGTTTACCTCGCAACTAGCTCAGAATCTTCAGAATTGATTAAGAAAATCACAAAAGAAGAAGAGTCAGCCGAATTAGGAAAAGCATCCCTCGAGACGCTTTCGATTGTTCTATATAAATCTCCAATTCGTCGAAGTGACATCGATTACATCCGAGGAGTAAACTCTTCTTTTATTTTACGAAACTTACTTGTTAGGGGATTGGTTGATAAAAAAACTGATCCAAAAGATTCACGCACATTCGTGTATTCTCCATCGTTTGAGCTTCTCGCACATTTAGGAATTACAGAGGTTGCCAAGCTCCCTGACTTTGAAAAAGTACAAACTGAAATTCAGGCTTTTCGTGAGCAAAAGGAGAAAAATAATCAAACACAATAATGACCGACCTCATCATAAACGTAATAAAAATCACTCTGCCAGCGTTCCTCACTTTTATCGTGGGAATTTTGATTACGCCGATTTTAACTCGCTACATGTACAAGTACAAAATGTGGAAGAAGGCTTCACGTAGCCATGAAAACACCGAAGAGATGTCTAAGGCTTTCATGAAGATTCACAATGAAGACGCAGAAATTTCTACTCCAAGGGTGGGTGGGGTGGTTGTGTGGCTTTCGGTAGCAATAATTAGTCTTATTTTTTCAATCCTACCATACATAATTCCAGGTGCTCTTACCGAAAAACTTAATTTCTTAAGTCGTAACCAAACAATTTTACCACTGGCAATTCTTCTCTTTGCTTCAATTATGGGCTTGGTGGATGACTTTCTACAAATTTACGGTAAGGGGTTAAAAATGAGTGATGGCATTTCACGTACCCTCCGAACCCTTATGGTTATATTAATCGGAGCAATTGGCGCATGGTGGTTTTACTTTAAACTAGAAAATCTTTCAATACATATTCCCTTCGACGGTGACCTTTACTTAGGACTTTGGTTCATTCCATTCTTTATCTTCGTAGTTATGGCAACTTTCTCAGGATCTGTGATTGATGGAATTGATGGATTGGCAGCGGGGGTAATGTCCTCTGCGTTCGTCGCATATTCAGTCATCGCTTTTGGAAATCATCAAATTGACCTTTCCGCGTTTTGCGCAGTTGTAGCTGGAGGAATTCTTGCATTTTTATGGTTTAACATTCCACCGGCACGATTTTATTTAGGAGAGACTGGGATGATCGGAATTACAGTAACGCTTGCGGTGGTGGCGTTTCTTACTAATGAAGTTCTCGTGCTTCCGATCGTTGCTTTTCCTCTTGTTATCACATCTCTCTCGTCTTCAATTCAAATGTTTTCGAAAAAATATTTTGGATATAAAGTTTTTAAAATTGCACCACTGCACCATCATTTTGAAGCGATGGGCTGGCCAAAGGCAAAGATCACTATGAGGTACTGGGTTATTTCTATTGTTTGTGGATTGTTGGGGGCGATCGTGGCTCTGATAAGTTAGTTGTGCACAGTAATCAAATTTTTTTATCCAAATCTGGTATAATGAACTTGTTATTAGCCATATCTTTTTATATGATCAAAAAATTATTAGTACCTTCGTTCGTGTTATCTGCAGTAGTGTTACTTTGTTCTTTTACAAATAATGTTGTGTCCGCAGCGGCAACATCCACAGTCTCAGACCAAAGTGGTTTTCCTGTAATTGATGTAAACGAACTTCCACCTCCTTCTGGAAATCCGCCGGGAACAGAATCTGTAAATTATGGCACTAGTAAAGAAGGTACTACCACTGTCAATATTGTCAGAACCTCCCCTGTGTATATAAAGAGTGCAAAGCTCGACAAAGATACATATAAAGCAGGAGATAATGTTGGAGTTACGATTTACTTGTCAAATAGAGAAAAAGTAGATCAAGCTGATGTATATTTTGACGTGTCACTGGTCGGAAGTTACTCTACTTCAAGTGGCCAAATTGGCGTCCCCCAGGTATCTTTCGACACAAAATCATTCGGACCATATATTGCTAAAGCAGGAAAAACACAGACGATATCTTTTTCGTATACGCTTCCTAAAACTGTTGGTGGTAAGGGCTTGGGTATTAACATGATGGCTCGTCTTGTTTCAGGTCTTGGTTTCAGTACAGAAAATATTTTATTGAAAGAAGTTGTTGGAGGAATCACCTTGCTTAATGTAGAAGGCGCATTTACAGAAATCGATGGAGAAAAATTCGGTATTGGCCTTGGTCCAACAATTCATGCCACTTCTACTGCTTCATTCCACTTGAAAGTAAAAAATTCATCTAAGGAAACAGTCCAAGTGAGACCTAGTGTAGAGGTTTTTGATCGTACTACAAGTGGAAAAAGTTTAAATAAATACCAGGAAAAAAATATTACTATACCTAAGGGAGAAAGTTATGAATTTGTTATCAAACCTCTAGTTGAGAACCTTTCCCCAGGAGTTTATGTTGCAAAGGTAGATTTGTTAGACGACTCAAATGATTCCAGGGTGCAAAAAATGGAATATCGATATGTAGTGCCTGGAGATTCTGCTGTGATACACGGAGTAAACTTTGATGCTAAAAGTGTCAATAAAGGCGATATTGTCAATGTCGTTGTAGGATATAGTGGCCCGAGTATGGATGTGGCTTCTGGTATTAGTCAAAAAATTGATGGAGCCGTAGTTAGCGTAAAAGTATATGATGGAAAAAATAATGAGCTTATAGGTGAGGCTCAAGCCCCAGCTGTATTTGATGATGTTATTTCAGATGTTCTTCTTCAGCCTTCCATGACCAGAATGGCAGATACTATTAAAGTGGTTGCGACAATCGTAAAGAATAATAATTCAATAGCTGAATACACATCCTCTGTAACAGAAGCTGACCCTACTCAAATAAAGTACTCAGGTAAAACTCTACCCGATTGGTTGAAACTACTAATTTTCATAATTATTCTGTTTATTATTAGCATAGCCGCTTTTCTTATTAGGAAAAGAATAAACACAAAGGTGGCCCTAAGTATAGTCTTTGCTTTAACAATCATAGGTTGCAGTATTCTCAATTTCAACAAAGTAAACGCATCGATCAATACATATTATTCTGCTTGGGGTAGTGGTTATGGTGCCCCTGCTGGAAATCCAAATTTCACAACTATAGGGAGAGTCTGGTTTACAGCTGGAGAAAGTGTTCAATTTGGTGGATACGTGTCATCTTTTAAATGTTTCAATTATCCAGAAGTTGCGAACCTTAGTACTTGGATGGAGAATGCATCCGGCCAAAATATAACAGGTAACACCTCTACTAGTATTTTCTACCCAATCTTCGGAGATTTCTTTGGAAACGTAAACTACGGATTTAATTCTTGGTATTCGACGGCTGGATTAGCTACGGCAAGCGGCGTTGCGCCTAGCACTTATTACCTAACCCTTCAATCAGAGCTTCTTTGGGGTAGACATCACGGAGCTTTTGATTGGATCGAAGCTCAAAACGTACGTGTAGATAAAGTACCTATTTATGTATACAAGCCAGTTGCTGTCACCTGCTCCGCAGATAAAACGGTTGTTAAAATAGGCGAAACAGTTAATTGGACAATGACAACATCAGGAGGAACTGGCTCATATCGATACTATTGGTATAACCCAACAGACCAGACAGATTACACAAATTCTCCACAAGTAACTACTTTGTCGAAAACATATACAACTAAAGGGACAAAGAACATGTTCGCCGCTATTGTGGATAATTACACACAAAATAATAGTTACGTGAACAATGGTGGATGGAAACAGTGTTCTAATACGGTAACAGTTACAGATCCAATTACAGTTTCATGTACTGCTGACAAAGCAACTCCAAATGTAGGAGAAGTTGTGAATTGGAATGCAACAGCATCAGGTGGAACAGGGCAGTATACATACGTTTGGCAAGATCCTGAAAATTTTTCAGCCGTTTCGGCAACATCTTCAACTTTAACCAAAACATATTCATCAATAGGGACAAAGTCCGTTTCGGTGATGGTTTATGACAAGGCGATTACGGGAATCGTACCTACTAGTCAGGGAGTAAATGCTGTGTGTTCAACTAATGTAAGTCTTACATGTACTGCTCCTCAAGTTCTAAACGGTGCAGGTACAGCTTGTGTGACGCCGCTTACATGTACTGCTCCTCAAGTATTGAACCCAGCAGGCACTGCTTGTGTGACCCCACTTACATGTACATCTCCTCAAGTATTGAATGGTGCAGGTACAGCGTGCGTATGTGCAAACGGTTCAACCAGAACTGATTGTTCATTACCGGTCACTGTGATCCCAGCACCTACAATCACTGGACCAACAGACCCAGCCCCAGAACCTATAATCGCCCGAATCCCAGGTAAGATAATAATTACATTCGACAAACCACTTGATCCTGCCTCTGTTCCTCCTGCTTCTTCGTTCACTGTAACCATAGGTGATCCGGTTACAAACCCTACAACTGTTCCTGTGATTGCTGTAGAAATTGTTGGTCCTGTATTAACTTTAACAACGGGAACGCCTGTGACTGGAGTAACCGCTCTTTCATTCACTTATGTGCCACCATCATCGGATAGTCCACTTCAAGGATTAACAGGAAGCGACGTGAGTACTTTCAACCTTAACTTCAAAGACACAGACATAATCAACATCAACCACACCAACACTCCACCAGTAACAATAGTTTCTTTCGGAATGAGACCAAACATAGTAAACAAAAATAGTCCATGCAGTATGTATTTGAAAGTTGACAATGCTCACTCTTGTAAATTGTCAGGTACGGATGTTAATCCTAGCGGTGCTAATCATGACAGTTTAAATGTAACCCTATACAACGAAGGTAACGCTTCAACAACGCTTAACACTGGTCCAATTCAAGAAACAACAAGATTTACCTTAACCTGTAATGGTCGAGTAAAAGACGATGGTGGTAATTATGGTCCTGTTGTAACTAAAACCACTACATGCTCGCTTAACCCTGCGAGTACGGAGCGATAGGATTGAAGTATAGAATTTCTCATCACAAGTAATTCTGTTATAATGTTGCTATGCACCGCAAAGTCGACCGTCCTTTTTTCATCATTGTTTTGATTCTCGTAATCTTCGGAGTTTTTATTTTCCTATCTGCTTCAAGCGGACTTCTAGCAAATGCCAATAACGGTGAGGTTAAGTATTACTCAGTGATGTTTAATCAGTTAGTCTTAGGATTACTTGCGGGTGGTATAGCATGCTTCGTGGCATCGCTCATTCATTTTAGCTGGTGGCGTAAAATGTCTTTTTGGATATTTTTATTTTCATTTTTTGCCATGCTCGCTGTTTTTATTCCAGGATTAGGTTTTTACCATGGAGGAGCACGTAGATGGGTTTCAATTGGATCCTTTAACTTCCAACCAGCAGAATTGTACAAGATTGGATTTGTTATGTATTTGGCAACATTATTAACTGCTGCAAAGGGAAAAATGGATACTTTCAAACACGGCACCGTTCCATTTCTTATCATGCTGGGGATTTCTGCGGGATTAATTTTGATGCAACCAGATACTGATACTTTTATTGTGATTGCTCTAGCGGGCACTGCTATGTTTGTTGCAGCAGGTGGCAGGTGGTTACACGTTTTAGGAATTGGTGCGGTTGGACTTATTGGCCTTGTCTGTTTAGTTTTCATGCGCCCGTATTTGATGGAGCGAGTAAAAACTTTTATTGATCCTTCAAAAGATCAGCAAGGTTCAAGTTATCAAATCGAGCAATCACTAATCGCAATCGGTTCAGGCGGAGTCTTTGGTCGAGGATTCGGACAAAGCGTTCAGAAATTCAAATTTTTACCAGAACCAATAGGGGATTCAATTTTTGCAGTGGCCTCAGAAGAGTTCGGATTCGTAGGATCTTTTGCAATTATAATTCTTTACCTACTTTTTACTTTCCAAGGTTTCAAAGTGGCCATACGCTCGACGGAAATGTACGGGTCACTACTTGCGGTTGGAATTATTGTGCTCATAGCCTTACAGTCATTTTTAAATATTGCAGCAATGCTTGCCATAATTCCGCTCTCGGGGACCCCGCTTCTCTTCATAAGTCACGGAGGTACCGCCTTGTTCTTTGCCCTAGCCTCCGTCGGGATAGTTATTAACATTTCGAGGTTTCAGAAGAAAATAGTATAATAAACGTATATGAAAATCTTGATGACAGGAGGGGGAAGTGGAGGTCATTTTTACCCTCTAATTGCAGTGGCTGAAGCTATTAGGGAGACTGCTCGCCAAGAGAAAATTCTTGATCCCAAGCTTTATTTTATGTCGAATAATCCATATAACGAGAAAGAACTTTTTGATCTAGATATTCAATTTGAAAAAGTACCCGCTGGAAAAAAACGTTTGTACAAGTCAGCCTCGAATTTTTTCGATTATTTCAAGATGGGGTGGGGGTGTGTTATTGCACTTTTGAAAATGTTTATAATTTTTCCAGATGTAGTTTTTGGTAAAGGTGCATTTGCAAGTTTCCCTGCTTATATGGCAGCTAGAATTTTAAGAATTCCAATTGTTATACATGATTCAGATAGTGTGCCAGGACGGGTAAATGCATGGGCAGGAAAATTTGCATACAAAGTAGCTGTTTCATTCAAGGAAGCAGCAGAATTTTTTCCAAAGGACAAAGTCGCCTACACCGGTCAGCCTGTGAGAAAAGAAATTCGCGAAGTGTTGTCGACAGGGGCCCTTGAATATTTGAATTTAGAACCTAATATTCCAGTTATTTTAATCCTCGGAGGTTCAACAGGTGCTCAAATAATTAATGATTCGATTTTGAATGCGTTACCAGGGCTTTTAAATAAATATCAAGTTATTCATCAAGTTGGTAAAGCTAACATTGAAAGTGTAAAAGGCATTGCAGACGTTGCACTTGAAGGACACCCTCACAAGGATCGTTATCGACCATTTGATTACTTGTCTACGATTGCACTTCGCATGAGCGCGGGCTGTGCATCTGTTGTAATATCGCGCGGAGGTGGAACTATTTTTGAAATCGCGTGTTGGGGACTTCCAAGTATCATTGTCCCAATAACTAATTCAAACGGAGATCACCAGCGAAAGAATGCTTACAACTATGCACGTGAAGGCGCTGCTGTTGTGATAGAAGAATCAAATCTAAGTCCACAAATTATATCGAACGAGATAGATCGAATTGTTTTGAATGAAAATATTAGCGCTAGAATGCGAACTGCCACAGAAAAAATTGCAAAAAAAGACGCGGCACACATCATTGCGAAAGAGCTTCTTAAAATAGGCCTTTCTCATGAAAATGAATAAACGAATAATTTTAATACTGTGTTTGGTTTTAGCGCCATTTGCACGCGCTCAGAGTGTTGATG
>Ga0209596_1002958_pt1 | contig 13653 bp, 10 predicted proteins | sample M_130807_MF_Meta_FD_187314 | JGI IMG/M metagenome (GOLD analysis project Ga0209596, IMG submission 187314) | Freshwater microbial communities from Lake Montjoie, Canada to study carbon cycling - M_130807_MF_MetaG (SPAdes) (version 2) | ecosystem: Environmental > Aquatic > Freshwater > Lake... | reverse complement strand
GCCGCACAAAAGAGCTTGGCCGCGAGCGCGACGAGGGCCGCGAGCACGATGATTCGGTTGGGACGCATGGGCTGGGGGCTTTAGCAGACGGTATGCCGCCAATAAATCCAACGCCCAACTCCCAACGCCCAACTCCCAACTTCCATGGATGAGATCGGCCGCACGACGATCTCCGACCTTGGGCGTTGGGCGTTGGGCGTTGGGCGTTGGGCGTTTTTTCCTCCCCTCCTCCGCGTCGCCGCCTACTCTGCGAGCCCGTGAATTTGCCCCGACGCCTCGCACTCCCAAGCCTGCTGGTCGGACTCATCATCACGTTCCTGCTGCAAGTCCGGCCCTTCAGCGCGACGAAAAAATTCCGCGTGCTTGTGCCCGTGACGTCCGACACCGAGGGCCGCGCCCGGCTCTCATGGCGCAGCGTGAACAGCACGGTGCAACCGGACACCTCGACCGCGCTCGTCGCGAAAGGCCCGCAGGTGCTGTCGTTCACGCTCCCCTTCACGACGACTTACAGCTTCCGCTTTCGCGCGAAGGATGCGATCGCCTCGCTGCGCCTCGACCCGCTGGATCGCATCGGGCGCATCACGCTCGGCACGGTGAGCGTGATCGATCCGGATGAAAAAATCGTGACGACATTCCAGCCGTCCGGTTTTTCCACGACGAAGCCCGGGCCGGATCTCAAGCCCGACGGCGACTCCGTGGCGTTCACGAATCATCCCGGCGACGGAGTGCTGATCTCGCCCGAACAGCCGTTGCAACTCGCGCTGCGCACGCTGCCCTTTTCGCCCCGCTCCGCCGTGCTGCAATTCGCCGGCGCAGCCCTCGCGACCTCACTCGTCCTGTTCCTCGCGAGCCTCCTTCCGGCGGCGCGACGCGCACGACTCACCGCCGCACTTGCCAAGCTCCGCGACGATTCCGCCGCGTGGCCCGCGCTCACGCTGTTCCTCACCGCGGCCCTCGCGACGATGGCAAGCTGCTACCCGATCATCTTCTGCGGAAAGAGCTTCATCTCACCGAACTTCGGCCCGACGCAGACGCTCACGAACCTCTTGCCCGAAGCCGCGCCACAGTCGCAGGAGCCCGTCGAAAGCAGCCGCGGCGCGGACACCGGCGCGATGATGTGGGCGCACCTGCCGTATTCCGTCATCCAGCACCGCGCGATTTTCAAACACCACGAACTGCCTCTCTGGAACCGCTACACATTCTGCGGCACGCCGCTGCTCGCGCAGGGCCAGTCCATGCTCGGCGATCCGCTGCACTGGATTCCCGTTGCCGCAGGCGGCGCGACGTGGGCGTGGGATGTGAAATTTTGCATCGCCAAGCTGCTCTTCTCATTCGGCGTGGGGCTGGCCGCATTCGCCGCCGCACGCCGCGTTTGGATTGCCATGCTGCTCGCCGTTTCGTCGTCATTCATCGGCTTCTTCGCATTCCGCTTCGATCACGCCGCCTACTTCAGCCTCTGCTATTCGCCGTGGATTCTCCTGTGCTGGCTGCGCGCCGCGCAGACCGCGGGCCGCGTGTGGCCGTGGGCACTCGCGCTTGCCGCCGCAAATTTCTGGGAGCTGAACAGCGGCACCGCAAAGGAAGCCGCCATGCTCATCGCGGGCCTGAACCTCACCGGCATCCTGCTCGTGCTGGCCTCCCCGCACCGCCGCAGCGAACGCCTCGCGCGTCTTGTCCTGATGCTCGTCGGCATCGTGCTCTTCGCGATGCTCAGCGCGCCGCACTGGATGCTCTTCCTCGATGCACTGCGCCACTCGTGGGCTGCCTCCGCGACGATGGCCTTCACGCAGCTCCCGCCAAATCTGACACCCGGGATTTTCGACGATCTCTTTTTTGCACAGGCCCTGCCCGGCGAGATCGTCTCGAACCCCGCGACAAATTTCCTCGTGCTCCTCGGCTGCCTCTGGGCGGTCGTGGATTTCCGCCGCCTGCTCGCGGACCGGACATTTGTCGCCATCCTCCTCGGAGCCGTGCTCCCCGCGGCGCTCGCATTTGGAATCATCCCGGCGGAACTGCTCACGCGGCTGAAGTGGATCGGGAAAATCGGCCACGTCGCGAACACGTTTTCCTGCGTGCTCATCATCCACCTGTTCGTCATCGCGGCATTCGGCCTGCGCTCGCTGTGGGAACGCGCAGCGGGTGAAAGGGCGCGCGCCGACATGCTCATCGCCGCACTCTGCGCGATTCTGCTCGCGGCGTTCTTCCTCCCGCACGTCGGCGCAATCCACGGCACGTCGGGAAAAATCAGCGGCTTCTTCTGCGCCTACGCAATTGCCCTCGGCGCGGCGCTGCTCGCAATGCCATGCATCGTGCGCGGCATCCGGCTCAGACCGTCCGTGGCGCACTTCATCGCGGGCGGGCTCTGCCTGTTCGTCTTCCATTTCCGGCACGGACTTTGGACGGACACAAAATTCGACGGCTACGTCGCAAATCCGCGTTCGCGCGCCAGCCTCGCCGCAATCTCGCCCGCTGCCGGCATCATCCGCACATCATTCGAGGAATCCGGCCATCCCGCGCGCACCGCCGGATTTGGCGGCGTGTTCGCGCCGGGCTTCAACATCGTGTCCGGCCTGGAGAATTTCGACGGCGCCGACGCGCTCGTGAACCGCTGGCAGCGCGAACTCCTCGAACATTCATCGGTTCCCCTCGCGCAGGACCGGCGCACTTTTTTGAATCGCGCGACCTTCCCGCGCACGCGCAGCTTCGGCGATCTCTGGAACACGCGCTTCTATCTTAGCGACCCAGCCGAAACGCCGCGCAACGTGAAGGGCCTCGAACTCGTGAAGACGCTGGACCTGGACATCCACGTGAGCCACCGCGCGTGGCCCCGCGCCTTTTTCACCGACCGTCTCGCAGAGTGCTCGTCGCTGGAAAATTTCACCGAGCTACTCTGCACCGGCGACGGAAAACCTTTCGCCGCAATGGTGCCCGACGTGCCATCCGACACGGAACCCGCGAAGCCCGCATCGCTCGACGGCAGGATCATCGTCGCCGCCAGCGGCTACCGGCTCACGGAAAACTCCACCGCCTTCACCATTGATGCGCCCGCCGCCGGAGTCGCCGTGCTCGGCAATTCCTTCGAGCCCGGCAACTGGCGTGTGACGCTCGACGGCACCCCTGCCGAATACTTCCGCGTGAACCACGCATTCCTCGGCGTGAAAGTGCCCGCCGCCGGCGTCCACACGCTCCGCTTTTCGTACTGGCCGCGTCTGCTTACCCGCGCGCTGTGGATTTCACTCGGCGGCTTTCTGTTCGTGCTCGCCATGATTTTCGGCGGCGTGCAGCCGCGTCAGAAAATCACCGCCGACGCGCCCAAAAAAGACGCGCCACCCGTGGCAGGCACGTAGAGTGCTTTGGAGGGTTGCACCCAACCAGCCATGCAACCCACCGAAACGACCCTGCCCGCCCTTGCCGCAGCGCCCTCCGCAGTGAAGCCCCCGCTCCGCAGCCAGTGCCCCGTCTGCGACAGCAACCGCCTCCATTATTCCTTCTCGCACCAGTCGCACCGCGTCATGCGCTGCGAAAATTGCGCGCTCATGTTCCTGAATCCGCAGCCCTCGGATCGCGAGCTCTCCGAAATTTACACCGCCGAATATTTCCTCGGCCACGACACCGAGGAAGGCCGGCGCGATTCCAGCGAACTCAAGCGCGCCACCGCGCGGCAATACCTCGCCGAACTCACGCGCTACAACGGCGCTCCCTCGGGCCAACACAGCCGCCTCATCGAGGTCGGCTGCGGCGAGGGCGATTTCCTCTGTGAGGCCGAGGCCGCAGGCTACGACGTGCTCGGCGTGGAATACGCACCCGCAGCCTGCGCGACCGCAAACAAGCGCCTCAAGCGCGGCTGCGTCGAGCAGGGCGAACTCGCCGACGCAAAGTTGCCCGATGCGCACTTCGACGTGTGCGTGCTCAACGACGTCATTGAGCACGTCCGCGATCCCCTCGCCTTCCTCCGCGAAATCCGCCGCATCCTCCGCCCCGGCGGCGCGCTCTTCATCGCCACGCCGTGCCTCGATTCGTGGAGCGCGCGCTTCATGAAGGAACGCTGGATGGAATGGAAGCCCGAGCACCTCACCTATTTCAACAAGGCCAACATCCAGACCGCGCTGCTGAAGGCCGGCTTCGAGGACGTGATCGTCCAGCCCGGCTGGAAAACTCTCAGCTTCGACTACGTGCAGTCGCACTTTGAAAAATTCCCCGTCCCGCTCTTCACACCCGCGGTCCGCATGCTCGGAAAAATGCTCCCCTCCTCCGTGAAAAAGAAACCGCGGCGTGTCGTCGCGAGTGGCATGATGGTCTTCTCGCGCAGGGCCAGGGAGACCCGCGAGCGCCTATCGGTGATCGTCCCGGCATTCAACGAAGCAGAGACCATCCGTCCGATGATGGACGCGCTCGTAGCGAAGGAAATCGCGGGCATGGAAATCGAGATCATCGTCGTCGAGAGCAACTCGACCGATGGCACGCGCGAGATCTTGAAGCAGTTCGCCGCGCATCCCCGCGTGAAAGTGATCCTCGAGGAGAAACCGCGAGGAAAAGGCCGGGCCGTCCGCACCGGCCTCGCCGCGGCGACCGGAAAATACGTGCTCATCCAGGACGCCGATCTCGAGTACGACATGGAAGACTACGACTCGCTCGTGGGTGCGCTCGCGAGCGGACGCCACGCCTTCGTCCTCGGCTCGCGGCACGGCGGGCGCAACCTCTGGAAGATGCGCCAGTTCACCGGCCAGCGCAGCCTCAGCTCATTCCTGAATCTCGGCCACTGGCTCTTCACCACGGCGATCAACGTGCTCTTTTGGAAACGCCTCCGCGATCCGTTCACGATGTTCAAGGTCTTCCGCCGCGACTGCCTCCACGGCCTGCGCTTCGAGTGCAACCGCTTCGACTTCGACTTCGAGCTCCTCATCCGCCTCATGCAAAAAGGCTACACGCCCGCGGAGATTCCGGTGAACTACCGCTCACGCTCGTTCAAGGAAGGCAAGAAGGTCTCCATGTGGCGCGACCCGCTCACATGGCTCGTCGCACTCGCACGGCTGCGCACATCGAAAGTGGATCCGCTCGCGGAAATCGAGCACACCCGCAACGCGCAGACGGCAACGGAGTCCGCACCGCTCTCCGCACAACCGGCGCTCGCACACCGGTAAAAGTGTTCCGCCGCAGCGCGACAGTCGCTGGATCGGGTTTCGCGTGAATCCCGAACTCGCTTTCGCCCCCGAAAGGCGGACGAAAATCTGAGCGCTTCAACAATCGGCGTAGCCGAGGGATCGCACATGATGCGGCTGCTCGGCGGCCCGGAGGGCCTGCGCACTACGATTTCAAATCGCGCCGGAGAAAGACCGCGCAGCCGATGAGGATGAACGTCACGTTCAGTCCGAAAAGGTACAGGTAGTCCTCGGCCATTTTCCACACCGGCATGGGGCTGCGGAACACATTCAACCACGTCACCATGTGGCTCGTCATGAACCACGGCTTGAACGACGCAAACTGCGGCCAGAAATCCAGGATGCGATCCACGAAGAGAACCGCGAGGCAGACGATCGTCGCCGACGCAGGCTTCATGTTGCAGCACGACAGCATGAACGCGAGCGACACGATCGTGCAGAAGCTCAGGCCAAAGCACGGCATCGCCGCAAAGTATCGGATGAGACCTTCGCGCGGCGGATAGAACGCGAGCAACTTCTCCTCGGGAATGACCGCACACAGACTGCCAAGCCCCTGCCATGCGAGGCCCGTGAGCAGCGCGGTGATGCCGATGAAAATGATCAGCACAAAGCAGTACAGCAGCGACGCGAGCAGCTTCACGCCGAGCACACGCAGGCGGCTCACGGGCCGGCAGAGCGTCATCCGCATGGTCCCGTCCTCCACCTCCTTGCTCACGATGTCCCCCGCGACGAGCGCGACAAAAATCGCACCGAGCAGCGCGACCGTGAGCGCCATCATATTGAACGCCAGCGTGAGCCCGCCGAAATATTCGTCGAACATCGCGCCGTGGCTTTCGAGGAAAGTTCGGAAACCGCGCTTCGCCTTGTCCGTCTGCGAGAGCATGAGCACGAGCAACTCCAGTGCGACGAACGCAACAAAGCCGATCCACGTGCGCTTGCGCGCAAACATCTTCAGCAACTCGGCGGAAAACTGGCGGAGGAAAAGCGTCATGCGTGATTTGTAGCCGCGCTTGTGAAAGCGCGGGCTGATCTTCGCGATGCGCGGGGGAAGAGTGCCCGCGCTTTCACAAGCGCGGCTACGGATGAACGCAGCCCGTCCCTGAAGCCAGTTGTCGTGCGGATGGATTTCAAAATCATAAATCCCGAATCTTAAATCTTAGATCCACCCACCTCCCGCAAGTAGAGCTGCTCCAGCGTCTGTTTCTCCGGCGTGACGGCGCGCACTTTCACGCCCGCCTGCACAAGCCGCGCGACGATGTCCGCTATGTCCGCGCCGGCCGGCAGCTCGATCACACTCGGCTCCACGAGCGATGCACCATCCAACTGCGCGCCGACTTTTTCCCACGGCTCCGCCTCGATACGGAAACGCGCGCCCTTCGATGCGAGATCCTGCCAGTGGCCGCAGTAGATGAGGCTGCCCTTGTTCAAAATCGCCACGCGATCGCAGAGCTGCTCGACCTCGCTCAGCAGGTGCGAACAGAAGAGCACCGTGAAGCCGCGCTCGCGGTTCAGCCGCTGGATGAGCGCGCGCATCTCCGCAATGCCCTCGGGGTCGAGGCCGTTTGTCGGCTCGTCGAGCAGCACGACTTCCGGCTCCGGCAGCAGCGCCTGCGCGAGGCCGAGCCGCTGGCGCATGCCCTGGCTGTAGGTGCCGACCTTGTCGTGGATGCGCGCGGTGAGGCCGACGAATTCCACCGCATCCTGCATTTCCTTGCGCGGCACGAGCGCACTGTAGCTCGTGAAAATTTCCAGATTCCTCCATCCGCTCAGGTACTCATAAAAGCGCGGGGCCTCGAAAATCGCGCCAACTTTTGCAAGTGCCCGCGGACGCTCCCGCTGCACGCTGATGCCGCCGACGAACGCCTCGCCCTCATCCGGAAAAACCATGCCGAGCAGGATGCCGAGCGCCGTGCTTTTCCCCGCGCCGTTGTGCCCGAGCAGGCCGAAGATTTCTCCGCGCTCCACGGCAAACGAAAGCCCGTGCAGCGCGGGCTTCCCGGCGAAACTCTTTTTCAAATTCGCGAGCCGGATCGCTTCCATCAGTTCTTCTGGGGCGTGTCGCTCAGGAACGTCAGCTCTTGCGACACATGGCCGTCGGCGTAGAGGACGTTCAGCTTGTTCTGGAGGTGCTCGTGGAAGCCCTCCTTGTCACCCATCATCATCGTGTGGCCCGGCTCATCAATCGGGCTAGTCGCCACGAAGCTCACACTCAGCGAGACGAGGCGCTGACCGTTGAGTTTCCAATTCCACAGGTAGCTCGTGCCGCTCACCTCGGCGATGTGCTTCCGATCGTCCGGGCAGGCAAAGACGCGCTGCTCGCCGACGTAGGACGCCAGCGCCGTGTCAATGGTCAGCGCCGCATCGCTGCGTGTCGCGCGAGCCATCGCAAGCTCGGGATAAATGCCCTCGTGTTCGCCGACGTAGCGCGCCATCGCCACGCCGAGGGTGCGGAGATTCTGCGTGCAAGCCGCCGAACGCGCATCCCGCTGCGAACGCTGCCATCCGACGCTCCCGAGTGTCGCAAGCAGTGCGATGATCGCGAGGACCGCGAGCAGCTCAATAAGCGTGAAGGCGCGGACGCCAGCGGCAGATGTGCGCATCAACGCGACCATTTTACGGTTTGCTCCAGCGCCTCCAAGAATGGCAGCGCGTCCATTTTCGCATCAATCGTCGCGTCGCTGTAAAAGGACTTCAGCCCCTGGTCTATGATCTTCCGGAACGCCGGATCATTCGCGTCACGCCGCTCGCGGTCGCCGCCGTGCTCGCGGAGATCGTCCACCGCCTTCTGCACCATCTTCCTGCGTTTGCCCGGCTCCATCTTGTTGAAGCTTTCCATCATCTGCTTGAACCCCGACGGGAGCACGCGATCGAGATAGCGCCCCTTTTCCTCCGCGGTGAGCGCAAGCCAGAATTTTTCGAGCTTCCGCTGCTTGTCCATCTCGCGGCGCTGTTCGTATTCGAGGCTGTTCACCCGCTTCGCGACCTCCTCGATCAGCTTCGCGCGATCCGCGGGCGCCTTGCCCTCAAGTGTGTTTGCGCCGACGAATTCCGCAATGCGCTCGGGCGTCGCGCGGTTCTTCCGGACGATCCAGATCGCGCCGCCGATCACGCCCCACAGGAGGGCGAGCAGCAGGGCGGTTTTGGTCCAATACGGGCGCATCCGGCCTTCATAAACGCGAATACCGGCGCACTCAACCATCATGCACTGCCACAGAAAAAATCAGCGCGCCCAAGCCTGGCACGGTCGCTGCTATTTCCAAATGTGCAGAGCACGGAAGCCACGAAATTAACAAACCATATTTCTCCAGAGTTCCAGTAGCCTCCGCAACGCGACCTTCGGGTCGCGTTCTTTTTTCCGGGAACAGGCGGCGGCGATGCGAGGCCGGGGCTGCCGCTACTTGTAAGGCACCGTTCCATTCGCATCCACCGTGTACTTCCATTTCGCGACGTATTCCGCGGCGGGGCGGAAATCATCGTGCTGCGCGGCGAGTTTTTCCTTCAGCATCGCATCCATGCGCGCCTGCAACTCCGCGTGCTCCGGTTTGCCGATGAGGTTGTCGAGCTGCCACGGATCCTTCTCGTTGTCGAAAAGCAGCCACGGCCCTTCGAGTTCGCGGACGTAGGTGAAGCGCACGGTGCGGATACAGCGGTATTCCCTGCCTCCGACGCGCCGCATGAATTCACCGAACGGCGCATCACACTGCACGATGGCCGCCCCGCCGGACGGATCCTTTCCGCCGCGCATGTGGCCGGTAAAGTCGAAACCCTCGACGGTCTTCGGAATCGCGACTCCGCACAGGCCGAGCAGCGTAGGCATCACGTCCTCCGAGTTGATCGTCCCCTCGGTGCGATGAGGGGCGATGCCGAGCTTGGCGGGCACGCGGAACAGCATCGGCACGCGCGCGGATTCCTCATAGGGCTTCTGCTTCCGCTGCATCGCGTGCGACGAAAGCATGTCGCCGTGATCGGACGTGAAGACGATGATCGTGTTGTCGTCCACCCCCACGCTTTTCAACGTGCCAAGAAGGTCGCCGATGCAGTCATCGAGCGCCGTACAGTGCGCGTAGTAGCCCGCGAGATCCACACGGGCACGCGCCTGTGCGATACCGTTGTCGGGCACATTGCCGCGCAGCTTCATGGCTTCGGGTGAATACATGTCGCGGTATTTTTGCGGCGCGGTCTCGTAGGGATTGTGCGGCGGGCCCCACGCGAGCCAGAGCAGGAAGGGCTTCCCCGTTTTCGCGCGCGACTCGATGTAGCCCTGCGCGTCGCGCGTCTGCGCGATGGCGTCGTAGCCCTGCCATTCCAGCTTCTCCGGGCCGTCGGCGTAGTACGGCGACTGGTTGTAGGCATGCGTGCATTCGAGCACCTTCCAGTAGTCAAATCCTTGCCGCCGCTCGCGCGGAATGAAGGCCGAGCGCCCGCGGCCATCCACATGCCATTTGCCAATGCACCCGGTGTCGTAACCCGCACCCTTGAGCACCTTCGCGATCGTCACAGCCTCGGGATTCAGTTGCACGTCATTCAGAAAAATCCCGTGCGTGAGCGGACGCTGCCCGGTGAGCAGCGAAGCGCGCGTGGGCGAACATACGGGCATGCCCGAGACGGCCTGCGTGAAATTCACACACTCCTTTTCCAGCCGGTCGAGGTTCGGCGTCTTCACATTCGGATCGCCCGCGAACCCGAACGCCTGCGCCCGCCACTGGTCGGCGATGATCATGAGGACGTTCGGCGGACGATCCGCGGCGGTCGCAGTCGCGCTGCCCGCGACGAAAAGCGCGAGCGCGGTGAAAGTGCGGAGCATCGCTTTCACTCCGCAGCCTCCGCCTTATTCTTTTTCTTCCCATTCGGTTTCTCGCCCGCATCGGGCGGCAGATCCTGCATCGCGAGCGCGCGGAATTCCTCCGTGTGCTTCGTCCACACTGCGGCCATTTCTTTCACGCGCTCGGACTGCTTCGCCGCGAGGTTTTTCGCCTCCGCGCGATCGGTCGTGAGGTCGTAGAGTTCCCACGGGCTGTCGGCCCCGGCGGCCACGATTTTCCAGTCACCCACTCGCAAAGCGCGATTTTTCTCGTGCATCCACCACAGGTAATCGTGCGTCACCGCGCCGTCCTTCGCGAACGCGGGCACGAGGCTCTTGCCCGGTGCGGGCGGCACGGGCTTGCCGTCCACGCTCTCGGCGCGCTTGCCGCCGGCGATGTCGAGCACCGTCGGCACGATATCAATCAAGTGTGCGGGATTGTGCCGCAGTTCGCCACGCGCGGCGATGCCCTTCGGCCATTGCACGATGAACGAGGTCGCGATGCCGCCCTCGTGGACCCACGTCTTGTGTCGTCGGAAAGGCGTGTTCGACGCGCTTGAAAATCCCGGCCCGAGGCACAGGAAGCTATCCGCCGATCCGGGGACTGCGCCCGGCGCGTTGCCGCCGCCACGCACCATGATCTCCGCGCTCGCACCATTGTCGGAGAGGAAAATCACGAGCGTGTTTTCCGCTGCGCCCATCGCTTTGATCTGCGCGAGCACGCGGCCGATTTCCTGATCCATCCGATCCACCATCGCCGCGTGGATCGCCATTTTCTCCGCTTGGAACTCCCGCTGCACCGTCGTGAGTTCCGTCCACGGCAACGGGCGGTCCACTTCGCCGGGATGGATCTTCGTGACGTCGCCCTTGAACGGATACGGCGGGCCGACCTCGCGCTCGATGGCCGACAGCGTCGTGTTCACAAGGCCCGCCTTTTTCTGCCTCGCGAATCGATCCTCGCGCGCGACCTCCCAGCCCTTGAGATACTTGTCCTTGTAGCGCGCAATGTCCTCCGGAGGCGCCTGCAACGGAAAGTGCGGCACGGTGAACGCGAGATACGAAAAGAACGGCTGCGTGGAAAATTTCTCCGCGTGCTCCTTCAGACATTTGATCGCGTGATCCGCATACGCCGCCGAGGTGTAGTAGCCGCTTCCGAGCTTCACGGGCGGGAGCGGCTTGTCATCCTCGCTGTGGTTGCTCACGGAGAAATTGTGGTTGTGATCGTCCACGACATACGAGTGGTCGAAGCCGTTCTCCGTCGGCTTCCCGTCCACATGCCATTTGCCCGACTGATACGAGCGGTAGCCGAGCGGCTTCAGCATCGTCGAGAGAAGCGGCGCCCACGCGGGACGCTCGCCCCGCGCACCGCCTGGCCCGCCGGGAAACGCATCGCGCCGCACCGCCTGCGCGTAGTAGCCCGTGAGGATCGCAGCGCGCGAAGGCCAGCAGCGCGCGGTGTTGTAAAATTGCGTGAAGCGAAGTCCGTTCGCCGCGAGCGAATCGAGGTTCGGCGTACGCACGTCGCCGCCGTAGCAGCCCGCATCGGAATAGCCCATGTCGTCCGCGAGGATGAGCAGGACGTTTGGTTTCGCCGGGCCCGCAGCGCGCAACGATGCGGACGAAAACGCGAGAACGACGAGCAGGAGGAGGAACGCAATTGGGCGTTTCATTCCGCGCATGAAAACCGCTCCCAATGCGCTTGTCCCGCAAGAAACTGAGTGCCGCCAGACGCACGCGCTTCTCATGCCGGACCGCACGCGATATAAAAACGAATTCCCGATGAATCGCGATTTTGAATCCATCTTCGCCAGCCTGCGCGAGATCCTGCGCAGGCATTCCAAAAATCTTACAGTCACGGAAGACACGCCGACCCGCTACACGCTGAACGGCGGCAAGCATCCGACGCACAAGACGCCGATGGACATCGCGTGGATCCGCATCGGGAAAAACTACGTGAGCTTCCATCACATGGGCGTCTATGGCTGCGAAAGACTGCGCGAGAGCCTGTCGCCCGCGTTGAAGGCGCGGATGCAGGGCGAGTCGTGCTTCAACTTCAAGAAGCCCGACGAAGCGCTCTTCAAGGAACTCGAGCAAATGACCGTGCACGGCTTCCCCGCATTTCAAAAAGCCGGGTATCTCTGACCGCCGCGCACCTCTCAGCGCATCGAGAACCGCGCAGTCGTCTTGCCCGCGCTCGCACATTTCCAAACCCGCGCTACGCTGCACGCCATGCTTCCGTGGTTCCAAGACCGATTCCCGCTTTATCTCGCCCCGATGGCGGGAATCACAGACACGACCTTTCGCCGGCTCTGCAAGGGCTACGGCGCGGACGTGATGGTCTCGGAGTTTGTCTCCTCCGAGGGGATTTTCCGGAAAAATGAGCGCACGATGGAGTATCTCGACTTCGAGGAATCGGAACGCCCGCTCGGCATCCAGCTCTTCGGCGGCGACCCGGATCATCTCGCCGAAGCCGCGAAAATCGTGCTCGACTGGAAGCGGCCCGATTTTCTCGACATCAATTTCGGCTGCCCGGTGAACAAGGTCGTGAGCAAGAACGGCGGCTCCTCGATCCTGCGCGACTGCCCGCTGCTCGCGCGCATCGCGGGTGCGATCGTGAAGGCCGTCGCACCGCATCCCGTCACCGCGAAGATCCGCATCGGCTGGAGCGCCGACACGATCAATGCAACCACGACCGCGCGCATCCTCGAAGACTGCGGCATCCAGGCCGTCGCCGTCCACGGACGCACGAAGGAGCAGGGCTACAGCGGCGAGGCGGACTGGAATGTGATTGCGCAGGTCGCGGAAGCCGTGCGCATCCCGGTGATCGGCAATGGCGACATCGTCACCGCCCACGACGTGGAGCACCGGAAAAACACCACGCGCATCGCAGGCATCATGATCGGCCGCACCGCGATGCAGCACCCGTGGGTCTTCCGCGAGATCCGACATTACCTCGACACCGGCACACACCTCGCACCGCCATCGCTCGCGGAAATCTGGGCACACATCCGCCGCCATTGCGCGATGGAGATCGCGCGCCAAAAATTGCAGCCGCGCGGTCTCGAAGCTCCCGGATCGGCAGAACTTCACGCGATGCAATCCATGCGCACGCAGCTCATGTCCTACTCGCGCGGCATGGACGGCGCGCGGCAACTGCGGGAAAAATTCGCGCACGTCGCCTCGCTCGCACAGCTCGACGACATCGCCGCGGAAAACATCGCGCAGCATCCGTCGGACTCGCACCTCGCCGCGGCTTAACGCGCCGGAAAAGCGCCTTTGGACTGCGCTTGGCGGAATCTCCGTGATGGCTCAGTTTGAGTTCTCAGTGCTCAGTTCTCAGTGCTCAGTAGCCGGACAGTTTCAATCTGAAAACTGAGCACTGAGCACTGAGAACTTTTCCAGTCAGACAGCACTGCGGCCAAATTGCGCCTGGCGGAATCTCGCCAGCGTGGTCCGCAGCCCCGCCATCGTGAAGGGCTTGCTCATCACGATGTCCACGCCCTCGGGCTTCTCGCCGGTCGCAGCCATGATGTCGCCGAAGCCCGTCACCAGGATCACCGGCACATTGGGCCGCCGCTGCTTCACCTCGCGCGCGAGCTCGTCGCCCTCCATCTCGGGCATCGACCGATCCGTCATCACGATGTCGAATTCCCCTCCTTGGAATTTTTCCAGCCCGTCGCGCCCGTTCACGGC
>Ga0209596_1002954_pt1 | contig 13660 bp, 27 predicted proteins | sample M_130807_MF_Meta_FD_187314 | JGI IMG/M metagenome (GOLD analysis project Ga0209596, IMG submission 187314) | Freshwater microbial communities from Lake Montjoie, Canada to study carbon cycling - M_130807_MF_MetaG (SPAdes) (version 2) | ecosystem: Environmental > Aquatic > Freshwater > Lake... | reverse complement strand
CGTGTTTGTGACTGTCAAATTCAAAAGCGTTCCGACCTTTGTCAAACTTGATTGCGTGACATTCGCTGCAAGTGTTGCACCTGTCAATTTGCCTGCATCGGTTGATCCTGCTACGCCATCCTCGCCCTTGATGCCTCGGATGCCTTGCGCACCACGACTCACAAGCAACTCCCAACCGAAGCCAACTGGTGGTGCTTGGTTGGTCGCAGCGACACACACATACGCCGATCCATTCACGCCCACAACATCGCCGATCCAGTACTCGATGTCGCTTCGATATGTGCCACGCCAAATCATCCCCGCTTCGCCTTTGTCGCCTTGCGGACCGACTGCGCCCATCTCGCCCTTTGATCCGTCGATGCCCTTTGCGCCGTGCGCACCATCTGCACCACGCAGACCATCGATGCCGTTCATGCCGTTGATGCCGTCTGCACCTCGCATGCCATCGATGCCGTCCTTGCCGTTGTCACCTGGTGTTCCTTTCGCCTTCGCCAGCGCAATCATGTTGCGGATGGCGATCACACGAGGATCACGCTTGCGCAACTTGCTCACTGCAGCCTTGATCTTTTCCTTGTCGCTCACGCCTCGTCTCCAAGTGCTTCAGTCAGCATCGTCACGATTTCATCGAGTGCTTGCGTGCGGTCCTTCATCGCATCGAGTTCTGCCTGCAGCGCATCGATCTTTGGTTGTTGCTGAACAGCGTCCCACGCTTTCGCCTCCATCGCAGCGATCTTGATGCGTGCGCTCGCCATCTTTTCCTCTCGTGCCATTTCGTCAGTCGGTGTCGTGTCGACATCGCTCAACGCCTTTGCTGCAGGTTGTTCAACCTCTGCGGTCGGTGGCAACTGCGCAGGCTCTTCGACTGGTGCAGGTGCAGGTGCGGGTGCTTCGTACGCAGGCAGCGGAGCAGGTGCGCCAAACGGTGAGACTGGTGGCACTCCACCGAGTGGCAAACCGTTGACATGGAGCATGTCAGCGTGTGGTGTCTCGAGTGCTTCGTAGCCCTCTTCGAGTCTCGCCTCGTTTGGTGTGCGCCATCCACCGGCAACTGCGACCGATCGCTCGGCAGAGTCTGCGACTCGGTTCTCGGGGACTGGATTGTCGTATGCCAAGTACGCATCCTCATGGATGCCGAACATCGGCAGTAGTCGACTGTTCAGCGTCTCCTCGTCCATGCGACACATTGGTGCAATCGTCGTCTCTCGCCACATCGCATATCCCGCCTGCGCACTTGCGAGGTTCGGGTCATTTGCCTTCAGCATGGAAATTGGTGTTCCGAAGGTGGCGGCCAGCTCCTCGACAATGTCATCTCGACCAGTCAGATCCTTTGCGGGGAAATTCAGCGGCAGGAGTTGGATGTCGCCGCTGATCGTGACCATGCGACCGCTCTTGCGAGTTCCCTGGTGCAGCGACCGCATCGACTCCTCAAAACGCCGCATTGATGCCTCGCTTGCGCCACCCTTGACGATCGCTGCGTAGTCGGGACGACTCATGTTTTCAAGGAACGACAGATCCTGAATGTGCGCTGCTTGCGATTGTTGGATCGCTCCGTATGCAGCCTCCACCTTGCCAAGTCCGTAGTACATGTTGCGTGGGTTGGGTCTTTTGAAGTGGATGATCTCGTCGAGTTCAAACCGCTGCATCGAGTTTCTGTCAACGCCGTACAAGTACGCCTCGACCAGTTCAGTCTTGCCGGGCAGGATCGTGACATTCTGCGCCGGGACTGTGTAGATCTCCGATGGCACGCCAAGAGCCTTGTCCATGATCACATGCAAGTATGCATTGCCGCACAGTTCCATGTACAGCATGCGCATGACCGACTGCGAAAAGCCGTCCTCGTACTGATTCGCCTTGCGCAACAACTCGAGGATCGGATGCGCATCAACGACCTCCTCAAAATCGCCTGCAGTTGCTGCGGACTTCATAACGCTTGGCGATGGCTTGCGCTCACTGTCGCCTAAAAGATACGCCTTGCGTGCACGACTGACCTTGCGAGTGCGCCAAAACTTCTGTGGTCCTTGCGCATCTGCACGAACATATAAACGCAGAGGGACACTCGATGCGGCCTGCGCATTAAGCATCGCTGCTGCGTACACCCAAGATTCAAATGAGAGCACGCTCCGCTGCATTGAGAAAGGTGGCATCTTGCCACGCCCTGCAGCATTGTCGAGAATCGAGATGGATGATTGAACAAACTTTGAATCGTCGTAGACCGCTTTGGTTGTCAGGTCGGGTCGTCGTCGTCGGAAGAAGTCTAGTAGTGCCATCAAATTATCCTTACTTCGAGCGTGTTTCGTGAGGTCGTACCCATCAATCTGACAGCGAGAGCCAACGCACAAACTCCATCGTCATGTGCGCTCGATGGTGCTGAATATTGCACACCGTTGCGAGAGTACCGAAATTCAAACGACTCCAGCTCCTCACGCAACCAACCATCTGTGAATCCTATGCCACCACTTTGAATTCGAGCGGCAAGCCCTTCCATGATCTGCTGCTTGCTCTGCGATGTGAACTTGAACGACTCGACGCACGGCAGCGATCTTTGCAACTCCTCGACGATCGGATCTCCTACACCAGTCGAGTCGATCAATGCAGGCTTGTCGCCAATGATCTCGATGAGTCGCCGCTTGGTTTGTCCCCAATCCGATTGCCACCGGTGGATCTCTGCAACTCGATAGTCCGCATCGAGCCCAACCGCAACGGTCCAGTCGTGCGACTTCGCCAAGTCAACGCCCCACGCTGCGACTGGATCGGTGGAGAGCGTTGCGATGCATCGACCGATCGCAGGAATGCCGAATGGGTTGCCGCCATCGTCCGCAGGCTCGGCGAGATACAACTCACGGAACACATGATCGGGCAGGTCACGCTTTGCTGACTCGATCTCCTCACGGTCGAGGATGCCGCCCTCGACTGCATCCCAACAAGTTAATTTGTGGTAGGAGACCTCGACACCGTCCGCCCGCTGCGCCATTTGATGCACCCAATTCTTGCGACCTCGAACATTGCCGATGATTCGCAACTGTCCACGAGTTGCGGTCAGCGTAGATCGGACCGCAAAGAACGCGTCTTCCTTTGTCCTTGTGGCCTCGTCCATCACTGCACCTCGAACATCCTCGCCATACAAATTGTCACTATCGTCGGCACTGCGAAACCAGATCTTGCAACCGCTCGGCAGCATGATCCACAGATCCGTATCGTGCGATGACCAGTGCGACTTGTGCGGGTCGGCTTGGATCAGCCACTTCTTCACGCGGTCCATCGCCATCTTGCTCTGCTGATACACGGGAGCGACCCACCAGTACGAGCCGCCTGCCTTCTTGTCGTTCCACGCCTTGGCGAGCAGCCACATGAGGCAGCCTGCAGTCTTGCCTGCCTTGGTCGCCGCTTCGATCACGACGATGCGTGCGGGATCCATGATCACACGACGCTGCGCTGGATACATCTTGGGAAGTGTCAGAGTCGTGACTGTCAAAGTTCGATCGGTCCAAAGCGGAAGTTCTCGGTCGCCTCACCCGAGTCGAGTCGTTCGATCTTGTCACCGACTGCGAGCGCAGCGATGTTCGAGTCTCGCATTCGGATGAGCACCTCGGCAGCCCGTAGTTTTTCTCGTGGTGTTCCGTTAGTCAGCATGTTCGCAACAATGCTCGGTGCAGCCCGCAACGCAGCATCAGGAATCTGCCACCCGTTGCGGATCGCCGATGCGAGGAGCACGAGCGTCTCTCGTGCGTGATGGTCGGGCTCGTTGTTGATTGGCGTAATGTCGCTCATGTTTGATTCTATGTCGACAGCGTTGCCGTTTTTCCTGTGAGCGTTTCCCATCGCTTGACGATGACATCACAGTATGCAGGCGAGATCTCCATGCCGTAACACTTGCGATTGAGTTGCTCGGCTGCGATCAGGGTGGTGCCGGAGCCGCAGAAGGGTTCGTATATATGACCCGGCCAAGAATTAATCGCGATGCTTGGTAGTGCTACAGGGAATGTGGCCGGATGGTCTAACTGCTGTCCTTTTGATGAACCACATCGAAAAACATTGTCACTTATTTTGTGAGACTGAACAGCATCGCCATTTTTTGTCGATGTAAGAGATGTCAACGAACCATCCTTTTGCCGATTTGTTCCCGCCACAACACGCCCTGCATTTATGCACTCAACGAACTTTGCGGGAGATTTACTCTGCTTATTGAAGTGCCAAATAAATTCATGGGCAGGAGCTAATCGACCATTCCAGTCTCCCGGCATTCCGCATAATTTATCCCACACATACCATCCAAACCGCTTCCATCCTTGCGCTCGCATCCACTCAATCCACTCGTTCCAATACGATAGCCATTCTCCCTCGCGATGGATCAAGCCGAGGTTTACTAGCACTTGCCCAGCGTCAGACATCGGCAAATTCGCAAACACGCCGTTCATCAGCTTGTCCCAGTCCGAACAGTCCGACTCCTTCGTGTAGTCGCGCTGCTGTCCGTACGGAGGCGACGTGAAGCATAGATCTGCCTTCGCCCCATTCATCAGCCGTGCCACATCCTCCGACTTCGTTGAGTCACCGCATAGCACCCGATGATTCCCGAGTAGCCATAGGTCGCCTGTCTTCGTGATCGGATCGACTGGTGGCTCGGGAACTACATCTTCTTCGATCTCCTTGCCGTCAAGGATCATCGCCTCGATCTCCGCATCGGTGAAGCCTGCGATGTTTGCAAGTTCCTCATCGTCGATCTGCAGCGCAGCGAGTTGCTGCGCCAGCGCATCCTCGTCCCATCCTGCGAGTTCAGCCGTGCGGTTGTCGGCGATGGCGTATGCGATCGCCTCTGCGCCTTCCAAGTTTGTCCTGACGATCTCAACGCTCGACCAGTTCAGCATCTTTGCAGCCATCATCGTTCCGTTGCCTGCGACGATGATGCCTTTCCCATCGACCACGATCGGCTTCTGTTGTCCGAATCGTGCGAGGCTTGCTTTGATCGCTTCAAGATTCTTCGAGTCGTGCGTGCGGACATTCGCAGGGTCGAGCATGAGACTTGCAATCGTTGCTGTTTCGTATTTCATTTTTCCGAGTCTACAAACGATGGAGGCACGGCATACCAACCTTCAGGAATCACCACTCGATTGTCACCTAGTCGCCACTCGCCGTCGATGAGTGTGTACACCTGCGTTCGGCAGTCAGGTCCGATCCTTATCGGGCTTGACTCCGTCACTAGGACTACTCGACTGCACCCCACGCAAACGAATGTACTCACGAATGCGAGAGCCAGCCTTCGCCAAAACTTCGGGCTTCTTGTCGGCTTCGATGGCTTGCTTGCCCTTGCCTGCGTTTGCTCCGATGAACGAGAGCAGCGCATCAAAGAGCGCACGGAGAAATGCATACACCTCACTTCGCTCCGATGGCTTCGCTTGTCTTGTCGCCGTCACGAGCGCAGATCAAACCAACGCCTGCGATGACTGCAGCGAGCAGCGATGCGAAGTCGATGTTCGTGGCAGGGTCGCCGTCGGTGAACGCCGTCAGTGCAGCGGACACTGCGACGAGGATTGCAGCAACGCCTGCGCCTGTGGTCTTCCAGTTTTTGTTCTTGAGATTCATGTGTGGGCCTCTTTCGTGATGATGGATGATGTGAGCGGATAGTGTCGCAACAAGCGACGAGCCTTGTCTCGAATCGTAGCAGGGACTTTCGGTGTGGTCTTAGGGTCGAGCAACTCACGAAGGAACTCACGCACCTGCGCCACCGTCCGTAACTCCTCGCTTCGAGTTGTCATCGCTTGCACGCCTGAATGATCGTCCAAACAAAGAATGCAACGAGGAGCACATCGATGATCGCCCACAGCGTCGGGTTGATCGACCGTGCAACGGATGCGCTCGTGCACACACGATTCCAAGCCTTGCAGATCCAGTGCCTCGGCTTGTGCGGTCTCATCTGTTCTCGAGGCGGCTGAGTCTCTGATCGATGGAGTGCAATTGTTCCGTCTGCGATGCATCCGAGATAGACAGCGAGCCAACCACTCGTGCTAGATCTGAGCAGATCAGCCGCAGATCGGATACTTGCTGTTGATTCGTTTCGAGCACCTGGTCCTTGCGTCCAATCGCAAGGAAGATCCCGGCGACTCCGATGATGAGTGCGACAAGCTGCAGCATTTGGATCGTGCTGCCGAGAGCGGTTTGATTTCGAGGATTTTGATCGGTCACGGTTCATCTTTCGGCTTTGGTTTTTTGTCGATCTTCAGTTTGATCGCATTGATTCGTTCGATGCAGTAATCGTCGGACGCTGTCTTGATCATATCCCTGATTGCAAATTGGTTGCCCCAGGTGGTGATCTTCGCCTTCGTGCCGATCTTACTGTTTGATGTCCACATCACCACGACCGAGTCGGCATTTGCCTCCTCGACAAAGCGTGCGACGATTTCACGGATCGCAAGTGCCACCCTCTTGTCTTCGTCGGGCGTGCGTTTCATGTCGGCGTGAAGTCCAGTTTGGGCTTGCAGAAATCGCCCTTCTGTGTTTTCTTGCGGCTGAACACGATGCGCATCCACATCGCACCAATCGGCTTGGGTGGTCCGCCTCGTTCAACATGCCAACCTCCTGCACCTGATTGTCGAGTTTGGTTATGACTGTCGCCGCCGTATTCATCCTTGTAGCAGCCGCATCGAATGTGCCACTGTGACTCGAGCCACACGCTGTACACGCTTTTGTTCTTTGATGGAATCTTGCGCACCATCTCCATCGCCCATCGCTCATGCACATGACCGCAAACGATCACAGATGCGACTGGATTCCACGAGGATTGCCGACGAATTCGTAGGGTATCAAAACTCATCATGCCTCCACCACCCGATCCGTGATAGGCGTGAAGCCAGAAGGAAGTGATCTTTGTGCCTCTGCGCAACTTGAAGTAGACATCTCCGCCGTATCGACCATCAAGGATCTTCGATCCAGTCATCGTGTTGATGCGTTCGATCAATCTTGCAGTCAGATCCGTCTCCTGATTCTTTGCAACTGCCGTCTCATGGTTGCCCTGGTAAATGATTGCAAGGTGCGACGCATAAGGCGCAAGGAACTTTGCGCCGTGCTTCACAAGCGAATCGAAGTAGTCGGGCGAGTCGAGATGCTCGTCCCGAGTCTGTCCGTGTCGTGACCGGCGTGGATCTGCACGACCACCCATTGCACAGAAGAAGTCGCCGATGTCGAGGATGATCGCATTGCGCTTGATCGCCTCGTCGAGGTCCTGCTTCTCTCGCTCGTGGTCACTGTGTGGATTGTCGTGATGCGCATCCGAGCGCAGGAGCACCCACTGCTCATCGATGCCTTCCATGTCACAATCGATCTCAACTATGGACGGATGCACTCGCTTTGCTTGCCACGGCTTTCTTCGCTTTGTCGTGCGAGTCGATGGAGGCGAAACTTTGCCTGCCTTCGTTCCACTCTTGCATGCGGGTTGAGGTTTGATGCGCTGGACTCCTCGAGGTGATCGAGTACACGGTGATACGAGCACCCGTGTCTTCAATTGAACTGTAGGTTCGCCATATATTTTGACTTACAACTTGTGCGTCATCGTGCCACACAATGCCCGTCATCGCATCCTCGGTGGAGCGCAAAAGTTTTGTGGTGTCTGGACGCACGATGGGAAACCACGGCGCATCTGCCTTGATCTCGCCGCTCGCTTTGTAGTGTGCCTTTGGTCTCGGCATGCGGAACTCGATGATGAGTGCGAGTGGAGGCTGCATCAGTTCACCACCTGACATTGCTGCACGAGCTGCGTGCGCTACGACCGTTCTCCATGTGCGTGTCTTCTTTCCGCCTGCGTCGACGACGACGATCTTGCCGGTGCGAGGGTTACGGAATGCAGACTTTGAACCGCCAGGTGATGGAAGTCCGAACGCAACGAAGTTGAGCATCTCAGGTGCTGCCATGTCGAGCCAGTCGTGCCAACGCCTCGAGGCTCGCTCGGTCCGTGATCTGCACTGCCTTGTCGATGGTCACGCCTAGCCGGTCCATCTGCTCGATCGTGATGTGTCCTGCGCATTGTGCAAGTGTGATCTGCAGGCGCACAAGATCAGCCTCGAGCGATTTGCGCTCGATGATCCACCTCGCTAATGGGTTGTCCTCCATCGGCATGCACAAATTCTAGCACGGGAAAAAACAACCGCCACATGCTCAAGTTGTTCAGACTATCGACCGAGGTCGAAACGAGCGGTGGCGGTTGTCGTGGTGGCGGAGAGTTTGTAAGGAGAACTTGTAAGTATTTCTTACAGGTTGCATTTTACCCCTGACCCCATCAGTTCATCGTATGCGCAGCCACTTTACACGGTCGGCGGCGTGATCCGTGCGCCGAGTTTGTACAGCGCAGTTGCGATGATGTCCGCCGTGTCCTTCACCGCTTCCTCGCTCAACTCTGGACGGCAAGCGTGGAGCATCTCATGCACCGTGACATTGAGCATCGCCTTGGGTGCGAGAGATCGTCTCACCGTCATCATGGGCTTGCGTGCTGTCGGCAAGTCGCACTCGCCCCAATTCGCCCTGGACTGCATCTCGGATGCCTTGACGAAGTCGAGCGACCATGTCCGATTGGCGATCTTTATGCGCATGAATGATCCTATGACTGCATAAGTTTCTTGCAGTACCGGACCGACTCCGCCATGTCCGCTCGTGCGTTCTCTCGCTGCTCGATCTGCAGGTGTGGCGTAGTCAGCACGACCTCCGCTGTGCGTGTCATGTCACGCAGTGCACTGGTCAGTTCGTTGTAGTTGTGCACGCCTGCGGCCTTGAGTTGCGTTCGCAGGTGTCCGATCTCCGCTGCGCTGTCACGCAGCGACTGCGCTACTCGTGGGTTGCGAGTGATGGCAGCCTCGAAGTTGAGCCAGGTCATCAGGTCGATGCCCGACGAAGTTGTGCGATCCTCTTGCATACTGCCTCGCTTTTCATTTTCGCCTTGAGTTTCATAATTGCGCCGACACCGATTGCCTGCGCACGCTCTGGTGAGATCGGATCGTGCGGGTTGCGCAGAGAGTACATCCGTGCCACCTGATCGTATGGTGTGAGTGTCTTATCTCGGTTTGAATCGCTCATGTTTCGCATCCTGCGTTTGTGTGCGTTCGAGATCGTCCCGTTCAAGTTGTGCCACTCGTGCGGTGAGCGCAGCAAGTTTCATCTGCAGCGCAACGAGTTCGACTGCGAGCACGGTCTGCTTGCAGTCGGTCTCGAGTTTGTCGTGCTTGGACCTGATCGACTGTGCGAGTTCATCGGCGTTCATGGTGTCTCCTTGAAGCAGTCCCAGCCTTTGTGTTCTGCTAACCATTTCGGACTTTGCAACCCCCATTCAGGCGCACACACTTCGCAAAACTCACGTCGTGTTTCATCACGCTCACGCCGTGCCTCGTCCCGCTCCTTGGTCAGGCGTTCGATGGTCAGTTTTTGTAAGCCCAATTGATCCTCGCAGTTCATTGCGTGCCGCCCTTCAGGAACGCAGGATCAGCGACCTTTAGCACCTTGGCAGCCTTGCCAGTCTCGAGCGACTGGACAGTCGTGGTCAAGAACAACTCATCAAACTTTGCCTGTCCGATGAGTTGCTTGACTGCGCCGTTCTTCCAAGGGCTCGAGCAAAGCACGCCGAACTCGCCAGTCGTGAGTTTCATCACATCGCCTCCGCTGGACTCGAGGACTGCCTGCAAGATCATCGTGTCATCGATCGCCTTGATCTTCTTCTCTGTGCCGACATACCACCTGCGACCATCGACAAGTTCGATGTCGTGTCCGGTCGTCTCGATGTGTTCGATGCAGGAGAGTTCGATCAGTTGGAGGAGTTCACGCAGTCGAGCCTGTGCGACTTTGACTGCGCTGTGGAGTTCCCGCAGCTGGTCCGCTGCGAGGATGCTGCCGACGGTGATAGTGTTGAGTTGTTTTTGCATTTCTGTGATCATGCGAGTTCTTTCTGTTTGCGGGTTTGGAGTTGATGTGTGACGAATCCGACTGTGGCTGGTCGCCACTGACTGATATCCGATGAGAGTTGATCTTTGCTCATGATGCCGCGCGCGCGAAGTGCGCCGACAGCCTCGGCGATGTCTGCTCGAGGTTGCGCCTTGAGGAAGTGGACAAGCGAGTCCTGCTCAATGACCTGCGAGAAATTACGCACTCGACCACCAGTCGATGCTGCGATCTCCGATGCGCTCTTGAAGTCCGGCGCATCGGTGCTGAACTTGTACGGGAGTCCTGTGTGCTTGGATGGTCGTTCGTAGTCCACCCACCACTTGTCGGCTGATCGAGTTGCTCCGCTTTCAAATTTGCGGTTGCTCTCCACGATGCGGTCATAGGCTTGCAAAAACCACTTCAACTCGGGTTGATGTGAACTGAAACTGACCTTCGTCTGGTCGATCGCTTCGTACAAGTGGTTCTGCATCAGACCTGACAGATGCTTCTTGAAGATCGCCCGTAGTTCGTTGCCCTCATCACCCCACTGCGCATTGGGCCACATCTGCCTGATTCGGATCTCGTTGTGTTGCCATGTTCGTTCTTCCATGTTTCCCTTTCTTTAGAAATTGGATTCCGTTGGTCTGGACGGTGGCAGATTACCGCCGTCCTCTCGTGTGCGTGCGAACCAGTTTGCGATGAAGCGCAACCAGTTTGTCTTGTGTGCTTTGCTCGGGTTGGCGATCAGCCATACATGCATCCTCGCCAGTGAGGTGTCGACGGAGCAGTTGGGGTATGCGACTCTCCAGGCGATCTTGTGCGAGTCGGTTACATTTTGAAACCCACTGACAGAGTCCCAAGTGATCCCTGTCACCTGCCTGCGAGCCGACTTCTTGTCGGGCTCGAGGCTATCTTTTGTATTGTTTGAATCTGTCTCTGTCTGTGACTCTGCATCTGAATCTGAATCTGAATCTGAATGGTTGGAATTTGCTTGGGTGTTTGCTTGGGTGTTTGCTATAGCAATTGCTTGGGCGTTGCTTGCCCTTTGCTTGCCTCCCATGCTCCCGATGGCTGACCTCGTGATGGATACGCCAAGCATTTCCGCTCGCTCTCGCTCTTGCCGTGGGTTTCTCCGCTTGCCGTCGGCGGCGATCGGAAACTTGTCGGCGAGCAATTTCCAGACGGATTCGATTTCGCCGTGGATGAGGAAGATTCGTTTGGGATCTGCAGGGAGTCCGTCGCTCTGCCACGACGCATCGAGCAACTTGTCGTAGCCCCCAATTTCAGCGAGCGTCCATCCAACGGTCGATGCGGCAAAGTCAGCAGTCCATCGCTTGTACCAGGGCGATTTTGTGCCTTTATTTGGTTGTTCGTTTTTCACTTGTTTCCCCTAGTTTCAGCGTAAATCGTCCCGCCTGCAAGCCGCAGAAAATTGTGCAATATGCCAAGGCCTGCCGACGGGACGAGATACGCAAAAGTAATGGGAGACATACTGCACGCCCAAAGTGTACCCCATCCGTGTACGCATCGTGCGACATTCAAATTGTTTGCAGGTCCGTGCATTGGTTCTTTCTTGATGCTTTGGGTCGAGTGCAGACTGGCTCGTATACCTCCTGCACCCGACCCTCGGCGTTGTCATTTCAGCCGCGCGAAGACTACCTTCAGCCACCGTTGGCGTTGCGACTCCTCGAGGTCGATCCACTTTCGGCGCAGATTCCACGCCTTGTCCCGGTTGATGTGCAGGAGTTTCCCGACATCGACCACACGCATATCCGTGAACTCAAGCAGAGCGGCGAGCGTGCGAGCGTTGCGCCTGGTCTCTGCTCGCACACCTTCCGAGCCCTCGCCGAACGATTCCCGCTCCAGCTTGTCGCAGGCGGCGAGAACGATCGACGGCGGGAAGTTCGTTTCGATATCGCACCAGCCGCTGCCCGTGTGCTTGCGAGCGAGCCTGCCTGCGTACTTCTTCTTGGGCTTGCGCTTGGGCTCAGAACGGGATCTCATCGTCGCCTCCTGCGTAGTCGGTTGCGCTCATCGGCATGGTCGACATCTTGATGGACTTGATGTCGAGACCGAACTGACCTGTCACGCAAGTGATCTCGCACGGACAGTTGAGGTTCATGCTTTCACACGCCACCTCGCCGTCCGATGCAGAGAAAGTCGTTCCATATATCATTTTGCCGTCAATCCCTGTCCATCCGATCCTGTGCTTTTTGTATGCACGACCGTTCTTGGCAACGCCCTCGTCGACCTTGTAAAACTCCACGATCGCCTGGACTGCAGAGGTGGCCGTCGTCGCCGTCTGAACTGGTTGGGCAACTGGTTTGTGCGCCGCAGGTGGCGTGCTGATGGCAGGCACGGATGGTTTGTGCGCCATAGGTGGCGCATTAACCGCAGGCGGTGAGACTGGAGGCGGGATGTACGGTCGTGGCGCAGGTGCAGCCACTCTTGCATTTGCAGGAGTGGACGCTGCATTTCCATCGTCGTCCTCGGTCGCCGTGACACCGACAACGGCAGCCAAACTATAACGACGAAGGTAGGTCAAAACTCCGCCGAGAAATTGCGGATCTTCCTTGAGGGCCTTCACCGTAATGGTCTCGCTCATCCATTCGCCTGACGAATGCACGATCATCGTGCACAGTCCGATGCGACCGACCTCGCCATCGCACGGGAACTGCACAATCGAGAGTCCGTTTGCACCAAGCGGTCCACGACACGCATCCCAAATTGATGCGAGATCTGCGTAGTGGCTGCGGAAGTGCGGGTTCGTTGCGTTTTTACTTGCGGGTTCGATCTGCAGTTGCGCCTTCGCAAGTGCGCCAGCAAGTGCTGCGATACTTTCTGAATGCTTCATTTTCTGTTGCCTTTCTTGTTGTTTTGATACTTGAGGTCGACACCACATTGGTTGTCAACCGACTCTGAACTACCGACAATGTACACGATGCATGCTGCGAGTGCAGCGACGAGTAAAATAGAAATCATTTGTTATTTTTCTTTTCTTCTTTGTCGGTGTCGTCGATCTTTACCTCGACCTTGACCTCGACTGGTGCGGGTTGAGTTGCGTACTTTGATCTTGGGAAAAGTGTCTCGAGGATGCGCTGCATTTGCTCTGGTGTGTATTCCTGTTTCATTTGTTGCCTTTCTTGTTGTCGATGCCCCACGCGACTCCCGCCAAGAACGCCTCGGCGAGTGCTTCACGAATCTTGATGCGGTTGTACTGATCCACTGGATCTTCGTCTAGGTTCTCGATGTCAGCGATGGCGAGATGTCGCCAGGCAATCGAGCCGAGGATCTCGTTCACGGCTGCCTGTGGAGTTGTGGTGATGGCTGGTCTCATTCGATCTCCTCCGTTGCTACAAAGATGAGATCGATGAGATCCACCACAAGGTCTTGATATACCGACAATCTGTCAATGTTTTTTACGAGCGATGGCGGCCGCAATTTTGCCTCGAACTTGTAGACGAGATCGATCACTGCTTCCATTGATTCTGGTGCCGAGTCCTTGATGACTTTGCGTTGCTTCAGTTTCATTCGATCACCTCGCCGTTTAGTGGACCGCCCATGAGCGTGATCGATGCGTTGTGGAATTCCTCTGTGTCGACCGGCTCGCTCGTGCTTGCGTCGATCCACTCGAAGCCGTCTCTGCTGATCCATGTGCGACCTGTGATTTCGTAGCGACCATTCAACACGCCGTGCCCAACCCAATGAGCAAGAAACTTGCGGCAGTCGTTGATCATCATGCGAATCGTTGCGTGGATGAGATCGTCGG
>Ga0209596_1002951_pt1 | contig 13684 bp, 19 predicted proteins | sample M_130807_MF_Meta_FD_187314 | JGI IMG/M metagenome (GOLD analysis project Ga0209596, IMG submission 187314) | Freshwater microbial communities from Lake Montjoie, Canada to study carbon cycling - M_130807_MF_MetaG (SPAdes) (version 2) | ecosystem: Environmental > Aquatic > Freshwater > Lake... | reverse complement strand
CCTTCCAGCGATGACAAAAACGCAAAATGTCGGTCCCGCAGTGGCACGATTATTTCTCGTCCGAACCATGTTGCACTATGATAGAAAGCATATGCTATCCCAAGTATAATAACTGATGGCAGTCCTATAGACCTAACAATTTCAGCAAGGTCCATAATAACTCCAAAAAATGTATATTAGTAATATGGTACTATCATAAGATAAATGTTCAAGATGAATCTTTTTGGCTGTAATCTTTACAATTTATACATAGCATAATTGTTTCACCAGCCTTACCACCAAATTTCCTACATTCACCATGAATTGAACAGGAATGTTTCACAGCAGTTCCACAACCGCAACTATTGGGACTTTCCAAAGGAAGACCTAGGTTGATACAGGGGATGGATATTCGCTGAATAATGGACTCCTTGGCCCCCCTTGGCATCTCTGGACTGTCCAGTGGGGGAGAAGACTCCGGGGGCAAATCCTGAAACACTCCTCCACCTACTGTTGTGTAACACTCCTCACTTAGGATCTCGCTGTTTGGAAAGTTGAGAGCGTATAAATAGACAAGAAACCCGGTCCTTGTGGCAGTCAATATCCTAGGACTAGATGTTTGGGCTACAGTAGCAACTGATACAACCCATCCAGCATTATTATCATTTGTACATATATAGATAGATCCACCATTGACTTGTTTTACAACTATATCTACTCCGCATTCTGTTGGAGCGCAAACCTGAAGTTCCTGGGTAGCACCTATGCCCTCAACTGACCCTGGTAACCCAAGGATTCCGTATTTGGTGACAAATGTTCCTCCGGTGTTATATATTGTACTACCTGCTGGAGGGCTGGTAGCAGTTAGGACGATCTGATCGCATCCACAGGAATCAGTGCCTCCACACCCGCTAGCATTAAAGCCCAGCTGAGTGAACTCTCTACGCAGGTAGTTTGCTGTGGAGGAAATGAATCCACGCAAGCATGTCAACCATTGAGATCCGTCCCAGAATCCGCAATTAGGTACAGAGGTTTGTGGTGCCCCGCTGCATCCAATCCTCATGGGCAGTAATGTGACGCGGATTCGGAATTTCTTGGCATCACCCACACCCCCAATTGCGTTTGGAGTGAATGCGATATTCACAGGACTCAGGTAGTTTCTTTGCCTGTATGTCGTAGTATCGACATTGGCTAATTCGGTGAGGGTTTCTGAGAATGTCGCATAGGTTATCCAGGCATTTCCTATACCGTACGGGCGCAACACATAGACGATTACAGAAATGCTGATCTGGGTCGTGGATATTGCCGTTAAGGTTGAAACGGTTCGGTATTGATTGACACACGAACCAACAGTAATCCCGTTAAATGTCCCTGTTGCCACCCATATGTTTGGAGCGGGTTCGGCATTCATTGCCGGTCGTGGACATTGGAAGCCTGACTGCTTCTCCTCGGTTGGACCTAACCATCGACTCACCGCACCGCAATCATCATAGAATGTAAGGCCTAATGTTCCACCAGATTGAGGGAATCCTAGAGCGCATAAAGAACAGTCTAGGTTGACCGGGATGGTGTTAATGGTGCCGCATACATTGGTTGCGACGAGGACATTCTCACTCATGGGGTCACATACGATTTTAGGTAGGACAGATTGAATCCAATAGTTTCACTGCCACCACCGTAATAGTTGAAAACCACATTGAACATCCAGAAATCGCTCGCTACAGCTTGGGTCAGGAAATAAAAGTATTTGTCAAATACATCGTAAGGATTGCCTTCTCGGTTATAGTGCCAGAACCTAAATGTATTCAGCCTGGGAGATCTCAGGCTTCCAGCTGATACTGGGTTCGCCGCCATGTACAGGTGACAGTCCAGAGAGAGAAGCTGACGAGTAGTGTCGATTTCTGGTGGAGTGGGAGACAGGCTGTAGTAATCCAGCGGCTTGCATCCGGTCGTTGGTGGATTTATGTAGCCGAATGAAAACACATAAATTATTGTGTAGCCAACATACTGTCCTAGTGCGGTTCCTCCCTCGCTATACGCTGTGACTGGAGTACAGAATGGGATCGTGTGGAAGTTGTAGTAGTTGGCTATTACTGGAGATTGACCGGAATCCTCAAAGAAGTCTCCAGCCATAAATGGCTCAACCAAACCCTTGTTAGTCCAGAAATAACTGGAAGGATTCAGAGTTCCAAGCCAGTCATTATTCCCACATAACGGCACATTGGCATCAGTAAAATAGAATCCAAGACGGTTGTAGTAGTCTGTGTTGTTGATTGCTGTGGTGCGCTTTAGCCTCCTGCGAACCTCGGTCACCATATGCCCCTGCTCCACAGCTGGGCCGGTGACTACACCAGAAGTAGCCTGGCGGCTATCAACATATCGTGACCTCCAATTGACGAGGTCAGCGGCATTGAAGAGGGTTGGCATTGTGAATGTTGCGTTGGTGTTCCCATAGACAGGAACGCCCTTTTCGATTGCATCAGGAATCTTTGGTGGAGGAAGATACCCTGTCCCTGGTTTATCGTAGTAAGTGGCACATCCTGGAGTTCCGCTCAGGACATATGTTGGAGCGGATAGTGGCCAGTTCGTATTTATCAGGGTGTGGATGCAAAATTCTTTGAATGGCATACCAATGCGAGTTGGATTTTGCAGGCATGTGCCATCCAGCTGTACTGCGTAAGAACCAGATCCCATTTTGGATTATCCTGAAAATGAGACGGTAATCGGACATACACACCCACCGTATGGAGATGTGACAGTTGTGCTGAATGTCATTGTTACCAATCCGCTCTCAGGCGGAGAGACCTGGGAACAAGATCCTGATTTCAATGAATATGTCACTCCAGGGAATATCGACCCAATGGACCAGTCTCCAGTCATACTAGCTTGATTTATTGTGCAACTGACGGGAAGGAGGTTTGATGCGAATCCGTTGTAATTGAATATCACCCCGAATGCCGTTCCAACCGCCGTACTCCAGATTGCATTGCACAGATTGTTTCCAAATAGCCCTTTATATAGAGTTCCCGTGATCACAGATGTTGGCCAATCATTACACGCCATTGCGCTCCAGTTGGTGGTTGGGCCTGCGCTATAGGCGAGAGTCGCTGGTAATGCCCGATTGCCCCAGCATTGGAAATAAACAGGACTTGTTGGAGTCACTGGTGAGAGTGTTGTGCAGTCCATCGTTACTGTACTAGGAATAGGTCACCACCAGATTTCCGCCTGTACATTGGACTGAGGTTACACCACTTGCACCACCACCGCCACCACTTGTACTCATGAATTCCAGAACAGGATTCACGCCATCCCCAAGGCCGCGCGGGCGCATCAGGACCAAATCGCCAACCGATGCCTGGCCACCGTTTATTGGGTATGCTGGTTGATTTGCTGCGGTTATTGATCCACTCTCTACTGATCCAGTTGCATTGACATATGCAACGCCATTAGAGCAAAGCTTCTGCTCAATCCATGCGTGAGGAATTCCTTGGCATGGAGCGGTTCCAACAATAGATCCAATTGCGGTTATCCTGGCAATGAACCATTCTGACTCAACATAAAGATAGTTCCCAACACTTCGTACGGGAGTTATTGCCATTAGAACACCAGGAATAGTCGTTGCATTGGATAAGACTCATAAACTGGTCTTGAGAGGACAGAAGGTTCCGAAGTAAGAGGTTCTGATTCTACATAATAATATTTTATTGTTCCAGGTCTTGGAAGCAAATTATGCCCATATGGAACTTTGAATTTATCGTACCCTGCTCCCGATGGGATGTCAGTTGAAACATCATCAGCTGGTGGAATGAAGCATCCGAAAATGAATGTAATATCGCACAATTTTAATTCGGCTGGATGCCGGTTTATTGGATCGTTCCCAAATATCTGCTCTGGAGGAGGATACCTTTTAATCTCAAAACCTTCCAGAAGGAGAGAACCCTTTGGATAACTCCAAAAATCATATTGATTTATTTTTCCAAAACCCGCAGTAACATTCTCGGCAAATGCAATCGTGTAAGGCACAAAGAACCATGTCATCCTTACCTTCTGTTTGATAATCCTAATCTGTACTCCACCACCATTCTGGTTGCTAATTGGATTATTATGCGGTGGTGTTCCACTTGCTGTTTTGAATTTGAATTGTCCAGTAGGGCTGGATAGAAATTCCACATTTGGTTGTGATTCAATATCTACGAATCTTGAATATTCCCAACAATCATCAAATGGCCTGAAGCTGTCATTCAGATCGTAATACCATTTTGCGTTTGGAGTGCGATACCCTTTTATTTCCTCGTCTGTCATCATCAAGTACGGTCTATGTTCAAACTCGACAGTGATCTTGTACTTCAAATACATGGCACAATCGGTGATGTAATTCAAAGATTTGTCGCGCATACCATTCAAAGCGTCATATCTGCCGTTTGGTTGTAATCCCTCAATAGAATTTATCTTGGAAGCGAACATCCAGTCATAATAAGGATGGGCCGCTGGCAGAGTCCTCTTGAGGCTTCCAGACCCATCGTTCGACTTTTCAACCTTACCTAACAGTCCAGAAACAAGGTTCTTTAATTGGCTCCTATCGACGATGAAATCCATCGTCGCTGATCCACCGTCTGTCTGGAATGTCGCTTTGGATGGTGATGTTCGATCCACCATCTCGTAGACATTTTTTGCTGCATCGGTTTGCGCCATGATTAGTTCCTGACTCCAGCTGCTGGGTCTCTAGGTTTGGCCCATCCGAATAGCCATCCACCAATTTTTTCAATTGACTGATTTATTTGTTTTTGCTGATTCAATTGCTCGTTAGCAACATTTGCGGTACTTGATCCGAATGCCGCCTGCATCATGTTTTTACCCAGGTCAGCAACGCCGCTAAACGAAGCACCCTTGGCCGCAGCACCTCCCGCTCCACCAGGCTTAGGCTTTTCCTTCTTGTTTGTTGAATCTAGCCCAAACGAATTTTCCACCCCATCTATAATTAAATTTGCCCCCTTCTTCATTGCTTCGCCTGCTGAATTTGCTGAAGCTTTAGATTTTTCAACCATATCCTTCGCCATTTGCTTGTCGGCTTTAGAGGAGTCCCCAAACCCTGGAACCCAACTTTTCAACTCTCCTGCTGCCGCAAAGAACGCCGCCAACAACATGTAAACTGTGACAGCCACAAGATCAAATATGCCAACCACTATCATTAAAACTCCAGCCAATACCTTGAATGGAGGTATTAAAATCCTCATAGACAACAACAGTAAATCACCAAACAATCCAATTATTGGAATCAATGCTTCTATAAATGGAATCAATGTTTCTATTTGATCTGCAAACATAAGTATAAATGGAACAGCAGCATTTATAAGAACCATTGACAACTTAGTCATTACAGGTTCTAGCTGTTTCATGACAGGAACAAGAGCGTCTCCAAAAGCCTTGATAATCACTACGGCCATAGTAATTATTGGTCTTAATCCAATTCCAATTACGGCTGAAAGATTCTCAAACGCCAAGCTGAGTTGCTGCATCAGGGCAGGATCGAGTGCGCCAACAAACTTTCCAACCATTTCAAATAGAGCCATCATGCCACCAGATAGCGCACCTATTGCGCCAACAGCTGCACCTGCCGCCCCAATAATTGGTCCCATTGCAGCAGTAGCAGCACCGCCTGGGGCACCTTTCCCTCCAGTAGCATTTGAAACATTCTGCCTGGTCTTCTGGAAAACAGCAAATCCTTGGGTAGCCGCCCCCACTATTCCAGATATCAGTCCACCTCTAAGGCTGTCAAAGAACGCCCTGGGATCAAAGCTCTTTGCTCCAGTAAAATCCATCGATTTATCTTTTGGTCCGCCGCCCCCTCCCCCACGAGATCCTTTTTTTGCGGCATCAGCGATCTTCTTTTGCTTTGCAATTTCTTCTTTCTCTAATTGGGTATTAAAGTTCCTTTTTGCATTATTGACAGCCTCCTCGCTTGCAAGTTTTGATTGAGTGAGAAAAGCTTCGTCACTAACGCTAGCGTTGAATATTTTTCTATCAAAAGCCAGGACCTCCTTCCTGGATGCACCTGCCATCCTGAGAGCAGTTTGCGCGGCTTTTATAGCACCGTCCAGGGCAACATCAGCTGTTGCCTTTGCTCCATCGAATGCCGCATCAGAGGCATCTTTTGCGCCACTAATTAACGCCACTCTTTGCCTAGCGTCGAGCGTTGTGTTCATTTTGGCATCTAGCTTTGCATTCGCAAGGCTGGCCCTGGCAAACCTGCCCGCCTCGGCGAATGCGGCATCCCCGGCTATTTTTGCATTCTTTAGTGCTTCGTCTCCAGTCGCCACCGCAGCGTCAATCCTGTATTTTTTGTCTGCCTCAGTTTGGCTCATTGAGGCCTTATCAGCTGCGGCTTTGGCCTTTGCCTTTGCCGCTTCAACTTTCTTGTCCTGAGCAATCTTTGATTGACTTATTTGATCATCAAGAGCCAGTTCTATGTGACTAGATTTAACCTGGTGAGATTGGTTTACACTTTGCAAATTTTTCGCATTTGCAATTTTTTGATTATTTGCTTTATTTTCAAAATTTCTTAAAGTTTTTGCTGTGGCACCGGCGATATTCAATTCCTGATTATTTAATAATTCCGCACCTTTAATCGATGCGTCCGCTGTCATCGCGGCGGCATGATATTTGTTTTTGCTGTAGTTTTCGGCAAGAGCTAGTTCTCTTTGATACACCGACTCGTCGAGTTTACCATTCCTTTGAGATCTCAGCTTTGCAGCTTTTAGTTGGTATTCGTGAGTTGCCTTCGCTTTTGAGAATTCCAGATCGGCCACTGCTTTCGCTTCGGCCAGCCTTTTGGTTGAGTTTGTTTTTGCAACATCTATAGCGTCTGCGTCAGCACCGCCTCCACCGCCTCCGCCCTTCTTTCCACTACCGCCACCGCCACCAATCTTTATTTTCTCTACAGCTGCTATCAAATTGTTCATTTTACTTGAAAAAGCTAACATTACATGATCTATTGATACCAATGATTTTGCACATTGCTCCAAATTAGTCGATGGTATTGCCATTTTTTTCTGCCGCCTCCCACTCTTGATTCAGGTCTGCCAATGACCTTCCAAAATCGAGGCCCATAGCTATGAATTGCTTGTAAACAGGATCTTCGCCGTCATCCCATGTTGCATTTATTCTTTTTGGACTACCTGTCTTTCTATCTCTTTCCTTGAAATATATCAACACTATCTGCCTAACAGTTAGCTTTGAGATGCTATCCATTGACAAGCAGTATGGCTCGTCAGTTAGACTTGCAACTAACTGCGGCCAATTCGGCTTGATGTTTACTTCTTTTTCGCCTTCCCCGCCTTGAGCTTTCCCATTGCTACCGGGAATGACCTCTCAATTACTATCTCGATAAGCGGGCCGACATCTTCATTATCGTTAATAATGGTACTTGCTTCTTCGGCAGATACTCCCATCAAAATCGAGATGAGGGTCGAGATCCCCCACAGAGTCTTTAAGCTCTCAGAAGATCTCGCTCCCCCAAACACATAATCGCCATCTCTAATCGACTCCAAGGCCGATGCTAAGGCATCAGAATACTCATCTTTCTCCAGGAGCGTCCTCAATCCCTTCAGGGAGTCAATGCACTTTCTCTCCATCGCTCGCTCAAATTTTGACTGTTTTTCTAGGGTGAGAAGGGATATCTGGTAGACAGTCCCCTTGGAGCATGTCCATTCAATTGGACCGCCACTTGCACCGATTGAATCCGAGAGAGTATGAATGCCCATTATTATTTCGCCTTGGGATGAACCATGTAATCTACTTCGTAGGTCAAAGGCTGGAATTCAAGGTCATATTCCACACATGCAGTTACACTTGTATCAAACTTTGTCGATGTAACCACAACGCTATTCATTGTAAAAAGTATTCTTTTCTTATTGTTTACATCAACAAACTCCAGTTCAATCTTTCCCTTTTCATTGATAATTGGATATCTTGGACCCTCATTCACACTAAGGGTGTTGTCCAGGAACAGAAATCCATGAACCGATAGGGTCGTCTCCCTCATTCCGCCATTCAGCTTCTCCGTAGGTATCCCGTACTTCTCCCATGCGGGAAAAGCTTTGAGATCCGGTTCTAGAATGTTGTTGTCTCGCATAGGCTTAATATTGGTGATATTAATAGCCTCATCCTTAATTTCCAATGTCCATTGATTCGCTGTCAAATACAGGACCGTTCCTGGGCGAGTTTCCGATGTAAACACAACGCCAGACCCTTTACCGGAATAAAAAGGCATGGCGTTGTTATCCTATCTGAAATTACGATTGGACAATCGTTTGGTTTTGAGTTGCGTTAATTGCTCCAGTTGCGTCGATATTTGTCAATGTTGCAGAAAATTCAAAAGTAGCCTTCTCTTTAACATTCATCCCAATGGTCATTCCGGTTATTAGTGCTTGGACCATGAAAGATATTGATCCGGTTTGCAGTAACCCTAAATCAATATCTACCAAAGTTCCAGCTTGGAATGGGACCAGAGGAATAACGCCGTTATACACTCCAGAACCAGAAACCGTCCCACCTCGAATACCGCCAATGATTGATTTGAATCCATACGATTCAAAGTTAGTTAGCTCTATCTCTTCTGTTTCTAACTCCAGGCTCCACTCCTCAAGGGTCTGGCGAACCTGAACGCCGCCGATGGTTGGAGCAACAGAAATGTACCCTGTTTTCCCAGCGTAAAAAGCCATATTACTGACCTCCCAAGAATGCTATTTGGTATGTAGAAGAAGCCGCTCCAGCCGTGATTTTCATCTCGCGAGTTCCACTTGCTACAGCCTGCGCCGTGTACTGGCTCAGCAAGAACGATCCACCAGAAACCACTTTGATTGATGGGGTGGTTCCGGCGAAAAACCAAACCAATCCATTACTAACAGCTGGTGCTAATGTCACATCTCCATCCGTACACACTATAGCTATTGCATATATCCTTACCATTGCTACAGTTGTCCCAAGGAAGTCAAGTAGACCCCCGGAGAACAAGTTGTATGCTTGCGTGGTTGTCGCCGTAAGAGTTCTCTGTTCGGCAAAAACTATATTGCAGGGAGTTGCCCCGGTCACCAGCGGGGAAATTGAGGAGCTAATTGAGTCTGGGCCTTGCGACACATTATCGAAACCTGTCACCAACTTGTATTGGTCCCAGGAGAGCGATACCAGTGTCGATGCGCTGTTCATCGCCATTTAGCTCACCCTCTCCTCAATGCTCTTATATCTAACAACCATACCAGATATATCATAATTTGCTGACTCGCCTGATACAACCTCAAAAGCCGGAGTAGTTTCAATCACGGAGTCCAATATTGTTGACGATCCAGGAAGAAGAGGCTGATAAAGCGTATTCCTTATAGCCTGCCTTATCCCAAGGAATTCTTTTACATCTTCTTCGTATATTCTATTGCCATCCCTTATATATGATATCTGTATTTCATATATGTACTCAACTATTTTGTCAAATGTCTCTATTCCTATGTCTTCTTTTCCTGGAGTTATAATTATTATAGGAATGACATCTTCTTGTAGCAGTATTGGCTTCTTCCTTATCTTTACCTCTGGAATCCCAGGGATCGCAGATAACCTTTCTTTTGTGTAATATAGTGCTGACCAGAAAACGCTGTTATACATCAGTTAGTCCCCTCTCCAGCCGAAGAGACTGCCTGAACGCTCCACCTGGTACGCAGTGCCCCATCAATAATCGAATTTACCTTGTATTTTTTCCCGACATTGTCCACTATTTCTGCGTTCAGCTTTGGCGTAAACTGAGAATTATTATCAAAAGATTCCCAAAGAATGGTGTCGTTGCTAGCAGATTCTAAAAGCAAGTTGTTGTTATCACCTGGACCCCAAGTCAAATTATTGCTAGCCTCGTACTTCCAAATCAAAAAATCAATTCCAGCAGCATATACAATGTTACCATCAGAATCATAAAAGCTAAGTATTGATGGCTTTCTTACAACATTGTTTATAATTGTTGCTGTAAATCCAGTATTTTTCCAAGAAATCGTTTCCTTGTTGTCGAATACTGAGTAATCCGAGCTAATTGAGAGCATACTATTCCTCCTCTGGCTCGTCTTGCCCGGATACATAGCTCCAAACTAATACTCTTCCGCTATATGTTGCTGGTATATTTAGGTCATTAACAACGGTTTTGATGCCCTTTCTTCCATTATTGGCAATGTGCATTGGCCCATATTGGTATGGAGCAAGTGGCTTTGCTCTTGCCCGCTTGGACTGTTTCCTGCCTGGAATTTTGCTATATCCAACCTTATGAGTGTTGCCCCTCCCTGGACTACTCATCACGCTTTTCTTTAGCTTCCCGCTGCGCCTGCGAAGAAACTGTCCAGGAGCAGAGGATGGGGGGTAGAGAGTGCCTAGTGCGCCCTTATAGCTATCAACTATACTCTTTGCTATCTTTGATAGATTGCGTTTTAGATCTGTGTCAGATGGAGGTTTAGGGGCAACAGGAGGCCCGTCAGGAGTATCGGCACTTCTGGCACTAAATCCCGATGCGGCTCCCTTAGGGAAAAGGAGTAACCAAGCTGCTGTCCCTGCAAGTCTTACGACCTCGTTAAATATCTTGGTTACATTCCACCAAAGGCCGCTGGCAATTTTAGGAAGAAATCGGCTTGCTCCACCAAAGTTTTTTGCAATTTTTTGCATCTCCTTGCTTGGAGCCTTGTATTTTGCAGGCTCGCTCTTCTTCTTCCCCTTCCTGACGGGCTTATAGCTAATCGTTAATACGGGGAAGAAATCAGCCATTAGTCTGTCACAATGTAGGTGAGGTGACCACCAACCGAAACTGCTGCGCCGAGCGAAAGGTTAAGGGCTTCCCCCGCCTCCGTTTGGAACTGCCCGAAGATGCCACCTGGAGATGATACGCCAGAGGCTGGAGCCATACCACCATTTTGGGGAATAGCCATTGGACCGCTAATGGCAGTTGCTGCCGACATCCATGTTGCAGTCACATTGCCAGCAGCAATTGCCAGATAATGCACCACTCGGATCCGCTTGTTCAGGACGGCAGCAACAACCGTATTGGAACCAGATGCGCTTGCATTGATTACTGCGTATTTCATCTGGAGATCATCCTTGTGGCTCTCTGGAAAGGTCCACCGGCAAGCTGCCTGACCTTCTGGAGGCTCGCCAATTTGGTTGTTAATGTTTCCAAATAATCCGACCAATTAACCGTCTGATTATCAACGGTGTAATTGGGCTTCGGATCAGTTGTTATGGTTGCTATCAATGTTACTATATTTAGTATAGCTGTATCAAGCTGTGATTCCACCGACATCTTTTACCTCCACAGCTTCTACTGGTCTACTGGAGTGCAGCTGGTAACGGATTCGGTATTCCGACTTCGCCTGCTGCTGTCCGTATGCCGAGATGTAAGCCCTGGGAAGTCCCATACCGGAAACTTCCCAGGCGCGAAGGGCAGGAATCGCTGAGGGCTTCTGTGGCGTAACCTGCATAGATCACCTCAATTAGACATTGTTGTTCTTGACGATGTGCCAAGGACTCCAAGTGCTAGGAATACCGCGCTCGTTGGCGAAGTAGGTTGCGACGATGCCCTTGTCAAGCATCTCGTACTGGTTAGGAGAAGCCTGAGTTACGGTCAAGGGGTAGTTCTGCATGTAGCGGAACGACTTGCCCTTCTCCATCGTGAACCAGAGGCCGTCAGTGTTGGCCTGGCTCAGGTTCAAGCCATCAGCTGCCAGACATCGCTGCTCGACGAGGGGACTCGACAGGACGGTGTACTGGCCACTGTATGGGTTGCCAGGAGTCGAACTGATGTTCAGGGTGTCTGCCGTTGCCTGAGTCGCACCTGGGGTGGTTCGACGATCAGTAACGGAAGCACCGAGGATCAGGTTCGCAGTCGCCAACCTCGCTGGATTAACCAGGATCGTGTTTGGCGTGATGAGCAGACGCTTGTCGGTGTGAGGATCCTGCATCTTCACAAACAGCATCAGGGACGACTGAAGCGAGGTCCAGTCAACCAGTTGGTTGACATGGCTGTTCAGGTATCCAAGAGTCCTACTCGTCTGGTAGGTGTTGTATGTCGTACCATTGTACTTGAAGGTATTACTAACACCAAGGATGGTGTCAATCACCTCAAGTTCTTTACGGTACGCCAACTCATCACCAACCGAAGCTGCTTGACGCATGAGCGAGCCAGTCAGGTCAAAGAAGACGGTCTCCTTCAACACATCAATGGCCAGTGCGTTTTCGCGCGTCTCAGGAGTTTCAATCCAACGCTCGCCAAACTGGGCGCGAGGATGGGTTTCACCAGGAGAACGCTTGCGGCCTCGATCACCGATGTTCTGCACACCGATAATCTTCTGCCCATTCAGCTTGGTAGCTTCAACAGGCATCAGCTGGTCAGCGATCAAAGCAGGGTTCTGGAACGCTTCCAGAATTTTCACTTCGACCAATCCACCAACAATACTGGTAAAGGTATTGATGTTGAGGAATGCGCTGGGATCCAGACCGAAACCAGTGGCCTCGACCAGTGCCCGCTTCTCATTCGGGAAACCACTTTCCACCAGAGAACGAGCTACGGTATAGCGGCCAAGCTCTCGGCTATCCGGGTTGAAGAATGTGCGCCACGATTGGCCTACAACCGCCTCAGCCAGTTCCTGCAAGCTAAACTGCTCAGGAGTGGCTTCTCGCGCCTTCAACACCCGATTACCGGCCAAATCTCGATGGTCATTGCCATCCGCATCACACAGGCCAAGACCCTTTCGCATCTCGGTCAGGAACCGCCACCTGCCATTGGCTTCTTTAGATCGACTCTCGTATAGAGACCTTAACTTGATCGTATTCATTTGAATCTCCAGAAGTTGTCTTATGTTCCAACAATCACATTAAAATCACAGTACATTGATTGCGGGGGTAATGTTGTTCACATCGCAATACTTGAATGGACTCCAGCGTCCGATCAGGCGAACCCTTACGCTGGTAGTTGCGGCGGCATACCGCTCGACAACATAGCCGATTGCCTGCTCTGCCGTGGTTGTGGCTACCAGGGTCTGGGGGCTAATGGCACCAGCTGCCGCAACACCAGAGGAGACAACTGCCACCAGTGTGCCAGGCTCGAATGTTGCAGAAGCGCAAGCGGCCTCGTACAAAGCATCCGAAGCGCAGCTGATGATTTCACCAGAAAATCCTGGATAACCAGGAGTAGTGTCAGCTGCCAGCTTTCCCTGGAGAGCAACACCAGCGAACAGGGGAGACAGGGCCGTCTTGTCAGTAGCCGCAGTTCCTGACCCCACATAAACATCCATCGGCTTCAAGGTCTTAGCCGTGGTATCCCAGTACAGCAGATCTCCAACGGAGATTGCCGTGGAAGCCGCCGAGGGAAGCTGCATAGAGGAATTAGCTTCAACAGGCTTGAACAATCGAAAACCGCCAAAAGTCGTACTCATTAGATCATCTCCAGGTTAAAGTTGAGAACCATTGATCAACTACGGAGCCAGCTAAACAAACTACTGCCTTCGGGAATACCGTCCTTCTTGCTCTCCTGGAGAGTCTTGGGAGTAGCACACTTCGGGCTAGATGATCCGGATTGAGCCAGCCGCTTGATTTGTCGCTCCGCTACAGAACTGTCCAGTGAAGAGAGATCCTCGGCTAGAGATTTGTCAAATTTAACGCCGTTACTTTCGCAAAGTTCACGGATGCGATC
>Ga0209596_1002949_pt1 | contig 13698 bp, 13 predicted proteins | sample M_130807_MF_Meta_FD_187314 | JGI IMG/M metagenome (GOLD analysis project Ga0209596, IMG submission 187314) | Freshwater microbial communities from Lake Montjoie, Canada to study carbon cycling - M_130807_MF_MetaG (SPAdes) (version 2) | ecosystem: Environmental > Aquatic > Freshwater > Lake... | reverse complement strand
AAGGTGCTGGCATCAACATTGTCGGGGATTTCACCGAACATCGCAGTTGCTTCGTCTTGCATTTCTTCGTAATCAGGACGAGCGACCTTGACGATCTTGTCAGCAGCGATTTCTTCAAACGCGATCGACAAGGGCTTACGAGCAACAGATGAAACCTGTGGCGGAATCATGTGTCCGAGACCGTCGCCGAGTTGACCAAAGTAGGAGTTGATCTGGCGTGCGCGATAGGCAGCAAGGGTGACGAGACTGAACTTGGAATCCACACGATCGAGGAGTTCCTCAATCTTGGGATCGATCATTGAATCATTTTGACGGGACATGTTGGGGACCTCCGTAGGACCCTGTCAGGCTAGCCGCGGGAGCGCCGTGCCACACCGATAGCAAGCACTAGTTCTGTCACCGCCCGGTCTAGGTCGTCATTGACAATCACCACATCGGCCAAGGCTGTGCCCTCTCGCTCTTCGCTCTCGGCCTTTTTGAGACGCTGCATCACATGGCGATAGGGGTCTCCGCGCTCCCGCAGACGTCGTTCTTGCTCTTGGCGCGAAGGGGGCATCACAAAGACCAGCAGTGCTTCTGGATGTTGTTCCTTTACCTGCTTGGCACCATGGAGCTCAATCTCTAAAACAATGTCGTTGCCAATGTCATCATCAGGGATTGGAGATCCGTATAAATTTCCTAGAAATTCCGTCCACTCCAAAAAACCTTGATCACCAATTCTTCTGTGGAACTGATCTCGTGACACAAACACATATGCATCATCTGGTTCTCCCTCTCGCTGGGCTCGCGTTGTCCACGACCGACTCAACCACAGTCCAGTGTCACGCTCGAGTAACACATCCACGAGAGTTCCCTTGCCGGCACCGCCTGGACCAGAAACCACAATGATGAGTGGCTTGCTCATACCGGTTTGCCCTGAATCGCTTGTTCAATGCGCTCAATCATGTTGTCATCAAGAGATGCCAACGTACTGAACTGATGTGCGCCAATACTTATGAGCAGTCGCCGTCCCGCCACCTTGCCAAGTGCTGGATGCACATCAAGAACTTTTACGGCGTACAGATCACGCACCTGCTCGTCTGAGCGTGCGAGATGGGCGGCTTGACGAACAGTCATTTGTGCATTTGCTATTTGTAGACACACGGACCGACGACGTTCTCGCACGCTGGCGACGAACTCTCGATCGGCATCTGTAAGCCCCATCACATAATCCTAATGGGCGGCATTTACTACTTCTCCCCACCGAGAGACGCCAAGACCGCGCATCAACCGAGATGCTTCGTGCAAGATCTTTTGTGGTGCTCGTGGGTCGGCAAAAATTGCTGTGCCAACCTGCACAAGTGACGCCCCCGCCATCATCATTTCAATGACATCAGAACCACTAGCGACACCACCGACTCCAACAATTGGGATCTCCGGGAATGACTGTCGAACGTCATATATCGTGCGCACCGCAACTGGATGAATTGCCCTTCCAGATAGTCCGCCACCACCATTTCCTAAACTGGCCTTACGAGTAGAGATATCTAGTTGCATTCCCAACAATGTATTGATGAGAGTCACCGCAGTTGCTCCTGCCTTTTCTACAGCCTCTACAACCTGCAAAACACGATCTGTATTTGGGCTGAGTTTCGCCCAGACTGGCACTCCGCATGAGCCAAGTTCGTCGACAACAACACGAACGACTTGTGCGCTGAGGTCGGCGTCGTGTGCAAATATTCCGGCTCTTCCTTCGAGGTTGGGACATGAGAGATTCACTTCAACGGCGACAAGCGAGGCATGCGAAGCAACCAACTGACGAGCAGCCGTGGCGTAATCATCAATCGTTCGACCCCAGATACTTGCCACAACCGTGGCATCGACTGCGCGCAGTGACACAAGATCTTGTTTTACCCACGCATCTACTCCTGGGCCTTGCAAGCCGACAGCATTGAGCATTCCGCTTGGTGTGTTGTGGACGCGTGGTGCGGGATTACCGGGCCATGAGGTTGGATACAAACTTTTTACGACAACAGCACCAAGCGACGAAAGAGCAAAATAAGGTGCAAGTTCAGCTCCGTGACCAGCCGTACCAGAAGCAGTCAGTATTGGATTTTTTAAAGTGACGCCCGCTGTCGTGACATCGCCAAGAGCACGCCAGAGCGACTCTTTTTTGTCGCGCAAGACAGGCTTGTCTCTCATCGGCCGTGATACTCCTGTAGTGATCTCACTTCGACGTCATGATCGCGCTGTTCCGCCAAGCCATTCATCGCTGCGAGAGCGGCCTTGACTGTTGTCACTGATGATACACGATTGGCATTCGCCGCTTTACGAATCGCTTCACCGTCGGAGCGAGATCCTCGTCCTTGCGGAGTGTTCACGACAAAACTGATTTCTCCTTGCGCAATGAGATCAACTGCATTTTCAAGACTCATGTGTGATTCCGACAGCTTTCCAATCACTCTGTCAACTCGCTGTCCGAAGCGCTCGAGATACTCTGCAGTTCCAGTTGTTGCGGCAATCCCAAGACCGAGATCCCGGAGACGTTTAGCGACCACTAATCCCGCTGGCTTATCTGCGTCGGCAAGCGACAAAAACACCGTTCCAGATGTCGGCAACACTGTTCCGGCTGCTGTCTCGGCCTTGATAAACGCACGACCAAATGTTCGATCGATGCCCATGACTTCGCCTGTCGAGCGCATCTCTGGCCCGAGCGCAGTATCAACATCTGGAAAGCGATTAAACGGAAGCACTGCTTCTTTGACTGACACGTGACCTCCGGTGACTGGAAGTGTTAAGAGTCCTTCGACACGCAGTTCTTGAAGCGTCGCTCCGAGCATGACACGGCTCGCGACTTTAGCAAGAGGCACGCCTGTTGCCTTTGCAACGAACGGAACAGTTCGAGATGCACGAGGGTTGGCCTCAATGACATACACGGTGTGGCCGACAACGGCGTATTGCACGTTGACTAGCCCAACTACTTCTAGCGCATCCGCAATTGATTTCGTGTATGCCTCAATTACTTCAATTACCCAAGACGGCAATGTTTGAGGTGGAATTGTGCAGGCGCTGTCACCTGAATGGACACCTGCTTCTTCTACGTGTTCCATCACTCCGCCGATAAGTACTTCGCCTGTGTTGTCACGAATTGCATCAACGTCAACTTCGGTGGCTTCTTCAAGAAAGCGGTCAATTAACACGGGTCGTTCAACCGATAAGCCACCTTCTTTTCCGAGTGTTCCAAAACCTGCAAGCTCTTTCATTGCTCGCTCAAGATGTTCGTCGTCATGCACAATCTGCATACCTCGCCCACCCAATACGTAACTAGGTCGAACTAACACCGGATACCCAATCATGCGCGTAATCTCTTGAGCCTTCTCAAAAGTCGCAGCGGTTCCGCCTGGAGGCTGAGGGATCTGCAGTGAATTACATAGTGTGTTCCATTTTTCACGATCTTCTGCAAGATCAATTGAACGCGGTGACGTACCCGCCACTAGCTCAGATGGAATAAGTCCCGACAACTTAAGAGGCGTTTGTCCGCCGAGGCTGACAATCACTTTGGGCGCGACTCCGCCAGAGGCTGCTGTCTCGGCGGCAATCACATTGAGTACATCTTCTTGAGTGAGTGGTTCAAAGTACAGACGATCAGAGGTGTCGTAGTCAGTTGACACAGTTTCTGGATTGCAATTCACCATCACTGTTTCAAACCCGGCATCACGAAGCGCAAAACTGGCATGAACGCAGCAGTAGTCAAACTCGATTCCTTGACCGATGCGGTTTGGCCCTGAGCCCAAGATGATGACGCGCTGTTTGGAAGAATGCCGTACTTCTGTTTCGTCTTCATATGTTGAGTAGTGATATGGCGTTGTTGCATCAAATTCGGCGGCACATGTGTCGACAGTCTTGTACGTGGGGATAATTCCCGCTGCTTCTCGCGCGCTACGCACCTCATGCTCAGTTGCTCCGACTGCGTATCCAATCTGCACATCAGAGAAGCCCAATCGCTTTAGTCTGCGCCAATGTGTCGGCACAATGTCTGCCAAGCTAAGTCCAGTCAGGCTTGCTCGTTCGTCGATGATCATTTGCATCTCGTCTAAAAACCATGGGTCGATCTGCGTTGCGCCATGAACGACCTCTACTCCGAGACCCCTTTGCAGCGCTTCGCCGACATAAAAGATTCTTTCGGGCGTGGCGATGCTGCACTTCTTTAAAAGTTCGGCATCAGAAAAAGCCTCGTACTGTTTTTCTGCAGGGTCACAATTCAGTCCGAAGCGACCTTGCTCGAGTGAGCGAAGTCCCTTTTGCAGGCTCTCTGGAAATGTTCTTCCGATTGACATGACTTCTCCGACGCTTTGCATCTGTGTTCCAAGGATTCCGGATGTTCCGGGAAACTTCTCAAAAGCCCACCGAGGAATTTTTGTGACGACATAGTCGATTGAGGGCTCAAAACTTGCTGGCGTCATCCGTGTGATGTCGTTTGGAATTTCATCAAGCGTGTATCCGACCGCAAGTTTTGCTGCAATCTTGGCGATCGGAAACCCAGTCGCCTTTGATGCGAGCGCTGACGACCGCGACACTCGTGGGTTCATTTCAATCACTACTTGGTCACCATTGGCGGGATTAACGGCGAACTGCACGTTGGATCCGCCTGTTTCGACGCCAACCCGCCTAATGCATGCAAATGCAGCATCACGCATCAGTTGATACTCCACATCCGACAGCGTCTGTGCGGGCGCAACCGTGATGGAATCACCGGTGTGTACACCCATCGGGTCAAAGTTCTCGATACTGCAGATGACGACACAGTTATCTGCGCGGTCACGCATCACTTCAAGTTCGTATTCTTTCCAGCCTGCTATAGATGTCTCAATCAAGATTTCATGAATAGGACTGGCATCTAGACCATTGCGCGCGATGTGTATGAACTCCTCCATCGTCGACGCGATTCCGGTTCCTTTGCCTCCCAAAATATATGCGGGACGAATGATGACAGGAAGTCCAATCTCAGCGACAACCACCATTGACTCATCCATATTGTGAGCAACGCCGCTATTGGGCACGCTAAGGCCAATCTCGATCATTGCTTTTTTAAAGCGATCTCGATCTTCAGCCGTGGCAATCGCTTCAGCGTTAGCACCAATCAATTCGGGAGTTCCTGGAACACCAACAACTCCGCGTTCAAATAATGCCATTGCCAAGTTGAGCCCTGTTTGTCCGCCCAAAGTAGGAAGTACTGCATCAGGTTTTTCTCGAGCAATAATCAGTTCCAAGATCTCTGGCGTCAGCGGCTCGATATATGTGCGATCGGCAAAATCTGGATCAGTCATAATCGTTGCCGGGTTTGAGTTGGCAAGGATGACTCTGTAGCCCTCGTCGCGCAACACACGACACGCTTGAGTTCCGGAATAGTCAAACTCACAGGCTTGACCGATCACAATTGGGCCAGACCCAATGACCAAAATGCTCTGGATATCTTGGCGCTTGGGCATTATTTTCCTTCCATCATTGCAATGAACTCTGCAAACAAATACCGACTGTCATGAGGGCCCGGTCCGGCTTCAGGGTGATACTGCACGCTGAATGCGCGAGCACCTCGAATACGCATGCCCTCATTTGTATTGTCGTTGAGATTGATATGCGTAATGTCGGCTACACCTGACAATGAATCTGGGTCAACGCAGAAATTATGATTTTGACTTGTGATTTCGACGGTTCCGGTAGCGATTCGCCGAACAGGGTGATTCCCACCGTGATGACCAAAAGGCAATTTAAAAGTCTTGCCCCCATACGCAAGCGACAACAACTGATGCCCAAGGCAAATTCCAAACGTTGCTATTCCGCTTTCTACGATCTGTCGAATATTTTCGGGCGCACCAACGACCATCTCGGGATCTCCTGGTCCGTTTGATAAAAACACACCATCTACTGACATTGCTTGAATCTCTGCAGCCGTGGTTGATGCAGGCACAACAGTGACCGTTGCAAAATCAGCAAGGCATCGCAAAATTGTCGTTTTGATTCCGAAATCAAAAGCGACGACATGAAATTTTCCTGAGCCGTACACGTAGGGTTTGTCAGTTGTGACGGTTGAAACCAAATCGGTACCACCTGTGCCTTTTTCTGCGCGAGCAGTTGCTAACAGATCAGATTCAGATGCTGTTCCAAATGCTCCCTGCAACGAACCACTATCGCGCAAAAGTCGAGTGAGTCGACGCGTGTCGATGCCGCCGATTGCTGGCAGTCGGTGTGCTCGCAACATTGAATCCAAATCATCTTCACTACGCCAGTTGCTTCGCCGACGAGCCATGTCTCGCATGATGACGCCGCGTGCATGCGGACGTGATGATTCGTTGTCAAAAGCGTTGACACCATAGTTGCCAAGATGTGAAGTCGTGAATGTAATAATTTGACCCGCATACGACGGGTCTGTGATTACTTCTTGGTAACCGGTCATGACAGTGTTGAAAACAACTTCGCCTGAAGCAATGCCGTCTTTGGGTTGATACCCCAGAGACTCTCCTTCAAAGACTGAGCCATCCTCCAAGACAAGGGCCGCTGCGACTGGTGTCGTAAGAGAAGATGTCATCGCACTGCCCTTTCATTATCGACAACAAGTTCGCCATTAAAGACTGTGTACTTCACTTTTCCCCTGATCTTCATGCCGTGATACGGCGTGTTCTTACTCTTACTCGCCATTTCGTCTCGAGACACGTTCCATGTGTCAGTACTCGACCACACAGAAATGTTGGCGACCTCACCTACCGCAATAGGACGACCATGTCGATCTTGAATTCCAGCAATACGAGCAGGGTTCCAAGACAACAACTCCACCAATCGCACGACTGAAATATCGAGGGCGGTATTGACAACGCCAAGTGCCGTTTCAAGGCCAAGCATTCCGGGTGGTGCACTATCAATGGGGACATCTTTTGTGTGCGCAGCGTGGGGCGCGTGGTCAGTGGCAATCGCGTCAATTGTTCCGTCGACAACACCATCTTTTAGAGCTTGAATATCTGCGCTCGTTCTGAGCGGTGGATTCACCTTGAATACTGAGTCAAAACCCACCAACAAGTCATCCGTCAAGGCCAAGTGGTGCGGTGTGACTTCGGCTGTTACTGGCAATCCATCTGCCTTTGCGCGTCGCACCAGTTCAACGCTTCCGGCCGTCGACAGATGCAAAAAGTGCATCGGTGCACCAGTTAGGCGCACGAGTTCTATATCACGATGCAACATCAGTTCTTCTGCAATCGATGGCCACCCGGGCACGCCAAGTGCTGAGCAACACTCACCTTCGTGCATCACGGCACCTTCGGTGAGTCGAGACACTTCGCAGTGCTGCGCCAACACAATGTCGAGATCTCTTGAATATTCAAGTGCCCGACGCATGATGAGCGGGTCTTGCACGCCATTTCCGTCATCGGTGAAAATTCGTACACCAGCCTCATGAAGGGCCGCAAAGGGCACAAGCTGCTCACCTTTTCTTCCTACAGTGATGCAGGCTGACGGAACCACTTCACAGAGTCCAACCTCGCGTGCTTTTTGGCGAACAAAGTTCACTACGGCAACGCAATCTTGTGATGGATCAGTATTGGGCATGGCGATAACTGCCGTGTAGCCACCCAACGCTGCTGCCCTACTTCCGGTCTCAATTGTTTCGGCTTCTTCTTTGCCGGGTTCGCGCAGATGCGTATGAAGATCGACAAAGCCTGACGACAGATGTAGTCCGGTGGCGTCAATAATTTTTTTACCGGTTAGTCCAGTACCGACGCCAACAATCAATCCGGCCGCGATTGCAACGTCGCCAACTTCGACTCCAGTTGGATGGACGATAGATACGTTCTGAAACACTAACTCTGCTGTTTTGCTCATAGATCTGTTCCTTGTGTGAGTTGACTGGCATTGCCGGCACCAAGGAGCGTGAACAACACAGCCATTCGAACAGGAATCCCGTTGGCGACTTGTTGCAAAATGCGATTTCCTGGAATGTCTGCAGGATCTACCACCATGTCGATTCCTCTATTCATCGGTCCGGGGTGCATTACTAAAGCATGCTCTGCCAATCGCGAAGCACGGTGCGCTGTCAAGCCAAACCGACTTGTGTATTCGCCGAGTGACGGAACAAACGCTGTCTCCATTCGTTCTTGTTGCATCCGCAACATATACAAAACATCGACATCAGCGATGACGTCGTCTAGCGAATGAGAGATCTCCACTGGCCACCCTGCTGCATGCAGTGGGATCAGGGTGTTCGGACCGACAAGAACAACTTTTGCCCCAAGTTTTGTCAGTACAGAAACATTGCTACGCGCCACTCGGCTGTGAAGGATGTCGCCGACTATTGCAACTGTCTTTCCTTTAAGTGTCTGTGGAGTGCCAAATTCGCGGGTCATCGTGTAGGCGTCGGTGAGTGCTTGCGTCGGATGTTGATGCCAACCATCGCCCGCATTAATAACGCATGCATCTGTCCACTCTGTTATCTGAAGTGGTACACCGCTTGATTTGTGCCGCACGACAAATGCATCGACTCGCATTGCCGACAGTGTCTCAATCGTGTCTCGCAGGCTTTCACCCTTATTCAGGCTTGAGGTGCTTGCGCTAAATGTCATCGTGTCTGCAGACAAACGTTTTGCGGCCGTTTCAAAGCTCAGCCGTGTTCGTGTGCTGTCTTCAAAAAAAACGCTCACAACTGTTTTGCCACGCAGTGCCGGCACTTTTGGCACAGGGCGAGCATTGACTTCTGCCATGTGGTCAGCCATGCCAAGTAATGCAACTATTTCATCGGCTGTTATGTCGTCGGCAGAAAGAAGGTGTTTCATGAGACTTTTTCTTCGGCTTGTTGGGCGAGCGTGACCACAACGCCTGATTCGTTCACGAGGACTTCGTCGTCAAAATGAGTTGGAATATTCTTTCCTACGTAGTCTGGACGAATTGGCAGTTCACGGTGTCCACGATCGACAAGTACCGCAAGTTGAACGGCGCGTGGTCGACCATAATCGTTGAGGGCTTCTAGAGCAGCTCGTACTGTTCGACCCGTAAAGAGCACGTCATCTACAAGAACAACCGTGCGCCCCGATAGGTCGACAGAAATATTCGTTGCCGCCGCAGGGACAACTGGTCGCAATCCGATGTCGTCGCGATACATCGACACATCAATTGATCCAGCACCGACTGTTGAACCCGGCTCCACTCGCTCTACAGCAGCCTTAATCGCATCTGCAATCCAGACACCTCCGCGTTGCATGCCCACGAGAACCACATTGTTGATGCCGCGGTTTCGTTCCAATATTTCATGGGCAATGCGAGTAATCGCGCGACTGATGTCCTGGGCAGTTAGCACGACAGCCCCACTTTGAGTTCCGGCCGACGACATCAGCGACCCCGCCCATAACTGAGCCCGAGCAGCAAAAAAGCCCCGAGCGTGGGGCGAAGCGAATTACATTTGACTGCCGTCATATCGTTTTCCTTCCGTGTGAGCCTCACAGGACTCACTTCACGGTTACCCACACAGTACAGCAATGACTGACGGATTACAAGAGGCGGAGGGATTTTTGTGTTCTCCCAGCTCCCGCCTGCATCTTTGAATCACAACCTCGTTCAACTAGCCCCCGGATCGCCCATACAGTTCGAAGGCTTCATTGGCGCGGACTAGTTCAAAACTACCGCTCACAGAATTCCAGTCTTTCGTCATTTCTACGTCTCTTTGGGCAGGCAACAACACAAACTCAACGAGTTCAGACTCCGGCAGTCGTGACCCCTCCAGAGAAATGTCTACTCCATACAACACCACGCGAAATGGATTCGGGAACATATATATCTTTTCTCGATGGGCCAAATGTGGAGCGAGGCTGTGATACACCGAGATCACCGCGTCATCAGGAACATCTTTCATGAGGTCACGCGCTGCCACCGCGACGGGATGAGACGCAGGCCAGTGATACTGCGGTTGTCGTGAAAAGCCATATGATCCCCATATCACTGCAGTTGTCACGCTGCAGATGAGCATCGCGCCACACAACAAAATCCGGCTGCGTTTGCTCACTCGCCCAATGGCGTACACCGAACCAAAGATGAGAGCAGGAACGGCAATGAGTGAGTAGTGATAGCCGATATGAAACTGATACCAAAAAGTACTCACAATGTTGCCAAGCAATACCAAGCCACTTACAAGAGCAAGATCGGGCATCAACACAAATAACACCCCGACGGGTGCAACCATTTGCCAGATATAAAAAAGTCGACCTTCGCTAGACAGGTACTCTAAAACCGTTGATGGATCCGTTAATGACTTCTTAATGAATCCGCCGACCCCGCCAAATGGAATTCGCCAACCATTGCGCGTTGGCACACCAATCAGACTGCGCATCAAGACAAACATGCCGACCAGCGTTGCAATCACGCTCGCCGCAATTGTTGCGTAACCGATTCGACGATTGCGCCTGAGTGCGACCCAAATCCCAAGCGGGACAAGGACAAGCACGACGTCTTCTTTTACTAGCGCGCATAGAATTACTGAGAAAATATAGAGTCGCCATTTACTTTCAAGGGCTGCGTACAGCGCTAGGGGCACAAATAGTCCAAGCATCGAATCTGGATGGAAGTTTTCAAAGTTGCTACCGCTAACCGCTGGATGCAAGAGCCAGCACATGCCAGCCATCACCGCTAGCCAGTCATTATTGAGGCGCCGCCTGGCATACAAATACAAAGGGATAGATCCTGCTGCAATCGCTATCGACTGCACAACAAGCAGTGTCTCGGATCCGGGAAACAACCAATACAACGGTGCAAGCAGTATCAAAATTAAAGACGCATGATCCCCAAACATGTTGCGACCCATCAATGTGACAAACGGGGCTTTGAACCTCGACAACAGCCAGACCCCTTGGTCGTATAAGCCCAAGTCGTACGCCGATGTCCCGAGGCCACGATGTGTGTCGATTGTGACAACCGAGAACCACCATGCGTAGAGCGCGGCAGCGAAGAGTATGGCCGCTACTGAAATATTTCGCGATGAAAAGCGTTGATTTTTGATGAGTGTTTTTAGCACTGTCACGACAGAATCCTAGAGCAAATTTATTTCTCGGTGGGTCGTGCTGCTCTCGCCACTGCCGCCAAGACGCCATTGACGAATCTTCCCGAATCATCGGTAGAAAAGCGCTTCGCCAATTCAACAGCCTCATCAATGATGACGGCGATAGGCGTGTCTAACCGATGAAGCAACTCAAAAACTCCCATTCGCAATATCGCCCGATCAAGCGCTGGCATTCGATCAAGCGCCCATCCCTTGGAGTGCGTCGTAATCAGGGAATCAATTGCCATGGCATCTTCTGAAACGCCAACCACAATGAGACGAGCTAGGTCCTCTGTGGATTTTGGTCGATCCTGCATTACGTCGACAAGAGATACTCCACGTTGTTCTGCCTCATACAATGCGATCAGTGCCTGTTCTCGGGCATCGGTTCGATCGTCGCTGCGCCTTTGTGTGCCGAGTGGCTCTGGAACTGACATCAGACCCGCGTGATGTAATCGCCAGAGCGCGTATCCACTTTGACCTTGTCGCCAATGACAACAAAAAGTGGAACTTGGATCACTTTGCCCGTTTGCAATGTCGCTGGTTTACGAGCGCCTGACACTCTGTCTCCTTGGAGGCCAGGTTCTGTGTCAGCGATACTGAGTTCTACGGATGCAGGAATTTCGACGCTCACGATTTCATCACCAAAAAGTGCCATAACAGCCGTTGCTGATTCGATGAGATAGTCAGCCGCATCTCCGAGCGCAACAGGGACAACAGTCATCTGGTCATAGGTCTCGGTGTCCATGAAAACAAAGTCATCACCGTCCTTATACAAAAATTGCATGTCTCGCTTGTCAAGAATTGCCTGTTCGACTCGGATACCAGCGTTGAAGGTTTTCTCGATGACGTTTCCGTTTCGGAGATTTCGTAATTTAGTGCGAACAAATGCTCCGCCCTTGCCAGGCTTCACGTGCTGAAATTCGATCACTGTGAACAAGCCGTTGTCAAGCAACAGGCTGATGCCATTTTTTAGATCGTTCGTTGAAATGGCGGGCATGACAAGTCCTTGGGAGTTTGGCTAACAAGGCGACATCCGTTACTAGTGACTTCCACCAGATCTTCGATGCGGACGCCGCTGACCCCACCACGATAGACCCCAGGCTCCACAGTCACTACTTCGCCAGCCAATAAGACCTGTTGAGATCGATCATTTATAAAGGGTTCTTCATGTATCACTAGACCGACACCGTGACCCGTCCCATGTGTGAAGTACTGGCCATAGCCAGCATCGCCGATAATAGAGCGACATGCCGCATCGACCTCTCGTGCTGTCACCCCTGCTGTTACGGCGTTGACTCCTGCAGCCTGCGCTCTACACACCACATCAAACACCGCAAGGTCATCAGCACTGGGTTCGCCAACTTTAATTGTTCGCGTCATATCTGAGTGATAGCCATCGACCAGTGCCCCCATATCAATCACCACCAAGTGTCCTGGCATCACAACAGTCGCATCGGGACGATGATGAGGTAACGCAGCATTTGGTCCTGTCGCAACAATCGTGTCAAATGAGACACCATCAGCCCCCAGGTCCTGCATGGTTCTATCGATTTCATTGCGGATTTGTTTCTCTGTTAACCCACACAGACCAGCAGATACGACGCGTTGCAGCGCCTCATCTGCGATTGACGCAGCGTGATTAATGCGTTCCATCTCGGGAGCGTCTTTGATTCTTCGCAACTCTGCAAGAACAACGTGCAGTTGGGTTGTTTGCACCCCAAGATGCTCTTTGAGTGTTTCAAAGAGCGACACGGTCACATCAGCGGACCCAACAGACACTGTCGAGCCATTGACGAGTGTCGCAATCAGCGCGCATCGCTCAGCAACCGTAGAGACCCGATGTACAAGCACGACTGCCTGGGCATCTTTGACTTGTTGTTGGGCTTGTTCGACATAGCGCCCATCCGTGAAAAGATGCAACGCCGCACTGTGTGTGTCAATAAGAACAACACCTGCACTTCCGGTGAATCCTGTCAGCCATTGGATATTGGTCAGGTCATGCAGCAAAACCCAACGAAGATTCTGCGTAGACAACATTTTGCATGTACGGATGATGCGATCACCAACATCTATCGGCGTCAATGTTTGTTGCTTAAACATAGAACTCAGCCGCCGTGATGAAAAAGCGCATGGGCTGCGAGTTCGTAACCTTGTCCACCAAAGCCAGCGATCGTGCCGATTGCAACGGAAGCGATCACACTCGTGTGTCGAAATGGCTCTCTTGCCGCTGGATTAGAAAGATGGACTTCAACAACTGGCCCAGCAAATGACTTGAGTGCATCATGAATCGCCCAACTGTAATGAGTAAACGCACCGGGATTAATAATAATTGCATCGATTGTTCCGCTGGCAGCATGAATTGCTTCAACGATTTGTGATTCTGAATTTGACTGCAGAGACTTGAGCGATGCTCCGTGCTGAGCAACGGCGATCTCGGCCACCTTGACATGATCAGCCAGGGTCTGCGTCCCGTACACCTCGGGTTCGCGTGTTCCCAGCAAATTGAGATTCGGTCCGTGAATGAGAAGGACTGTTTGGATGAGGCTCACATCTCCACCGTAGTCTGAGACTGATCCACCAATGTGGCGATTTTGCTCAACCCTTTAGCCCTGACGACTTCGCAATGCGTCAAAGGCTTGTTTGAGGTC
>Ga0209596_1002947_pt1 | contig 13702 bp, 12 predicted proteins | sample M_130807_MF_Meta_FD_187314 | JGI IMG/M metagenome (GOLD analysis project Ga0209596, IMG submission 187314) | Freshwater microbial communities from Lake Montjoie, Canada to study carbon cycling - M_130807_MF_MetaG (SPAdes) (version 2) | ecosystem: Environmental > Aquatic > Freshwater > Lake... | reverse complement strand
CCGGAGGAATTCAAGAAGCTCTTCCCAATCTACAGCACCGATCGCTGCTCGCCCGACCAAGCGCGATGCGCCGCGATCGTGCGCGATGCGGGGCTGAGCTTCGGAAAAGCGCCGCTGATCTGAGCGAGGACGCGCGAAGCGGCGAAGGGAGCAGGCGCGGATGGAACGGGTCGTGCACAGCCGAGGCAGAACATCGGCTGAACTGCATTGCCTCGCCGCCCCGTCAGCGCGTAACGTCCGCCGGAACAGCCCTGCATGAAATCCGCCGCACGCGTACAATTTTGGGGAACCCGGGGATCGCTCGCCAAGCCGGGGCGCGCAACGGTCCGCTACGGCGGCAACACCACCTGCGTCCAGATCACCTCGCCGGGCGGCGCGCTCGTGATCGTGGACTGCGGCACCGGCGCTCACGACCTCGGCCAGGCGTTGCTCGCGCAGGCAAAGGGGCCGATGCGCGGCAGCATCCTCATCAGCCACACGCACTGGGATCACATCCAGGGCTTTCCATTTTTCGCGCCGCTCTTCGTCCCCGGCGGCCAGTGGGACATCTACGGCCCCGGGAGACTCGGGCAGTCGATCCGCGAGACGCTCGCCGCGCAGATGCAGTATTCCTATTTCCCGCTCGCGCTCGATGAAATGGGCGCAACCATCCGCTTCCACGATCTCGTCGAGGGCACGCTGGAAATTGACGACATCCGCATCACCGCGCGCTACCTGAACCACCCGCTGGTCACGCTTGGTTACCGCTTCGACATGGCGGGAACTTCCGTCGTCCATGCGTGCGACCATGAGCCCTTCTCGTATGATCCCGCAGCGCAGGATGCGCTGAGCGAACGCGACCGCGAGCACGCGGGGTTCCTGAAGAACGCCGACCTCGTCATCCACGACGCGCAGTACACCGACGCCGAGTACTCCGCGAAAAAAGGATGGGGCCACAGTCCGCTCGGCTACGTCTCCGCGATCTGCCGTGCCGCCGACGTGAAGCGGGTCGCCTTTACCCATCACGATCCGTTGCGGACCGACGACCAACTCGACCGCATCGTCGAATCCGTCCGTGCCGATCTGCTTGCGAGAAAATCGGACATGCATGTATTCGCCGCAGCCGACCAGCAGATCGTGGAGCTTCACGCCTCCGCCGGTGCGCCGCTGCCGGATGCCGGTGCGGCCACTTCCGCCACTGCGCCTGCGATGAAGGAATCCACCGTCGTCATGGGCATCTCCGAAACAATGCTCGCCGTCGCGCTCGCCGAGGCCACGCGCGCGGAAGGCGTCCGCATGAGCCATGCGTCGGATGCCGATTCGCTGCTGAAGCTCTCGCGCTCCACGCCGCCCGCGCTCGTGCTCATCGAGGATCCGCTCTCGGGCACGGACGGACTGGGCCTTTGCAAAACCCTGCGTACCGAAGGCGATGCGGCGCTGAACGGCACGCCTGTCATCATCGTCAGCGGACGCGAGCGCGCCGACGAGGGCAGGGCCGCCGGAGTCACCGGCTGGCTCATCCGCCCCTTCACCACGCAGTACGCGCGCGCATACATCCAGTCGTGGATCCTGCGCACCGCCTGCCGCTGGGCGCGCGCCGCGACTCCGCCGGACGAGACCACGCGCCTCGCCACGCTCCATGCGCTCGGCCTTCTCGACACGCCGACCGAGGAACGGTTCGACCGCATCACGCGCCTCGCCGCCGCCCTCGCGGATGTGCCCATCGCCTACATCTCCCTCGTGGATGAAAACCGCCAGTGGTTCAAATCCTGCCGCGGCATCGCGACCTCTGAGACTTCGCGCGACGCCGCATTCTGCGCCCACGTCATCTTCCTCCGCGAGCCGCTCATCATCCCCGACACGCTCCTGGACGACCGCTTCGCCCACAACCCGTTCGTCACCGGCGAACCCGGCATCCGCTTCTACGCCGGCTTCCCGCTCTTCGCCGAGAACGGCAGTTGCCTCGGCACGCTCTGCATGGTGGACACGCGCCCGCGGCAGTTCGCCGAACCGATGATCCAGATGTTCGCCGACCTCGCCAGCCTCGTGCAGAAGGAACTCAACTCCGGCCCCGCGCGCCCCACCGGCCTCCCGACGCCGGCCGAGTGACATGACGAATGGCGAAGGCGTTCGTCATCCAAAAGTGCCCTCATCCTGCCGTCGGCGGCTACGGCAAAGCCCTCGCCCTGTGTGCGAACGATCAGTCACTTTTCACCAGTCACCAGTCACATTCCCCAACGCGCAGCGGAGTGCGCGTCCCACCCTACGCCAGCAGCGGGCGGCCCGGTTGTGATTCAAAGCGGCTCCAAGGCAACTAAGGCCAAGGGCCTGAAACAAGCCGGTCCAGCAAGCGACGCAGGACGCTCCCCGTAGCCGCCGACGCGATCCACACGCCATGACACCGCCGAACCTTCTCGTGGCGATTCCGCTGATGCACGTTTCGTCCGCAAAGGCGGCCGAGGAGTTCTACTGCGCCAGACTGGGCTTCACCAAAGAGTGGGAATATCGGCTGACCGCGCCAGCCCCGGAACCTGCCTGCCTCGGTCTTCGGCGGGACGGCGTTGCGCTGCATGTGTCCTCGTTTTCCGGGGACGGTGTCGCCGGTGGCGTGGCGTCGTTTCATGTCCGGGAGGTGGACGCTTTGTTCGCGGAGTTCACGTCGCGTGGAGTGCCCATCGAGCTGGAGCCTTGCGACCAAAGCTGGGGCAACCGGGAGATGTACGTCCGCGATGCGGACGGCAATTCGTTGCGCTTTATCCAGACCAAGGAATCCGCGCAGACATGACCAAGCGGCCTGACCCAAGTGCCCGTGCGCCCGGCCCGGCGGACGCCGTGGCTTTCGGGGTTTGACTCTGTTCGGAGAAGCAGCAAGGCTCCCCACCCATGACGCCCCGCCTCCCGTTTGAGACCGAGCAAAACGGACTCTGCACTCGATCCAATCAGATGTTAGGCGTTTCGCAACTCTCCAACACTTATGTTTGATCCAATCTCTCTCGGACTAGGTTACGGCGCGTGGAAGCTCGGCAAATACTTCTATGACGAGTTTAACAAGCCTTCCGCACCGCCCAATCCGCGAAAGGAAGCGGAAATCAAAGAGCTTACCGCAGAGCCAATTTTTTTCGCCGTTGCCCTCCTCGCCAAATTCGCAAAGGCCGATGGCATCGTCACCAAGAACGAAGTCGCCACCATTGAACAAATCCTGCGCGACATTGAACTCACCGGCGAGGACCGCAACAAGGCCATACGCATCTTTACCAAACACAAGGACGGCGCGCTGACCTACGACGAGAGCCTCACAATCCTAGCGGCACTTGCCGAAGAGGATTTCAATTTTAGATCGGGCCTTTGTGTCTTGCTCCTTCGCCTCGCTTACGCCGATGGCGACCCTACTCAACGGGCTGTAGATTCCTACCACCACGCTTGCAGCGTTCTTGGGACTGATTACTCGCAGATTTATCAGATTTTCCAACAGCAAGAACAACTTAGACGCCAGGCAGGTATCGCAGACTTCGAGGTTTTGGGGTGCTTGCCGAACGACTCCACGGCTACCATCAAGAAGCGATACCGGGAACTCACAAAAACTTTCCACCCGGACACAATGTCCGGCAAAGACCTCCACCCGGAAATCACCAAACTCGCCGTTGCCAAGTTCCGCGAGATTCAAGACGCCTACGAGCGCATCATGTCTCAACGCAATGCGACCAACGCCTAACCATACAGCGGCTCCGGCTGTCACGCTGGCTGCTTTCGGCCTCCGCCTTTCCCGCAACACGCAGCCAGCGCGCCAGCCTCTCAGCTTGTGGTCGCGTTTCCTCGCGTTTCCCTTCGTTGAAAGCCAAAAAGTTAAAACCAACAACCCCACATATGGCAAGAGCACCGCGCAAAGACCAAACACTAGCCACCTACCTCAAGAAAGCCGGCGTGTCTAAGAAAGCCCTGAAAACGCCCACCGGACGAACCGTCCGCAAGGACGCCAAGATTGCTACTCTTCGCAAGCGTTCCAGCTAACACTCTGCGACCCTATGATGACCCTCGAAGAAGCGAAGACGGAAGTGCGTGAGGTCATTCGACACGCTGCGGAGGGTGGCTACTATCCCGAGGAGCGCAGTCGCCTTGATATCGCTCTCAGTGCGCTGCGCAGCCATGCGCGGTCCTACGAGCACGAACATATTCGGGATCTAGAGAGTTGGATTTCCACTCTGGCGTCCCCCCAGAAGCTAAGACGATACAGTGGCGGTTCCAGTCAGGTGCGTTCTTGGATTCTCGGATGTCTAGACAGGGTAGGATGGCACACTCCAAAAGACTCTAATGACCCGGAAACACCTAACCAATCTGCAAAGCCGTGAGTAGCAAGAGTCAAGGCAGAGGCGAAAACGCCTCTGCTATCGCACCCTATGTTGTTGGGGAGCGGTCCTTTCATCTCCGAATCGGCCAAGGAGAGGCCAACCGCGGCAGCCGAAACGAGGCAACGCAGGCGAACCCTGCGTTGTCTCCTCTTATTTTATGTCTTTTGTGAAGCCAACCGAAACGCCATCTATGCGCTGCAGCACCGCGCCTCGCAGTCACACTGGCTGCTCTCTCTCCGCCTCTGCCTTTCTCACACAAAATTCAGCCATCGCGCCAGCCACCGTGTCGCGTGGGTGGCGTTAGAGTTCATCGCCGCTCACCTGTGAAACACAAGCCAAAAAGTATGGACAAAGACGATCGGTTTAAACGGTTCTTGGACGAACTGCTAAACGTCCGCGACAACCCGAGATCGCTCGTCCTGATTACGAATGGATTCCTTGAGTTACTCGTTGAGACGCTGATTGCTGCGCACTGCAAGAACGCAAAACGCATTACCGACGACCACCGAAGTTACAGCTACTCCACCAAACTGGTTTTGCTCAACGAAATGGGAATCATTCCAGATCCCCAGTTTCCGCTCTTCGATGCCTACCGTAAGCTTCGTAACCGCGCCGCACACGAGCCCTTCTTTGAGGTCACACAGGCCGAGATCAAGAATCTTGCAGCTAAAACCCATACCGATCCGAGGGATCTCTACCAGCTTTCCGTTGTTGTATTCGCAACACTTTGGGGCGATCATGTTGACGAATTTATTCCAGTGTTTTCACCAGCTTTCAAACAACCGGAATGAGGGGAGCCGGACCGGAGGACACGATTGTCCTCGTTACGCATTGCCTGCCGACGCGGAACGGAGGACAGGATTGTCCCCGTTACCCTGTGCCTACCCATCTCCACCATTGGCTGCCGTCGGACCGTGAGACGCCGAGTGCGATCCTGCTGGATCGCTTTCTGGACTACATCGCGGCGGGATGCCTCGCGCTGTATCCGGCGCAGGAGAATGCGATTCTGGAGCTGTTTGACGGCCGCAATGTGATCCTGAACACGCCGACGGGGTCGGGGAAATCGCTGGTGGCGACGGCGCTGCATTTCCAGTCCGTGGCGCAGGGGCGTCGCTCGGTGTACACATGCCCGGTGAAGGCGCTGGTGAATGAGAAGTGGCTGGCGCTGTGCCGGGAATTCGGCCCGAAGAATGTGGGCCTGAGCACGGGCGACGCGACGGTGAACCGCGATGCGCCGATCCTGTGCTGCACGGCGGAGATCCTCGCGAACATGGCGCTGCGCGAGGGGGCGGAGGCGAAGATTGACGATGTGGTGATGGACGAATTCCACTATTACTCGGACCGCGACCGCGGCGAGTGCGAGGAGCGGGAGGAAAATCAGCCGGGGGCGCATGTCGTGAAGGATACCCGTGCGTGGAGGCAGGCCTTTGGGAAAATGCAGTGGCGGGCGGAATGAGGGCGCGTCGTCTCGCTGACCCTGCGTGATGCAGTCGGAAAACCTCAGCGGGTTTCCAGACTGCGATTACTTGGCCGGCTCCGGCGCTGGTGCTGGCGGTGTCGCAGGAGCGGCAGGCGGAACCGCTGGCGTGGCGGGTGCAGTGGCCGGGGTTGCGGGAGTCGCAGGTGGAGTCGTCGGAGTTGCGGGCGCATCCGGCGGCTTCGGCGTCGGGACGGAACCTTCGATCTTCAGTCCCGGTGTCGGCGGCGGAACGCCGGGAACGAGCGGCGAGGGAGCCGGAGTCGGCGGAGGCGTCGGGCGCGGAGAGCCGCCCGTCTTTTTGCCGGCGGCATTCTTGATCTCATCGAGCAACTGCCGCGCTTCAAACACAAACGGGCTGCCCTGATATTTCTGCTCCACGGATTCCAGAATCTTCTGCGCTTCCTCCGGCTTGTCCTTCGCGAGAAGCACGCGCGCCTGCCCGATTGCCGCGAGCGGTGCGAATGCGCTCCTTCCGTGCGCCGTGCCGAACTGCTGGTAGGCGGCGAGCGCCTCGTCCAGTTTCCCCGCAGTCTCGAGAGATGCGGCGAGCGCATGAGACGCGCCGACCCGGAGCGGATGCACGGGATACTTCGCGAGAAAATCGCGCAGCGCGTCGGCAGCCTCGGCGGCCTTGCCTTCCTTGCGCAGCTCCTCTGCGAGCCGGATGGTCGCCGTGCCCGCGGCGGGAGTGCCCGGCCAGTCGGTGCTCACCTTTCGAAAATCCACAGTGGTCTTCGCATTCACAAGCGCCTCCTCGGAGCCCGCGCGCTTGCGATATTCCATGAAAAGGAACGCGCCCCAGACGGCGACGCCGATAAGCGCGACGACGAAAAGGCGGATGATCAGGCGGCGGTACTGGATCCAAAACGCGAGCAGATCGAACTCCTGCGGCGGCGGTGCCGTAGTGGAAGATGCGGGTTTCAGCTCGTCGGAGCCTGGAGCGTTTGGCGACATAGGGGCGGGAAACTTTCAGAGCGTCCCCGAAAGTGCAAGCGTTCGCGGGGGCGGGGCGAAAAAACAATCGGCGCTGTGCGTGGAACGGGAACCACGAATGGACGCGAAGGCACACGAATGGAGAAAGAATCTCCTCAGTGCGATTTCCCGATGCTCGTCTCGAATCCCATTCGTGCGCCATCGTGTCCATTCGCGGTTCCCCAAAAACTCAACCACTGTGGGCCCGCGTTGCTGCTTGCAAAATCACTGCGCGGACACCGACCCTGCGCGTCCTTTTCCGCCGCCAGAAACATGCACGAAAAAACCAAACCCGGACGCTTCGCCGATCTGCGCGAGATGCTCTCATGGGCGAGCGAATGGCGCTGGCCGTTCCGGCTCGCGGTCTTCGCGCAGACGATCTCGATGATGTTCGGCCTGCTCTTTCCGTGGCTCATGGGCAAGCTCATGGATGCCGCGATGCCGAGCGTAAAATCGCTGCCTCCCGGCACATGGCAGCCGGCGATCAACACCGTCGCGCTCGTGCTGCTCGGCACGCTCGCGGCGCAGGCGGCGCTCACGTTTTTCTACTCCGCGGCATTCCAGACTGCCGGGCAGCGCACCGTGGTCGCGCTGCGCAAGCGGCTCTACGGGCGGCTCATCGCACTGCCGATGAAATTTTACGGCGAGCACCGTGTCGGCGAACTTGCGAGCCGGCTCGGGAGCGACATGACGCTGCTGGAGGATTTCTTCTGTGGCGCGATCCCGCAGGGAATCCGGCAGGGCATGCTGCTCGGCGGCGGCATCGTCGCCATTTTCCTCACGTCGCCGCGGCTCGCGGGGCTCATGCTGCTTTCCTTCCCCGTGTTCATCGTGCTCGCGGTCATCTTCGGGCGCAGTGTGCGGAAAATTTCGCGCGCCGCGCAGGACCGGCTCGCCGAAGCCGCGACGGTCGTCGAAGAGACACTGCAGGGCATCGCGAGCGTGAAGGCATTTGGCAACGAGGCCTTCGAGCGCGCGCGCCACGCCTCGGCGATGGACGGCTTCCTCGCCACAATCCTGCGCGGTGCGCGCAAACGCGCGGTGCTCATCGCATTCATCATCCTCGGCATCTTCGGCGCGATCGTCCTCGTGATGTGGTACGGCGCGCGGCTCATGCAGGCGGGCGAACTCACGCACGGCGACCTGACAAAATTCACGCTCTACACGCTCTTTGTCGGCGGTGGGGTGTCCTCGATTGCAGAGGTCATCAGCGCGATGCAGAAAGGGATCGGCGCAAGCCAGCGCGTGCGTGAGTTGCTCGCGGAGCCGATCGAAAGTAGCCGCGCTTGTGAAAGCGCGGGCACGCATTCGAACGCCGAGCGGGAAATGACAGACGTGGAAAATGGATCAGCCCGCGCTTTGACAAGCGCGGCTACGGTAAAGCTCGACGACGTCCACTTCCGCTACCCGTCGCGGCCCGATCTTCCTGTCCTGCGCGGCGTCACTTTGGAGGCGAAGCCCGGCGAACGCATCGCGCTCGTCGGCCCGAGCGGCGCGGGGAAGAGCACCATCATCTCGCTGTTGCTCCGCTTTTACGATCCCGACTCGGGCCGCATCCTCATCGGCGCAGAAGACGCCCACACGCTCGACACCACCGCACTCCGCGCCCGCATGGCCATCGTCCCGCAGGAGGTGCTGCTCTTCGGCGGCACCATCCGCGAGAACATCGCCTACGGACGCCCCAGCGCGACCGACGCCGAAATCCGCGACGCGGCGCAGCGTGCGAACTGCGCCGAGTTTATCGCGCAATTTCCCGAGGGCTTGGAGACTCTCGTCGGCGACCGCGGCGTGAAGCTCTCCGGCGGCCAGCGCCAGCGCGTCGCCATCGCCCGCGCCTTCATCCGCAATCCCGACATCCTCCTCCTCGACGAGGCCACCAGCTCGCTCGACAGCGGGAGCGAAAAGCTCATCCAGGACGCGCTCGAAACGCTGCTCGCCGGCCGTACCTCATTCATCATCGCGCACCGCCTCGCCACCGTGCGCAAGTGCGACCGCATCTGCGTCCTCGAAGCCGGCCGCGTCACCGAATCCGGCACGCACGACGAACTCATCCAGCGCGAAGGTGGCACGTACCGGCGGCTCGCGGAGATGCAGTTCGCGGGGTAGGGAAAGTAGTCTTGGGCTTCAGCCCGAAAAACCGATCAGATGTCATTGCCGCGTCCTGTTGCGCACGGCTTTGCGAGCTGAAGCTCGGGACTGCTTTTCTGCATCGCCCTCTTGCTCTACTCGGGAAAGCTCGCGAGCAGTTCCTCGCGCGAGGTGACGGCGGTGCCGGTCTTCGCCACGACGATGCCGCTGGCGTGGTTTGCGATCTCGGCGGCTTCGCGTGGGGTCGCGCCACCGGCGAGCGCGGCGGTGAAGACGGCGATGGCGGTGTCGCCTGCGCCGGAGACATCAATGACCTCCTGCGCGCGCGTGGGGATGTGGTGCGGCGGCTCGGCGGGGTCGAAGAGGATCATGCCGTGTTCGCTGAGCGTGATGAGCAGGTGGTCGCAGCGCCATTTCTCCAGCAGGAGCGCGCCGACTTCGAGCAGTGCGGAATCTTCGAGCACCGTGTCGGCGGGCTCAGTCTCCTTGCGCCCGGCAAAGCGGAATGCCTCGCCGCGATTTGGCGTCACGCACGTCACGTCGTGCCAGCGGATCGGGTTCGTGGGCTTCGGGTCCACGGTCACGATTTTGCGCGCGGCGCGCGCGGATTTCACGAGGGCATCCACGAGCGGCTGGTCGAGCAGGCCTTTGTCGTAGTCTTCCAAGATGATCGCATCGAGCGAGGGGAGGAGGCGGTCGAAATTTGCGAGCACCTGCGCGCGCTGCGCATCGGTGAAGCCGCGTCGCTTCTCGCGGTCCACGCGGACGACCTGCTGGTTGCGCGCGACGATGCGCGTCTTGCGGATGGTCGTGTAGGCTTTGTCAAAAATCACGCCATCAAGCGCGATGCCGCGCTCCTCAAGGATGCCGCGCAGCACGTCGGCATCGTGCCCCGTGCCCGCGAGGCTGATGAGGTGAACGTGGTCTGCAAATTCGCGGAGGTTGCGGGCGACGTTGGCCGCGCCGCCGGCATTGAAGGTCTCGCGCACGACATCCACGACGGGCACTGGTGCCTCGGGCGAAATGCGGCTCACCTTTCCCCAGATGAATTCATCGAGCATCATCTCGCCGACGACGAGGATGCGCTTCGAAGGATCGAGGACGGAGGCGACGCGGGAGCGGTTCATGGGAAAGTGCTCAGTGCTCAGTTCTCAGTGCTCAGTCCAGCCAACAGTGCGACGCAGGCCGACTGAGAACTGAGAACTGAGAACTGAGAACTGAGGACTGAGGACTGAGGACTGAGGACTGAGGACTGAGCACTTTTTTCATGCGAGCGCTTCGGCCACTGCGGCGAAGAGCAGGGGCAGGTTGATCTCATGGTGGCCTACAATGTAAACGCCCTTGCCGCCGAGTGCGGTGGGGCGGCGCTGGACGTTTTCCGCGGGGCGGTAATGGCGCGTCATGTCGAGCGTGGCCGTGGTGAATTTCTCGACCTTGTGGCCGAGGTTGCGGGCGACGGTGAGCGCTTTCAGAAAGACTTCCGGCATGATCACGGCGCTGCCGACATTCAGCACGACACCGCCTTCGAGCTGCGCGCACACGGCGGCGAACGTCTTGAAGTCGCGGTAGCTCGCCTCGCCAAGGTGCGCGCCGTTGGTCGTCGGATGTTGGTGGATAATGTCCGTGCCGATGCCGATGTGAACCGTGACGGGCACGCCGAGTTCCGCACCGGTGGCCATGATGGAGAGATGCCTGTTCGGAAATGCGAGCGCCTTTTCCCCGAGGGCGCGCCCTGCGCCGAGTCCGCGCGCGAGGCCGTCGGCGAGCGCAGCGTTCATCATGCGGCCGGTCTCGTCGGCCATTCCGAAGCTTCCGTCATTCAGCCCGCGCTGCACGTCCTCGCTCGTCTCGCCCTGGTAGCACAGCTCGAAGTCGTGGATCGCGCCCGCGCCGTTGAATGCGACTGCATTCACGAAGCCGCGCCGCATGGCATCCACGATGATCGGATTCAGGCCAACCTTGATCGCGTGTGCGCCCATCATTAGCAGCACGGGGCGCTTGTTTTGCACCGCCGATGCGATCGCGCCGACGACATGCCGCAGGTCCTGCACTGCGAGAAAATCCGGCAGCGCATCGAGGAACGACGCGAAGCTCGCGCCCGCAGCGTGCGGCTTTGCGAACGCCTCGACGGCGACCTTATTCGCGCGGTCCGCGACCGGGTAGGTGCGGATTTTTGAAAAATCGAGCGGCGGAAAATTCATGCGTCAGTTCCCTGCGGATCCGGCGGGCGGCTCCTGCTTCCATTTGTCGCTGCGGAACGGGCTCGCGGGCAGCCCCGCGCCGTTCACGAGATTCATGTCGGGATTGTCTGCCCAAGCGTAGCGGATGGCGACGGGGTTCGGCACGTCGGGCGAACTGACGACGATGTGGTCGGCATCAATCTTCGCCTGCGCCCAGTGGAATTTCCTGTCCTCGCCCGCAAGTGCAAAGCCCTTGATCGGCCCGCCGTCGGTCGTCTTCAGATCCTGCGCGTTGCTGAGGTTCAGGCGCACCTTGCCGTCTTCGATCTGCATCTCGCGATAGAGCGGGCCGCTGTATTCCAGCTCCTGAAAATAGACCTGCGCGAGCGCGCTGAGCGCGAGGCGGTGCCCGACTTCCTGCTTGTTCTTCGGGTGGATGTCGGCGGCTTCGCCGATGTCAATCGCCACGGCCATGCCGGTGCGCGGGACTTCGAGGGTGCCTGTCTGCGCCTCGCGGATTTGCGCCCAGTAGCTGTCGGTCGGCTGCTCGTGTCGCGGGTGGAAATTTGCGAGCTGCACGAAGAGGAACGGGAATTCCGACTCCTCGCGCGGCACACCCTGCGCCTTCGCAAATTCGTAGCGCCACGAGAGGATCATCACCGGGAAAATCTGGCCGTATAGATCCATGCTGCCGCGATTCGTCGGCCCCGCGTTGCTCTCGCCCTGATACCAGATCGCGCCGCGAATCGTGTAGGGCGCGACGGGCGCGATCATGCCGTTGTAGAGTCCGCTCGGCGCGACGTTCAGCGCGTCGGGGCCGTCGGGTGCGCGCGGAGGACGCGGTGCGGGCTTGCCGTCGGCGTTTGCCTTTTCCGCCGCCACTTTGGATTCCGCGAGCTGCTTGTCATAGGCCGCCTTCGCTTTCGGAAATTCGGTGAGCTTCTTCGCCCAGTGCTCGCCGAAGCGCTCGTTCGATTTCATCCCGCTCTCGGGAATCCACGTCTCGCACGGCGTGCCGCCCCACGAGGTATGGATGAGGCCGACGGGCTGCTTCAATTTCTGATGCAGCTCGCGCACGAAAAAATATCCCACTGCGCTGAAGTGCTCCGCGTTCTCCGGTGTCGCGACTTCCCATTTGCCCATGCAGTCTTCGAGCGGCGTCTTGCTGCCTTTCTTCGTGACGGTGAAGACGCGGATGTCGGGAAATTTCGCCTCTGCGATTTCCTTGTCCGAGTCCTTCCCAAGTTTCACGGCCATCTCCATGTTCGATTGCCCGCTCGCGATCCACACTTCGCCGACGGCGACGTTCTTGACGGTGAGTTTGTTTTTGCCAGCGATCGTCATGTCCATGCCGGGGCCGGGCTTGAGCCCTTCGAGTTTGACGCGCCATTTTCCGGCCTTGTCCGCAGTGTCGCTCACGGAATGCGCGCCGAGCGTCGCGGTCACTTTCTCGCCGGGATTCGCGCTGCCCCAGACGTTTGCTTTTGCGTCCTGGAGCAGGACCATGTTGTCGCTGATGAGCGCGGGGAGCTTCACATCGGCGAGCGCGGAGACGCTGAGGCCGAGGAATGCTGCAAGGGCGGGGGAGAGTCGTGTCATCTTGGGAACGGGCATGAAGATTGGCGGAGCGCGGCGCGTGCGGCAAGTACGAGCATGGAGGGGGAAGTGTGCAGTTCTCAGTTCTCAGTTCTCAGTGCTCAGTTCTCAGAAAATGTGCTGTGCGATGAGCGGCGATCGAACCGCAAATACTGAGCACTGAGAACTGAGCACTGATTACTTTTTCCCCGCTGCTGCCAGCGGCAGGCGGATGCACGCGGCCTCGCGGTCGTTGCGCACGAGGAGAAGGTCGCCGCTTAGTGCGGGGGGATTCCACGTCTTCTCGTCGAAGACGCGGAAGCGCGCGAGTTCGTTTGGCGCGTCGGGCGTGGGGCGCAGCAGGACGAGTTCGCCGGGGAGTTCGGCCATCTGCAAATAGTGTTCGCCGACGAGCAGGCCTTGGCCATGGCCGTAGCGGCCGCCTTTCCAACGCACGTTCCCGTCCTGCAGATCGAGACATGCGAACATGCCGTCGCTCACGCCGTACACGAAGCCGCCGCGCTCGACGGGGTTCGAGAATTTCGCCTGGTAGCGGACCGTCTTCCACACTTCGGTCGGCGCGAATTTGCCGTCGGTGCCTCGTGCGATTTCGAGCAGCGCGCTGCCGACGCCGTAGCCGCTGGAGAAAAGCACGCGGTTGCTGCCGACGGGGATCGGGCGTGCGACGTGCGGCAATCCTTTTCCCCACGGATGCTCCCACAGCACTTCGCCATTCGAGGGATCGTGCGCGGTGACGGCTTCGCTGTTGAACATCACGATCTGTTCGCGGCCCGCGAGGCCGAGGAGAAATGGAGAGCTGTAATTGATCGGTCGCGCGCCGGCTTTCCACACGGGCTCGCCGGTCTTGGCGTCGTAGGCGAGCAGCGAAGTCGCGGGCGCGCCGGCGACGGGTTTGCCGTCGGCCGTCTTGCAGCCCGCGCTGACGATCACCTTTTCATCATGCACCAGCGGCGACGAGGCGAAGCCCCATGTCGGCACGGTGACCCCGGCATCCGCGGCGATGTCGCGCGACCAGATTGTTTTGCCGGTCGCAAGGTCGAGGCAGCGCAGTGTGCCGGTCG
>Ga0209596_1002946_pt1 | contig 13703 bp, 10 predicted proteins | sample M_130807_MF_Meta_FD_187314 | JGI IMG/M metagenome (GOLD analysis project Ga0209596, IMG submission 187314) | Freshwater microbial communities from Lake Montjoie, Canada to study carbon cycling - M_130807_MF_MetaG (SPAdes) (version 2) | ecosystem: Environmental > Aquatic > Freshwater > Lake... | reverse complement strand
CCGCCGCCAAGGTACGGCGCGACATCCGCGTAGCTCGAGAACTTACGCGATCCGAGGAGCTTGAGCGGGTTCTGCGTGCCGACGCGCTGCGAGATGTTCCACTTCGTCGTGCCAGCAGTACCCTTCTTGGTCGTGATCACGACCACGCCGTTCGTCGCGCGCGAGCCGTAGATGGCGCTGGCGGCGGCGGACTTCAGGACTTCGATGCTCTCGATGTCGTTCGGGTTCAGGTCGGCCAAACGATTGACCGTCTGGTCCTGCGACGACGTCGTGCTGCCGCTCGAGCGCGTCACGGCCGCGAGGCCGGCGCCAATCGACGCGTTGGACACGATGATGCCGTCCACCACGTAGAGCGGGTCGCCCTGTCCGAGAATCGACGTCGCGCCGCGGATCTGCACCTGCATGCCGCCGCCCGGGGTGCCGTTGTTCTCAGAGATGCGCGCGCCGATCACCTTACCGGCGAGCTGCCCTTCCACCGACTTCGCCGGCGTGCGGTTGAGCTCCTCGGCCGACACCGTCGCGATCGCCGTCGAGGCGTTGCGACGATCCACCGTGGTGGCCTGGCCGGTCACGACCACGCCTTCCAGCTGCAGCACGTCCTTCTCCAGCGAGAAGTTCGCCGTCGAGGCACCAGCCGCGACAACCACCGACATGCGCTTGAACCCAATCGCCCGGGTAAGCACCGTGACCTGGCCTGCCGGAACGCGAAGGCGATACTCACCCTTCTCGTTCGTGCGCACTCCGACCTGCTGTCCAAGAACGGACACGGTCGCGTCCGGGAGCGGAGTCCCGGCACCGCTCACGGTCACCGTACCGGTGATCTCACGAGCTTGCGCCTGCAAATTCGCAGGCAATGCCGCTAGCAGAGCTGCGGCCGCCAACAGTACAATCCTTCTCACGGAGCCTCCTAATGGAGTGGGGGATCTGGGCATGACGTACATAACGATTGCCCGCGCTGACGCGTGGGTAATCGTTGGCAAGCCTGCCGGTGCAGCAACACTAACCTTCAACTGGAATACTACTAAGGTCAACGTTGCGTCACAATACTGGGCAATGATCAGCTCCGCCAGGGTGTCGAAACACGGGTCCGGGCGGCCAGATTCACTTAAAAATAACCATCAAGCCGGTTATTATTGTCAGTCGCTCGCGCTGGGCAGCACATCACATATCTTCAAGCTTGCCATGATCATCTTCGACAACATCCACAAAGCCTTCGGCGACCGCCAAGTCCTCTCCGGTTTCTCCCTCGAAGTCCCCGAGGGTGAAACGATGGTCATTATTGGCTATTCCGGCACCGGAAAGAGCGTCGCGATCAAGCATATCGTCGGCCTCCTCATCCCCGACGAGGGGAAAGTGACGGTTGACGGACAGCACGTGGCTTCCCTCGCACGTCGCGAGCTCTATGCCCTCCGCGCCCAGATCGGCTACGTCTTCCAGTTCTCCGCGCTCTTCGATTCGCTCTCGGTCTTCGAGAACGTCGCCATGGGGGTCCGCAAACAAGGACACCTCACCCCCGCCGAACTCGATACCCGGGTGCACGAGGCGCTCGAACTGGTCGACCTGCCAGACGCCGCTGAACAGCTCCCGGTCGAACTCTCGGGCGGGATGCGCAAACGGGTGGGCATTGCCCGCGCGATCGCGCTGCGCCCCAAGTATCTCCTCTATGATGAGCCCACCACGGGGCTCGATCCGGTCACCAGCGCCGTCATCGACGAGCTGATGCTCCGGATGCAAAAACAGCTCGGCGTCACCGGAATCGTCATCACGCACGACATGCGCAGCGCCTACACCGTCGGCACGCGTATCGCCATGCTTTATGAAGGGCGCGTCCAACAGGTCGGCACTGTGGACGAAATTCGGCACTCCACCGATCCAATTGTGCGTCAGTTCATTGAAGGGCGCGCCACTCCGATGCCGGCGGGTCCCTTCGCGTGACCGAGCGCCCGCGTCCTCCACGTCCGCCACGTCGGCCCGAATCGCGACGCGTGCAGGTCGAGACCTCGGCCGGGGGGATCGTGTATCGCCGCGATGGAGACGACACGCTCTTTCTCCTGATCCGCGACAGCTATCACAACTGGGGCTTTCCCAAGGGCCATCTCGAATCCAACGAAGCAGCCGATCACGCGGCACTCCGTGAGGTGCAGGAAGAGACAGGGCTAGGGGTGCTTCGCGTGCAAGGGACCCTCGACACGATTGACTGGCATTTCCGCTTTCGCGGGAAGCGCGTACACAAAGTCTGCCACTTCTTTTTGATCGAAACGGCGGAGCAGGCCACAACACCCCAGCACGCCGAAGGCATCACCGAGTGCGCGTGGGTGCCCTACGATCAGGCGGAACGGCTGATTGCCTACGACAATGCACGCGCGCTCCTCCTGCAAGCGAAAGCCTTGCTCGTTAGGGCCGGTGTCATTGGTGAAGCGCCGAACAGCCCAGCGCTGCCAGCGCTGCCAGCGCTGCCAGAGCCTCCGGAGCTTCCGGCATGACGGAACGCAGCGCACCGCCGCTTGCCCCGGCGCTGCAAATTCTCGCGCTCACCCCTCGCGAGCGCACCCGCACGTTGTTGCGCCGCATCTTCCCGCGTCGGAGAGGGAAGTTGACGCTGGTACGTACCTCCCAGGAGTTCACCGCAGCAATCCGCGGTGACTTGATGGACGCCGTAATCATCGACACGGCCCACCCGACCGACGACATCTGGCTCGCAGCAGCGCTCGCACGGGAGTTCCCGAGCCTCCCCTTCTTTGCGTTCGCCCCGATGCGAACGGCCGACGCCCCTATGGTAGCCCGCTGCATGGCCTACGAGTTCGCCGACATCATGGCGGAGGGAACGGACGATGCCGCGTTGGCTGAGTTGGTGACCCCGAAGTCCTTTAGCGTTCGCTTTGCGCAGGCGCTGCGGGATGCCCACCGAGCGCTAGGACTCGAGGCGCCGCTTCAGCAGCGCGCCTGGCGAGCCATTGTTGCGCACGGCGGACGAACCGTGCGGACCGAGGCGATCGCCGAGCAGTTGGGGGTGACCCGGGAGCATTTGAGCCGCAGTTTCAGTGTCGCTGATGTTCCTAACCTCAAGCGTGTCATAGACTTAGTAAGAGTCATTGCAGCTGCAGAACTGGCCAAGAACTCTGGCTACGATTTAAGCGACGTTTCCCAGGTGCTGGGATTCGCCAGCCCCAGCCACCTCACCAGTACCGCGCAGCGGATCGTAGGGACGCGGTCGGCCTCGCTGGCGCGACTCCGAACGACCGATCTGATCGAGCGTTTTCGGGCCGGCCGCGGCCGGTCTCGAACCGCGGACTGACTGTTGCACGAACGCGTGGCTTGTGATAATTTTCACAAGCTAGACCAGAACCGGCGCGCCTCGCGCGCGCGACCACACGACGGACCTCTCGACGTACCCGCTCTTTTTACCGCACTCAACGCCAACTGACCATGGCTTCTTCGACGCTCCGCCCCGGTGAAATCAAGGACATCCTGCTTCGCGAAATCGAAGCGGCTGACCTCAATGCCCTCGACGTAGAGGAAGTCGGTACCGTCCTCGAAGTAAAAGACGGCATCGCACGCATCTACGGCCTCCAGAAGGCTATGGCTGGTGAGATGCTCGAGATCACTTCGTCCGAAACGGGCGAGAAGATCACGGGACTCGCGCTGAACCTCGAAGAGGACAACATCGGCGCGGTTATTCTCGGTGACTATCTCCGCCTGAAGGAAGGCGACGATGTCCGCCGTACCGGCCGCGTCCTCGAAGTCCCGGTCGGCCCGGAGCTCATCGGCCGCGTGGTCGATTCGCTTGGCCGCCCAATCGACGGACTCGGCCCGATCAACGCCAAGCATTCGCGGAAGGTGGAGAGCGAGGCCCCAGGCATCATTGTTCGTCAGCCCGTTAAGGAGCCGCTGCAGACCGGCATCAAGTCGATCGACGCGATGATTCCTATTGGCAGAGGTCAGCGTGAGTTGATCATCGGTGACCGTGGCACGGGCAAGACCGCCATCGCCATCGACACCATTATCAACCAGAAGGGCACGGGCGTCATCTGCGTGTACGTCGCGATCGGCCAGAAGGCCTCGACCGTGGCGAGCGTCGTGGAGAAGCTGAAGGCGACGGGCGCGATGGAGTTCACCATCGTCGTCGCCGCCACCGCCTCTGATCCGGCCCCCATGCAGTACATCGCCCCCTACTCGGGTGCGGCGATGGCCGAGTACTTCATGTACAACGAAGGCATGGCGACGCTCGCGGTGTACGACGACCTCTCCAAGCAGGCCGCCGCGTATCGCCAGCTCTCGCTCGTGCTGCGCCGTCCGCCGGGTCGCGAAGCCTTCCCGGGCGACGTGTTCTATCTCCACTCGCGTCTCCTCGAGCGCGCGGCCAAGATGTCCGAAGATCCGTCGGTGGTGGATGGCAAGACCATCCTCAAGGCGGGCGGTTCCATGACGGCATTGCCGATCATTGAGACGCAGGCCGGTGACGTCTCCGCCTACATTCCGACGAACGTAATTTCGATCACCGACGGGCAGATCTTCTTGCAGTCGGATCTCTTCTACTCTGGGGTGCGCCCCGCGGTGAACGTCGGCATCTCGGTGTCGCGCGTCGGTGGCGCGGCGCAGACGAAGGCCATGAAGAATGTGGCCGGCCGTTTGCGCCTCGACTTGGCGCAGTATCGCGAGCTCGAAGCCTTCTCGGCGTTCGCCTCGGATCTCGACGCCGCCACCAAGCGCCAGCTCGATCGTGGCGCGCGTACGGTGGAAATGCTGAAGCAGGGACAGTACCAGCCGATGGCGTTCGAGTCGCAGGCGATGATCATTTACGCCGTGACCAACGGCTACATCGACGACGTGGATGTCGCCAAGGTGCGCGAGTGGGAGGCGGGGTTCCACGCCTTTGCCAAGGCGCAGTTCCCGCAGGTCGGTGACACGATCCGCTCCGAGAAGCAGATCTCCAAGGAGACGGAAGTCGAACTGAAGCGCTGCCTCGAGCAGTACAAGAAGAGCATCGCGTAATGGCCAAGGGTCGCGAGCTCGTCGGGCGTATCAAATCCACCGAGAACACTCGGAAGATCACGCGCACGATGGAAATGGTCTCCGCTTCGAAGATGAAGCGGGCGATGGACCGAGTGATCGCCGCGCGTCCCTACGCGACAGCGCTCGGTGACGTCATTTCGAGTCTCTACAATCCAGAGCTGGCCGAGAGCTTCCCGTTGCTGCGCCAGCCGCAGCAGATCAAGCGCGCGGCCATCATTCTGATCACGAGCAATCGCGGTCTGGCCGGTGCGTTTAGCGCGAACTTGATCAAGGAAGCGCGAGCGCTGATCACGCGCCTTGAGAGTGAAGGCACCGACGTGGAGTTGCACGCGGTCGGCAAGAAGGGGATCGGCTACTTCAAGTACGTCGGTCGTCCGCTCGCTACGCAGCGCAACGACATCAGCGATCGTCCCACGGCAGCCGATGCGGCCTCGCTCGTGGATGCGCTGATGCACCAGTTTGTTGACGGCTCGCTCGACGCGGTCTATGTCGTGCAGTCCGTGTACAAGTCGGCGCTTTCGGCGCCGCCCCACAGCACGCGAGTGCTGCCGGTTGCGCGTCCGGAGCAGAAGAGCGCGCAGAAGGACTACCTGCTCTACCCGTCGGCGGCGGCAATCCTCACGGAGCTGCTCCCGGCGTATGTGCGCAACGCCGTGTATCGCGCGCTGGTTGAGACGGTGGCCGCCGAACATTCGGCGCGCCGCACGGCGATGAAGAACGCGACCGACAACGCCACCGACATGCTCACGCTCTACCGCCGCGACTACAATCGCGCGCGTCAGGCCAACATCACCCAGGAAATCGCCGAGATCGTCGGCGGTGCCTCTGCGCTCCAAGGCTAACTCATGACTACCGCCACTGCGAACAACGTTGGGAAGATTGTCCAGATCATCGGACCCGTCATCGACATCGCCTTCGAGTCGGGGCACCTTCCCGAGATCTACAACGCCATCGAGATCAAGGGCACGACCGATTCCGGTCAGCCGATCCGCGTGACCGTCGAGGTGCAGCAGCACATCGGGCGCAACCAGGTCCGCACGGTCGCCATGAGCACCACCGACGGGATCGTCCGCGGAATGGACGCCGTCGACACGGGCTCTGCAATCACGGTCCCAGTTGGCGCCCCCGCGCTCGGTCGTATTCTGAACGTGCTCGGCGAGCCCGTCGACAACGGCGAGCCGATTCCGGCGACCGCTGAGCGTTGGGCGATCCATCGCAAGCGCCCGGACTTTGTGAACCTCGAGCCGAAGACGGAAGTCTTCGAGACGGGCATCAAGGTCATCGACTTGATCGCGCCGTTCGTCAAGGGCGGAAAGATCGGGCTCTTCGGCGGCGCCGGCGTCGGCAAGACGGTCGTCATTCAGGAGCTCATCAACAACGTCGCCAAGGGACACGGCGGTAAGTCGGTGTTCTGCGGCGTGGGTGAGCGGACCCGCGAAGGGAACGACCTCTACCTCGAGTTCAAGGAAGCGGGCATTCTCGACAAGGTCGCGCTGATTTACGGCCAGATGAACGAGCCGCCGGGAGCGCGTCTGCGCGTCGGCCTCGCGGGGCTGACCGTCGCCGAGTATTTCCGCGACAAGGAAAACGCCGACGTACTCGTTTTCATCGACAACATCTTCCGCTTCACGCAGGCCGGTTCGGAAGTCTCCGCGCTCCTGGGCCGTATGCCGTCGGCGGTTGGTTACCAACCGACGCTTGCGACAGAAATGGGCGATCTGCAGGAGCGCATCACCTCGACGCGTAACGGCTCGATCACCTCGGTGCAGGCCATTTACGTGCCCGCCGACGATCTTACCGATCCGGCACCGGCCACCGCGTTCGCGCACTTGGACGCCACCGTCGTGCTCAATCGTAAAATCACCGAGCTTGGCATCTATCCCGCCGTCGATCCGCTCGACTCGAGCTCGCGTATTTTGGATCCGCAGTTCGTGGGGCAGCGTCACTACGCCGCGGCGACCGCGGTGCAGCGCATCCTGCAGCGCTACAAGGAACTGCAGGACATCATCGCGATTCTCGGTATGGACGAGCTCTCGGAAGAAGACAAGAAGATCGTCGGACGCGCGCGCCGCATTCAGCGTTTCATGTCGCAGCCGTTCGCGGTGGCCGAGCAGTTCACGGGCATCCCGGGCAAGTACGTGAAGCTCGAGGAGACGATTGCGTCGTTCGAGCGTCTGGTGGCTGGCGAGTGCGACCACCTGCCGGAACAGGCCTTCTTTATGGCTGGCGGCATCGACGACGTGGTCGAGAATGCCAAGAAGTTCCAGAGCTGATCGTGTTGAACGTCTCGGTCATCTCGCCGGAAGCGACGCTGTTTGAAGGCGAGGCGCCGTCTATCACGGCGCCCGCGTTCGACGGTGAGGTTGGGATTCTCACGGGTCACGCGCCCATGGTGACGGTGCTTGGCACCGGCACGCTGAAGGTTGGGAACGGTCCGTCGTTTACGGTGTCGGGCGGCTTTCTGCAGGTCGTCGACAATCAGGTGCGTGTCGTGACGGAGTCTGCTTCGAAGGCATAGGCTCGGTCCTTCGTTTCTGCTTTGCGGTCCGCTCGGCGTTGTTCTCGCTGAGCGGACCGTTTGCTTGTGTTGCGCGTTTCTTGTTGGTGCGCCGATGCCGCTTGGTCGCGGGTGAGGGCTCCCTACGCGAGCTCAACGCTCGCTATGGGAGCCCTCACCCACTCCCGCGCGGGAATGGCGGGCGTGACCCGCGCGCAACCAACCCTTCAACCAGCGCGGCGGACCGCTCAGCAGCGCCGAGCCCCGACGACACGAGGGCCAGCGCACGCGCACCTGCGTCAACACGCACGGACTCATCGCAAAACAACCGCACCAACACGGTCTCCACCGCCTCGCTCGAACTCACCGAGAACCCGCCGCCCGCGCGCACTAATAACGCAGCGTCGCGCGCGTTGCGATGTTGTGCGCCAAAGAGCACCGGGGCGCCAAAGGCGGCGGGCTCGACCACCGAGTGCAGCCCTGCGCTGTGAAATCCACCACCCACAAAGGCCACATCGGCCAGCGCGTAAAGATCGCCGAGTACACCGACGCGATCGACGACCACGACATCGGCCGTGCGTTGTGCGTCCGTGCCGAGTCGTGCGACCGAGAGTCCCAGTCGCTGCGCGGCCTGCTCGACCGGTTCGAGATGGTCGGGTGTTGGTTCGTGCGGCGCGATAATCAGTCGCGCGTCGGGGACGCGTGTGCGGATGGCGCGCCAGGCGGTGAGGAGCGGCGCTTCGTCGGAGGGCCAGGTGCTGCCAGCTACGAGCGTGGGGCGCGCACTTGCGAGCGGGGCGAGCAGTGCGCTTGCCCTGTCCACCTGCTGCGCACGCTGGGCGACTTGGTCGTAGCGGGTGTCGCCGGTGACGTGCAGGGCCGAGGTGCGTGCTCCCATCGCGATCAAGCGTTGCGCGTCGTCGCTATCTACGGTGCCAATGCGGTCGAGCGCGGCGTAGGCATCACGCAGGAGCCAGTCGGCAATCCGGCCGTTGCGCGAGGAGATGCCGCTGACAGTCGCGGAGATCATCCCAAGCGGAATGCCGCGCGCCGCGGCCGACTCGGCGAGGACCGGCCAGACATCGAGCTTGCTGAAGATCAGGGCTGATGGACGGAGTGCATCGCAGAGCGCGGCCATGTCGGGCGCGCTGTCGAAGGGGAGGTAGTCGGTGTAGTCCACGGCCAGCGCACGCGCGAATTTTTCGGCGCTGGGCGAGAAGAACGTGTAGACGATCTGCCACTCGGGGTGTCGTGCGCGCAGCAGGTCGAGCACCGGACGGGCCTGCAGTCCCTCGCCGACCGAGGGGGCGTGCATCCAGAGGAGGGGTCGCGCGAGGTCGCGGTGGGCGGCGGCCCATCGTGTGAAGCGACCGACGACCCCGCGGCGTGCGTGCAGTGACGTGCGAAGTTTGCCATCCCCCGCCGGCGTCAGCACTGCCGCCACGCGCGCGAGTTGGGCGGCGAGTGCGTATGGCGCGCGCGCGATCAGCTTCACGGCGTCTGCCGGCGGCGGGGCTGGGCAGTCGGCTGCGTGGCGTTACTTCTTGGCGGCGGCGAGTGCGGCGTCGAGCACTTTGCGGAAGTCCGCGATGGGGTAGGCCCCTTCGAGTTTCCGGAAGGTGGTCACGGGTTTGCCTGGTGCCTGAATCTGCACGAAGAAGGTCGGGGTGGACTGCACCCCGGCGGTGCGCGCGTTTTCGCGATCGGTTTCGACGAGCAGTTTGCTCGACGGGGAGTCGACGCAGCTCTTGAACGGTGCGGCTTTGAGGCCGAGGGCCAAGGCCAGCGAGTCAAAGAAGGCGCGCGGGTTGGCGAGCTTCTCCCAGTTCCCCTGGGTGTCGAACAGTTTGTCGTGCATCTCCCAGAACTTGCCTTGTGCCGAGGCGCACATGGCGCTGAGTGCGGCGGGCATGGCGTTGGGGTGCATGCCGAGGGGGAAGTTCAGGTAGGCGAGCCGGATTTTGCCTGAGTCGACGTACTCTTTTTTGAGAGCGCCGAAGGTTTCGTCGTGGAACTTCTTGCACCAGGGGCACTGGAAGTCCGAGACCTCGACGAGCCAGACGGTGGCGGTGGGGTTTCCAGCGACGCGTCCTTTGTCAGCGGCTTTGATGGTTGCCGAGTCTTGGGCGCTGCTTTGCGCACGGAGGGGAGCGCCGACGCGGGCGGCGGCGAGGAGCAGCAGGAGTAGGAGGGCGAGCCGGCGAGTGCGCATCGTGTTCGGTCGTGAGTGGGGGCGAGGTAGCGGCTTAGGAAAGGTATGGGGGGTGAGAGAAGGAGTGGGAGGGGGAAAATGAGATATCTCAGTACAGAGCCAAAAGTCCAATATCGGGAGAGGGGGGTTGCGCGGATTGCCGCCGGGTAGCGAGACTATGACCCACTATATACCTGCTTGTGACGCCGGGGGAGCACCCCGGGTATAACGCATTGAGTCAGGTAAGCTAGGAGTCCCCAAGCAGTTGTGTTTGCAGTATCCGGCAGTTCTGTAGTGAGAGTCCCCACTTTTCCACCTTCAGTAAGAGGGAACGCGATGCAAAAGAGTACTCGGTTGCGGTGGTGGTTGACCGCGGTACTGGCACTCGTCGTATTGGTGCCGGCGAAGCTGTTCGCCCAGGGCGCAACGATCACCGGTAAGGTGACGAATGCGAATGGTGAACCGCTTTTGGCCGCCAATGTGACGATCGACGCCTTGACGGTGTCGCAGGGCACAAATGCCCAGGGCCAGTACACGATTGTCATCCCTGGTGCCCGTGTCACGGGTCAGCAGGTGATGTTGCGTGTCCGTGCGATCGGCTTTGCGCCGATTGCCAAGTCAGTCACGCTGTCTGCCGGATCGCAGACGCAGGACTTCCAGCTGAAGGAAGACGTCAACAGGCTGAGCCAGGTTGTCGTGACCGGTGTGACCGCGGGTACGGAGCAGAAGAAGCTTCCGTTCACTGTGGCACAGGTCAGCGAAAAGGACATGCCCGTCCCGGGCGGCAACGCGATTACGCAGCTTCAGGGTAAGGTCCCGGGCGCGAACATCGTGTCGCAGTCGGGCCGTCCGGGTTCGACGCCGTCGATCATTCTGCGTGGACCGCAGTCGATCAACGCGTCGGGCCGTGGTCAGGACCCGCTGTTCATTGTGGACGGCGTCATCGTCGTCGGTTCGCTGCCGGACATCAACCCGAACGACATCGAGAACATCGAAGTTGTGAAGGGCGCTGCGGCGGCCTCGCTGTACGGATCGCGCGCCGGCTACGGCGTTATCAACATCACGACCAAGTCGGGCAAGAGCACTGGCGAAGGCGTGCGTTTCACGACGCGCGTTGAAGGCGGCGCCAGCGACATCGAAGGCACGTACAAGGCCGCGAAGGCGAGTTCCATGATCTATGGACCGGACCGTCAGCGCGTCTGTCAGAACACGCAGGGTTCGACGTTGCCGGTGGCGGGGCTTCAGAACTGCCAGGCGACCGTCAACCTCTACGACGAAGCGCTCCGCGTGAACGAAGGGGGCGGGGATTTCGCGCTGAACCCGGTGCTGTTCATGGGCGACTACGGCATCTCGTCTGCCCCGTCGAAGGCTGGCCTCAAGGGGCTTTTCAACGTCAACAAGTTCCCGACGGTCTACAACCCCGTTGGCCAGATCATCACAAACGGGCCGTTCCTGAACACCAGCGTGGACATGACGGGCAAGTTCAACCGCTCGAACTTCTTCGCGTCGGTGGGCAACTTCTATCAGGAAGGGTCGATGCGTTATCTCGACGGCTTCCGTCGTAAGTCGCTCCGCCTGAACATCGACAACACCTTCGGTGGCAACTGGACCTTCTCGTCGCGTGCCTACTACGCGAACGTGTGGCAGGACGGCAATGGATCGCCGGCCAGCTTGGGCCTGACCCGTCAGCCGGCGTTCGTCGACTTGCTCCGCAAGGACAGGCTCGGCCGTCTGTTCATCCGGTCGACGGTCACGGCGCAGGGCAGCCAGAACACCAATCCGATTTACTCGGCGTCGTATTACTTGGCCGACAACAACTCGGATCGCTTCACCGGCCAGATGGCGGTGCGGTGGCAGCCGTTCACCTGGCTCGACGGCGAGTGGAACTTCGGCTACGATCGCAGCAATTATCAGGGCATGGGCTACAGCGACAAGGGCAACGCTCGTTCCGCCACGACGTATACGTCGGTTGGAAGCGCGAGCCGCTCGGACTCCTGGGACCAGTCGTACAACTCGGCGTTCAACCTCACGGCCCGCAGGGACCTGTTGAGCGACCTGACCGCCCGCCTGACTGCCCGCGCGCTCTATGAGCAGCAGGACGGCACGAGCGACTCCCACAGCTGCTCGATCCTCGTGGTGGCGAACCTTTACACAACGAACGCCTGCGTCACGGGTGCGACGAACGTTCCGGGCATTGGCTCGAGCACCTACTCGACGCGCCAGGTTGGCCTGTTCGCCGGCATCGATCTTGAGTGGAAGGAGCGTTACATCCTCGGCGGTCTGTTCCGTCGCGATGGTTCGTCGCTGTTCGGTGCGTCGAGCCGCTGGAAGAGCTACGGCCGCGGTTCGTTCGCGTATCGCGTGTCGGAAGAAAAGTGGTGGCCGGCCAAGAAGTTCCTCAACGACTTCAAGATGCGCGCCTCCATCGGCCAGGCCGGCAACCGTCCGAACCAGACCGCGCAGTACGAGACCTACAGCATCGGGTCGGGCGGCACGCTGTCGCCGAGCGTGCTCGGCAATCGTTATCTGCGTCCTGAGGTCTCCACCGAGACCGAAATCGGCTTCGACGCCGAGATCATGAGCCGCTTTGGGCTGACGATCACCAAGGCCAAGTCGGTCGTGGACGACCAGATTCTGAACGTCCCGGTGCCCGCCGCCGCTGGTTTCAACAGCAAGTGGACCAACGCCGGTCAGCTCACGAACAACACGTGGGAAGGGTCGTTGAACATCCCGATTGTTGAAAAGCGGGACTTCACCTGGTCCGCGCGTATCAACTACGATCGCACGACGTCGGTGATCACTCGTTTGGACGTCAACCCGTACTTTGTGACGGCCGCTGGCGCACAGGGTTCGGAGTCGATGTTCCAGGTCAAGCAGGGTGAAGTGTACGGCACGATTTACGGCCGTCGTTTCATCACGGAATGCGCCCAGTTCCCGACCGCGTACCAGAGCCGTTGCGGTACGGACAAGGAATGGCAGAAGAACAACGAGGGGTATGTCGTGTGGGTCGGCGCTGGCAACAAGCAGAGCGAAGGCATCACGCGTAACCTCTGGATGTCGCAGACGCAGACCGTGGGCACCTGCAACGATTCGCCGTGGGGTTGCGCGACGAACGTGTATAGCAGCTGGGGCATGCCGATCATCCTTCGTGACACCGCTGCGGCCTCGTTCGGCACGGCGACACTCACCAAGAACGGCTCGGCGCTTCCGGATTACCGCTGGTCGCTTGGCCAGAACTTCCAGTATAAGAAGCTCTCCGTGTACGCGCTGTTCGACGCGGTCAAGGGCAACAACATCTGGAACGAAGAGCGTCAGTGGTCGTATGGTGACCTCATGCACCAGGACGTGGATCAATACGAAAAGACCGTTGAGACGGCCAAGCCGATCGGCTACTACTGGCGGAACAACACCGAGAACACGGCCGGCATCGGCGGCCTGTACGACATTCTCGGACCGTCCAGCCGTACGGTGGAAGACGCCTCGTACATCAAGCTCCGCGAGATCAGCCTTGGTTACCGTCTCGGCAAGATTGCCGGCAAGGGTGACTGGACGCTGTCGCTCGTCGGCCGCAACCTGAAGACCTGGACGAACTACAACGGCTTTGATCCAGAAGTCGGTCTGACGGGTGGCTCCAACGGCTCGGGCGCGCTGAACGCGATCGACGCCTACACGTTCCCGAATCTCCGTACCTTCACCCTGACGCTCACCACGAGCTTCTGATCGCTCGCGGGGTAACCCGTTGGGATTCCAACGGGTCGCCCTGCATCCCCCACGAGGACTAATGATGCGAAAGAGTCTTATCCGGGCGGTCGCGATCGCACCGCTGACCCTGCTGCTTGCAGCCGGGTGCAAGAAGGAAGTGCTGACCGTACTCAACACGAACAGCCCTGACGTCGTCCGCGTGTTTGCGACGGCGGCGTCGGTGGAAGGTGTCGTGCAGGGTCTGGGCAGCCAGTTCTGGGCCGGCCAATCCTGCTCTGAATGCCTGCAAACGCAGTCGAA
>Ga0209596_1002945_pt1 | contig 13713 bp, 19 predicted proteins | sample M_130807_MF_Meta_FD_187314 | JGI IMG/M metagenome (GOLD analysis project Ga0209596, IMG submission 187314) | Freshwater microbial communities from Lake Montjoie, Canada to study carbon cycling - M_130807_MF_MetaG (SPAdes) (version 2) | ecosystem: Environmental > Aquatic > Freshwater > Lake... | reverse complement strand
AGGGTAAACCTTATTTCAGAGTGTCGACCAAGGTAAAGTATATAACATTCAATTACATAACTCATTCCCTATATTCTGGACATATAATTAATTACCATAAGAAAAGGAAGTTCACTAAAAGAGTTAGACGTAATTGTTTTTATGATGGTTCTCTTAATAGAATGTTGGGTGCATTGTCTGATATGGTTAGATTTGTCTTAGAAAAGACTCCTGAACTATTAATTAATAATACTGTTGTAAAAGATGTGATTACACATTTTATAGACAACATTCCTAATACTGAGAAATATAAAATGTATACACCTAATGAGGTTTTATTTAAACTGTATTTAGATGGACATAAAATAAAATCCCCAAATAATTGGAACACATTTGTTAATATTTATCCCCAACCTAAAAAGAAAGATTATGTTAAACATAAATTGAAGTTCATGGATGCGTTTATGTTTATTCATGGACTACAGGGTGATAAGATTAAGAGAGTATTACATAAGGTTACTGACATTAAAGGATTGGATTTTTTCAAGTTTACCAATGATTTTTTTGGTAAGGAATTTATGGCGTCCCAAGATGATAAATTAATTCAAGATATTGTTGAATGTAACCTATATATTAACGGAGGAATGACGGGGTATTTAAAAAACTTATCTAAGAGAGAGAAAAATAATTCTTTTGAGGTGTTTAAACAAGTTCTACGTGGTAATGTGGATATAAACACATACTATGACCATTTTAGAATGATAAACCAATTACGTCAATTTGAACCTGTTAAGTGGGATGCTAAAGACTACGACAGTTTTACAAATGAACATATGGTTTTGAGTGATAAGATTTCTTTTTACACTAAGGGAACATTCGAAAGAATATATGGTGAAGAGTTTACAAATAGAGTGCAAGAACCTCTTAATATTGATGGTGTTACCTATTATCCAGTATTATTAAAAACGTCTGAGGAGTATAATATGGAGTCTTTTATACAATCTAACTGTGTTAAAGGATATGTTGACAGAGCACCGTCACTAATCATTTCTTTTAGAGAAGGTAGTCAAGATTCTAAAGTAAGGGCGACAATTGAATTTACTATTTCTGAGGAGAATAAGTTAAAACGTATACAAACTTTAGGTAGGTTTAATAAAGGGTTAGATGATGAATGGAAAAAACCCTTAATAATGTTGGATTTAAAAATAGGTAAATTAATGTCGGCCAAATTATTTGAATTACCTGGTGTTATTTTAAAAATTGGTTATAAGGAATTTAAATCGGGGTCACATTTTGTTGATAAACCACACTACCTATTCAACGGGTCACAACCAACAAAAGTATTGGATTGGGAAGACCCAAGAATAAACAACAGACCGACTAATAACTATGGAAACCTACCATTTCCTCAAATTTTGGAAGAACCTTTACCTTTATTAGAAAATGATTTAGATTAATAATATGGAACACACTATACCAAAACATTGTATTGATATGTTTATAGATAAGTTTAAATCTTATCCCTCGGTTATCGAACTTAACCTAAGTAAGACTAGAGAATCAATCAATAAGTTCTTAAGTAAGTCTGAGTTAGTTTGGATTAACGAATTTATAGGTGATGATAATAAAAAACATACGAAAGAAAAATTTGTAATTTACGATTCAACAGGAATCATGATATATATAAATGAAGAGTTAACTCTATTTATCTTAACCACAATTGATAGATATGAAGTGGCTGAATTCTCAATACAAACATTAAAAAGATTAAAATAATATTATGGAAATTACTAGTGAAGAATTAAAACAAAAAATTGAAAATGGGGAAAAGTTAATGGTTGACTTCTGGGCCCCATGGTGTGGACCATGCCGTGTAATGAAACCTATGTTTGAAAAAGTTTCGGAACAATACAGAAATGAAAATTCGGAAGTTCAATTATTCACATTAAATGTTGAAGAGAATAAAGAATTTTCATCATCGTTAGGTATTAGAGCAATTCCTACGGTAAAATTATTTTCAGGTGGTAAAGAAGTTCATACTCAATCAGGTATTCAAATGGAACCACAAATTAAACAATTAGTGAACGATTTAATCAATGGATAATTTAGTAATATTGTATACCATGAAAGGGTGTCCTTTTTGTGATATGATGAAAGAACAATTAGTTGAGGAAAACATTGAATATTATGAACGTGATATTGATGAACATGATGAAGAACATAAACTATTTGTTGAGGTAACAGGTAGTGATTATGTTCCGGCATTTATGATTGTGGAGGGTCATGAGAGTGAGATACCTATATCACATGTCTTTGCCCCTGAGATACACTTCAACGAAATTACTGAAGGAGTTGAAATTATTAAAAAATTTATGTTGTAACCTTTTAAATAATTAAGATGACCCTTAATTTTAATAAAAATGGTGTTACCCATACGCCATTAAATCAATGGGAATTATCTGATGGGACTTTTTTGGTAATTTATCAAGGTAGTCGAGGAGATAACCCTGAGTTAGATTTTATTATCAAATATAAATCAACAAAGATAAAGTCACGTTTACGGGCGCCATCACACACACATTGGATTGTTGACCTAATCATTAAGTCTGAATATTCTCCTAGTGACATCTCTAACTACATTAAAGAATGGATTGAGATTTACGATAAGGTCGAACCGTTTTCAACTAAAGAAGAACGAAATGAATATAAACTTCTTTATAACGAATATTTCACTGAGAAGTATGATTTGTTAGATAATACGGGAGCGTTTAGTATAGAGTTCTTATCAGGATTAATGGAGTTGTTCATCAAGTGTGAGAAACAAACTAAAAATGCTTTCATGTTTAAAAATCTATTAAACTTAATGAAGGAATATTGTGATGGGACTAAGGATTTCTATCAGGTTATTTCTTATTCTAAACGAGTTTAAAATAAGACTATATCTGAACTTCTATCTTTAATTAACCACGGTTTGGAAGATAATTGAGTCTCAATTTCTGTGGTTAAATTATAGTCCTCTAAAAACATACTTTGGAACTTCCCAAGATTAAAATCAAATACATCTAAAATTAAAGATTTAATTTTTTCTTTACTATAAATTGAGATTGAATTAACTGAAATGATTAAATCTTCATCATCGTTTTTTTGTTTTGTAATCATAAACTCCATTCTATCGGTCGCTAACGAAGCGAACAGGTGATTACAAACATATTCAGAATAAAATAATTCTAACCTGCCCATATTCAAACAATATCCGTATGGGAACTCTGATGATACTGACATAAATTCTGTGGTGTTATATGTGTCTAAGTTTGTGTAGTTATAAGGATAATCAAACTCTAACTCAAGTCGGTTAGTATAATTAATTGAATTAAGGTGACTCTGTTTATAATGACTTTCTAATCCACTTCTTACTTGATTAATAGTATGTTGATGATATAATGGTCTCTCACTATTATAAAGGTCAAAATAGTGGTCTAATTGACCAATAGGTTCTTTGTATTCAATGATGTCTATAAGGTTAATCTGTTTAACTCCTAAAGAAGTTAAGACCTCTTTGTTTTCTTTGTAAAAAGATTCTTTGATTACCGATAAGTCTAATATTTTATCTGAGTTGGTATTACCATTGACAACATAAAATGTTTTAAAGTCGGTTACCTGTAATCGGGTTGTTTTTGATTTATCTATTTGACTTAAAATATAATCGGATAATTTGTTAACAATACCTCTTCTTGAATTTGGGTTAATATATCTCATACACATTTATTATGTGAAATTAATAGTTAAAAAAAAGACAATGTTAAATAGATTATAAAAAAAAAGAGGGATAAACCCTCTTCAATTCTGATAATGTAACAATATTACTTTTTATTGTAATACTTCTCAACTACTTTCTTGATTGACTCTTGAATAGTAGGGGATTTAACTTGTTGAGATTGGCTAGGTTGAGCACTTTGTGCTGGTTTAGCCTGAGTTCCATTATTTTTGTTTTTACATCCGCACATGGTAAATTATTTTTAAAGGTTTATTTTTAGTTTTATTATATAAATAAATATCTCCAATAATCTTAATTTGTAAATAAAATCAATTATTTTATTAATTACAAGGTATTTATTAATATGAGAAAAAAAATCATACTAACTGAAAGTAAACTACGTAAGATAGTTAGGAATATAGTTGAACAGGTAGAAGACGAGTTTTATAAAATAAGTCCTGAAGAGTATATGGAGTTAATGAAGTTATCTGGGTATCATGGGAAAGGAATTAGTAAGTTACCAAAGTTCCAAGGTAAACCATTATGGATAACGGGAGATTTAAACCTTAGTCATACACCAACGGATTCCTTAGGTAATGTTGGATATATTGAAGGTTCGTTAAATATTGCTAATACAAACATATCAGATATTTCAGGTATAGAGGTGAAAAGATATGTTTGGGATAGTAACACACCAATCGAAAGAAAACGAAAGGCTCGTGAATTAGCCATAAAAATGGCGGATGGTGAGGAAAGAAGACAGAATAATGAATGGTCGATAGATGATATGGATGATGAAGGTCTTAAAGCCAATGCGTTATTTAAATGGTTAGTAAGTGAAGGTGAGATTAAAGAGTTGGACGATGAACAAAAAGAAACACTTAAAAATTTAAAGATTGAATTAGAACGATTAACTGAGGAATACGACAAAGAAGAGGAGTCTGATAGATATAATCAATTGAATGATAGGATTAGTGAGATTGAAGATGAAATAAGTGAATTGGAAGAAGACACTGCGGATGTTTATAATATATTTCCAACCACATATAAGTTCTATGGTATGGAACAATTTGAGGTTATTGGTGTGGATGACTTAGTGAATAGAATGTATACTGTAGGTACGGAATCGGAAATGGAAGAAGGGGCTTTAGATTACGCTGAAGGGTTTGTTGATGAGGTAGGTGTCGAAGGATTCGATAAAAGTTTTATCGAAGGCCATATTGATACTGATTATCTTAAAAGTTATGTTGAAGATTATTATGAGGATGATATTTGGCAAAATCCTGATGTATACTTTAATGATGATGATTTTGAGCTAACTACAGAACAAGAAGAACGACAGGAACATTTGGAAACTTATATTGAAGAGTTAGACGAATATATTGAAAGAATGGAAGAGGAACAAAATGATTTAGAAGATGAGATTGAAGATGCTGACGAATATTCACAAAGACATGATGAGATTCAAAAAATGATTGATGACGCGACAGAGAATCGTGATAAAGCCCAAGATGAATTAGATAATATTGAACCAGATAAAGAACCAACTCAAGAAATGGTTGACAAAGTTGTTGAGGGTAGAGTTAATGATGCGTTGTATGACCCAATATCGTTTATTAATGACTGGGGTTTAGATATTAAAAATTTTATTGATGAAAAAGAATTAGCTCAAGCATTAGTTGAATCAGACGGATGGGGGGTTATGAATGGTTATGATGGTAGTTACGATTCGGAAAGTTTTAACGGTGAAACATATTATATCATGAGAGTTGAGTAACTCTATTTATTTATTGTAAAACTTTATTTATATTTTTTTAGTAAAATGAGTATGGTTAGAAAAAATAAATTAAAGTTTGTGATGGATACAGATTGGTTATTTGAAGGAGTTATCGATTCCGAACAAAAACAATATATCTTACTTGGATATTTCCAAAAATTAAATAAAAATCTTGAGGAGATGAAGGTGTACCCTATGTTCACCGAACTATCCCTACATTTAGGGAACATACAAACTTTACTTAATCAAAATCAAATTTTATATACTGAAAAAATTTTATCGTCCTTTGACGATGAGTTAATGTTATCTGACCTTAAGGTTAAAAATATTCCTGTTATGGCTGAAGATGAGTTTTTGGAATATCAAAAGATTCTAAAATATAGTCATCCAAAATTACTGGATTATTTTGGAATAACTAAGTCAATATGGTCTATTGTGTACGACTCAATAAATATTAATGTTAAAAAAAACAAGAACAATTTAGAATCAAAAATTGGATTTTTTTACTATAAGACTAAAGAAGTCTTATATGTTTGGAGATATAATACAAGAAAAATGTCCAAAACAGATATACAAAGTAAAACATTTTTGAAATTAATATATCAAGGTAAAGAAGATGATTTGACAATTAACGATATTATCCTTAATTTTTTATCAACTAAAGAAAAAGTTAAGACCCATAAATTTCCATTATTTGAAGTTTTGTGTGATGAGATATTCCCTTTAGAGGAAACACTGGTTCCGATATTCAAAAGGAAGATTATGTCTTACATTATTCAGACAGTTAAAAAAGAAAATAACCAAACTAAAAAAATATTATTAAATGGGGTTCAATAAAAGAATTGTTACATTAGAAAATATAAAAGAATTTTTAAAAAACGAATATTCGTTATCAAAAGTTTTTTCTGCCGATGCTTTAATCTTTACTGATGATGCGTCCACAAAAATATTCAAACTATATGAAAAAGGTGTTGAAGATAAAGAAATTTTAAAAATGATTGAGAATGGAGAAATTGTTTAATACTAAATTACTTTTTTCAAAATTAAGACAACCATTGGATTTGAAATTTATCAGTTCTAATATCTTAAAGACGAATCAATTTGAAGCTAAAGAATATTTGGATGGTTTGGTTGAAGATGGAATCCTTAGTAAAGAAAATAATTACTACACTATAAAAAATAAAAACAAATGACAAAAATTGAATACATATGGCTTGATGGTTATACGCCTGAACCAAATTTAAGAAGTAAAATTAAAGTTGTTGAAGAACAAAATTGTGAATTACATAAAATTCCTGAATGTAATTTTGATGGGTCATCAACACTACAGGCGGAAGATAATAATTCTGATTGTATTTTAAAACCTGTGAGAGTTTATTGGACAGGTGTTGACACATCTAAAATATACGTTTTATGTGAGGTTATGAATCCTGATGGAACTCCTCACGAAACTAATAGAAGAGCACAGTTAGGTGATGAAGATAATGATATGTGGTTTGGATTTGAACAAGAATATTTTATCCGTGAAGGTAAAAACAAACCAGTGTTAGGACATAGTGAAGGGTCGATTGAAGGTCAAGGAAAATACTATTGCGGTGTAGGTTCTAATGTTGTTGGTAGAGATATTGTTGAAGAGCACATGGATTTATGTTTAAATATGGGAATCACCATTACAGGTGTGAACGCTGAAGTGGCTTTAGGACAATGGGAATATCAAGTATTCTCAAAAGGTAAATTAAAGGCTGGTGACGACCTTTGGATGTCGAGATATCTAATGGAAAAACTATCTGAGAAATATGGATATTATATTGAATACCATCCTAAACCGATTAGACATGGTGAATGGAATGGGTCAGGATTACACACAAACTTTTCGACAGATATAATGAGAAATAAGGGTGGGGAGGAATACTTCAACGTACTATTTAATTCTTTGGAATCAAGAAGATATCAACATATTGAAGCTTATGGTTCAGATAATGAACTAAGACTTACAGGTAAATACGAAACACAATCAATTGATAAGTTCAGTTGGGGGGTTAGTGACCGAGGAGCATCTATCCGAGTTCCTGTGTCAACGGCTAAAGAGTGGAAAGGTTATATCGAAGATAGAAGACCAGCATCAAATGCGAACCCTTATGACATAGTTAAAGTTATTTCTGAAACGATTGATATGGCTAACGAACTTGTCGCAACAACCCACAACATGTATAGTAATGTTAGTGTTAAAAACTTTGATGAGGTTGCTAAAAAATACAATGGAATCCTTACTACCGAAGAATTATTAAACGAATATAAAGAAGATTAAATATGGAAAAATTTAAACATTTTGTGCCTCTTGAGCCTTTAATGGAAAATAGATGGATTATTAAAACTCACCCAATAAACATTAACCCATACTTGTTTAGAAAGTATAAGATGTATAATGAAGGAGAATCAATCGTTTTCAAAACTGAGTTTTTTGAAACGGTTACAGACTCATATAACCCAAAAGAATTATTGGAGATTACTGATATAACCTTAGAGTATTTAGACCCAACAGGAGTTGTTGTTGGAGGATTAAAAATGATTGTTAAGGGTATTAACTTTGAAAGAAAACATTCTTATTCTGGTGACGACTTGATGATAACAAAACTTAGAGTTATTATTGGTGAGACAGATTTATTATTAGAACCAATTAGTTATGGAGAACCAAAAAAATAAAGAACAAGTAGACCACCCGAGTCATTATGGGGGAAAAAATAATGAATACGAAGCGATTAAAGTAATTGATGCTTGGGACTTGGGATTCTCACTTGGGAATACTGTGAAGTATATTTCAAGAGCAGGGAAAAAAGAAACAGATAAAGAGTTACAAGATTTGAAAAAGGCTTTATGGTATTTAGAACATCACATTAAAACATTAGAAAAGAAATGATAGAAAATTATACGGGTAAAGTTATTAATGGTGATTGTATTGACATAATGTCAAAAATGCCGATAAACTCAATTGACTTAATTGTGACTAGTTGTCCTTATGGTGTTGGGATTAATTATGATGTTCATAATGATGATGTATATTTTGATGAATATCTAAAATTTACTAAAGAATGGTTAACTGAAGCGTATCAGTTATTAAAAGACGATGGTAGAATTGCGTTAAATATCCCCTATGAAATAAATAGACAAGATAAGGGTGGAAGAATTTTCTTTTGTTCTGAAGTCTACCAAGTTATGAAAAGAATTGGTTATAAGTTCTTCGGTATTGTTGACCTTGAGGAAGATAGTCCCCATAGAAGTAAGACGACTGCTTGGGGTTCGTGGATGAGTCCATCTAGCCCTTATATTTATAACCCAAAGGAATGTGTGATACTGGCATATAAACATAAACACATTAAGACTGTTAAGGGAGAACCCCAATGGAAGGGAGTTCCAACTGATATTGAACAAGAGGATGGAACAATTAAGAAAAAAGTTGTTTATGAGGATGTGGATAAGAAAGAGTTTATGGAATTGGTGTTTGGGCAATGGAAATATTTTGCTGACACCAAATCTTTAACCAAAGCAACGTTCTCAATGGATATCCCTACAAGGGCGATTAAGATATTATCTTATAAGAATGATATTGTTCTTGACCCATTCAACGGAAGTGGAACGTCATGTGTTGCTGCTGAGATATTAGATAGGAGATGGATTGGGATTGAATTAAGTCCTGATTATTGTGAAATATCTCGTAAACGAATACAAGCGTTTGTTGACGATAAAAAACAAAGTAAATTAGTTTTTGAAGAAGGGGTTTAATCAACCCCTTTTTTTATTTTCTATGATATTTATAAATAAAAATATATCATATGAATAAATTATCACTTACCGAATCGGAACTAAAAGAAAAGATGGTTCAAATATATAAAGAAGAACAAGTGAGTCTTCTTGATGAAAAATGGAATAAATTGTCGGGAATTGATAGACAATTTGTTTTAGAGTTCTTAAAGATTTTATATCCTGAAAAATCTATGTTAGTAACTGAAGCCCGTTGGTATAATACTGTTGGGGATATTGTCGGAATCTTTGACCCAACACCAATAACGGACACAATTAATGGAATTAGTTATTGGAGACAAGGTGATAAATTATATGCAATCCTTTCTTGGATATCTGCTATACCAATAATTGGTGATGTTATAGGGAAAGGTGTGATTGGGGTTATGAAAAAAGGTGGAAGTGTATCCAAAGCGTTTAAAGAAGCAACAATCGCTGGAGATGCGACCAAAATGGCTAAGACCGCAAAAATGGCGGGTGGACCTATTGCCAAGTTAGTTGAGAAGGCACCTTCTTGGGGGGGTAAAATATTATCAACATTAAAAAGTTTAATTGGTAAGGTTCCGTTTTTAGGTACTGGATTGGTGAAAGTAATTGATGAGTATATAGCTATTTTTACCAAGGCTAGTAAAGAAATGAAAGCGTCTACCGAAATTACAGGTAAACTTATGGCTAAAGGTGAGGCGGCGTTAACTAAATCTGAAAAAGAATTATTAGCAACCGAGTTAAAGAAACAAAGTTCATTTAGAGGTTTCAGAGACTATAAAGGTGAAGGACAAAGTTTTGCAAATAAATATATTTCGGGTGGTATGGGTAGACTTTGGGGTAACAGAGCAACAAGGTCACTTATGAGAAGAACAAAATGGTATTTAGGATTGTTAGATTTTTTAGGGGTTGCTAATTTTGTTGGTCCTGATGAGTTAGAAGAAAAATATGGTGATTTACAAGGTAGAGTTGATGAATACGAAAAAACTAATCAAGCCCAACAATACGCACAAGAAGATTTAGGTCAAGGAGAGGTTTCCCCACCACCTCCGCCGACATCATCAACATCATCAACGTCACCTCAATCTTCAGGAGGTGGAGGGTTAGACCCAGTATCTGCCTTAGCATCATTATTCGGAGGTGGGGGAGGAACTGCAAGTAAAGTTATTGGGGCATTAGTGTAATATGAGAAAATTAATTAACGAAAGTGGGTTACGAGATATTAATCTACTAGCTAAAAGATATCCTAAAGCGGAGATTTATTTCCATCAAGATTTAGATGGTGTTACTACCGCAATTGCGATGAAAAAATATCTTGAGGACAACGGGGTTAAAGTAGTTGATGCCCATGTCATCCAATACGGGGACAAAGAATTTTCCGTTAAAAAGAATGATGCTCAGGGAGATACAATGCCAGTCCTTGTTGATTTTGCTCACGGTAAACCAATGTTTGTTATTCATACTGACCATCATGATAGACAAGCGGGAGCTGAGGACACAAAATCAGTATCATTTAGACACTCAAGGTCCAACGTAGAGACAATTTCCCAAGTGGTATCACCAAGAGAAATATTCCCAAGTAGTGATATCTTATTAATTTCGACTGTAGATTCCGCAAACTTTGCAATGAATGATATTTCTGTTGACCAAGTTATTAATTACTTATTTAAGTTAGATAAAGATTCGTCTTTAACCAAAAACAAAATGGCTTTAGGTTTGGTCGCAAATAAATTGTTATTGGCCTTTAAAAACAAACCAGGGTTTTTAGAAGAACTCGTATTAAAATGTTCACCATCTTTAATGAATATATTACAAAACATTAAAAGAATTATGGTTGAGAAAGGTTATGCAAAAATACCTGAATTACAAAAGAATAAAGAAACCTATATCAATCAAATGAAAACCAATCCCAATGTTAAAGTTGAGGGTAATATTATTGTTCAATATGGGGGTGGTAATATGATGAAGCCGGGTTCTTATGATAGATATGTGCCATTCAAAAATAATCCTGAGGCTGACTTTATCGTTATAGCGTGGCCATTAGGTTTAGTTCAAGCATCTTGTAACCCATATAAAAAGGAAAGAGAATTGAAAGGTGTGAATTTAGGTGAAATTGCTCAAGAAGTATTATCTAAGTGGGAAGGTGGTTTAAAAGAAAAAGAAATTCCATTATCGACAATTAAGTGGATATCGGAAAGGTCAAAAGGTTTTGGTCCTGAGTCAGTTGGTTTTACATTTAAAGATTTTGTTGCATTGTATGGTAACAAATATAAGATAATGGATAACGGTAGAGAGACGTTGACCCGTATTGGTAAAATGATGGAAAAACCTTTTACCGAATTATCTGAGGAGGAAAAAGAGATGTTAGATAAGATTACAATTAATGCTTGGGATTTGATTCAGGCTAACAGTGGGGGTCATAAATGTATCACTAACATTTCGGGTTTAAGTTATCTTGGAAGGTCAAAAAGACCACCGGCAGGAGCTTATAAATATGATTCTGAGAGTGAAGACTCACCATATGTTAAATTCACAAAAATGATTCAAAATGAATTTGTGAGAGTTTTACAAAGTAAGATTAATAACGGATAAAATCATCCATAATAATGAAATATATAATAACGGAAAATAAGTTAAACAATGTCGTGTTAAGTTGGATGAACAAAAACTTTGGTTTAGACCAGTTAGAAATTGTTGAATCTGAAAAATATCCTAATTCAATTTTTTATAAAAAAAATGGAAAAGTTGTGATAGAGCAGGATAAAAAAAATAAAAATTTTTTGTTTGATTATGATAAAATTTGGTCATTTTTTGAATCGTTTTTTGGTATGGAATACCAAGAAATACGGGAAGTTCTGAGTTACTGGTTGGAAGAGACTCTCAAATTAAAGGGTTATACACCATTTTTAATCAGAATTGCAGAAATGCCTACAAGTTGGAAGAGACTCTCAAATTAGTATAGAATCTTATCCCCCGATTCAACACCCAATTCCCTACAGGTACCGCCTCTAAGTTCTAAAATAGTATCTCCTGTTCCGACATAACTAGGACAATCTTCTGATTTACATGGAGGGCAACTGTGATGTATTTTAGTTATAGTATTACCATTGATGAAGATAATATCCAATGGGATGATGCAGTCCTTCATCCAAAAACCGTGAGCTCCTTTATCCATTAGAAATAACATACCGTTAAAGTTAGAATCAAAATCACGACCCATCATACCATTTTGGGTATCTTTTTGAGTCATCATTACCATCACTTTAAATTTGTTATCGTTGATTTTTAATATCATATTTATAAATATCTTTTTCTTTTTAAAAAATTTGTTATATTTATAACCTAAATAGTCCCAACGACCCCTTTCTTAGTTGGTTAATATTAAACCCTGGTGAATGTAAAAATTTGTTAGGGTTTTTTGTTTTTTATATTTATCTTTGTGTTTATGAAGATAAAAGTTCGTATTGAGAATAAAAAAGTTAAGTTTGAGTATTTTATTGAGGAAACATTCTTGGCGGGTATTAAATTGACTGGTGTTGAGGTTAAGAGAATCCGAGAAGGGAAAGTCTCTATGACTGACTCGTTCTGTTATTTTAATAATGGGGAGTTATATATGAAAGGGGTTCTTATCCAAGGAATTGGGAATGATAATATTGCTACCGATAAAAAATTGTTATTGAAGAAAAAACAATTAAGAAAACTTGAATCAGAGTTGGTTAAGGGATATACAATCATTCCTCATGTATTATATGAGAATGACAGGGGATTATTGAAGGTTGATATTGTGTTGGCTAAAGGTAAAAAACTATGGGATAAAAGAAATTCTATTAAAGAAAGAGACATTGATAGACAAATAAATTTGGCCAATTAAAATATTGTGCGTATATTTGTAAAACAAACACAAAAACTTCCACCATGACCCTAAAAGAACACCAACAAAAACACATCAAAGACAATATCGCCTCAGCTCAAAAAACTGCGGATAATTTCAAATCTGAACAGACAAAAATCGAGTCTGAGTGGGATAGGTACTTCAAAGAAATTCAAAAACATTCCGATAAATTTGAGTTGGTTAAAACTCAGAATATTCAAACTTGGCCTGTAAACGTTTATAAATTAGACTCTCAAGGTAACCGTATTGGTTATTACCAAGTTAAAATTGGTGAAATTTCTGAAAACTATAACAGTTCTAAAATTGTTTACAAGGGTGAACTACCTGAAGGTGATTCTAACCATCGTATTACTGTTTATGTTGAAGAGCACACAACAACTCCAAGAGGTGGTTGGAGAAGTCAGAGTCATGGTTATAAGTTAAGAGTTAGAGTTGGTAGTGATGATACTAAGACCTATTACAAAACAGGTAAACCTGTTGTAACAATTGTTGAGGACTACGTTAAAGGAATGTGGGATGTTCATAACC
>Ga0209596_1002944_pt1 | contig 13715 bp, 9 predicted proteins | sample M_130807_MF_Meta_FD_187314 | JGI IMG/M metagenome (GOLD analysis project Ga0209596, IMG submission 187314) | Freshwater microbial communities from Lake Montjoie, Canada to study carbon cycling - M_130807_MF_MetaG (SPAdes) (version 2) | ecosystem: Environmental > Aquatic > Freshwater > Lake... | reverse complement strand
TTAGTTTTACCAACCTCTGACACTAATGTTCTTGTGCCATAAGATGTTTCAAATTTAATGGCTATTTTATTTGTTACTGCATTTTTGCCAGCAGGATATTTAACTGTTAATTTACAACCTGTTAATGCGCCAGCAGGGCTTGATTTTGGAGTAACCCAATACTGATATTTATTTTTAGATCCAGCATAATACATTCTGTAAGGATCTTTTACTAAAGTGTTATATGGATAAAGAGCATTAAATGTAATTTGAGAAGCATCGCCCAAGTCATTTGTTATAAAGTATTTAATACCACCAGATGATGGTCTCTTAGGGCTAATTACACTTGCTAGAGGAAATAGCTTTAAAAATGGTTTATACTCTACACCAGCCGCATCTTTTAATGTTACTGTTTCCCCGCCTAAATTTTCAATAGTTACTCCAGATATTAAATCATTCATGTTATATTCAGCCCATAGTCCCGCAGACATTGATATCGTTGAGGATTTTTTAATTTGATCTTTAATATCTACTGACGCTTCTAGCATTATACTTGATCCAGTGTTAGGCTTACATCCCAAAATTCTTGAGCAGCGTCTGCAATTTTTTCTTTTACGTTTCTTTTATTTAAAGTAAAATTACAATCTGTTATCATAACAGAAATTATTTCATCCCTTGCAGATACACCGTTGTATGATATTTTTAATTTAAATGCGCCAACGCCTTTGCCTTTATAAAAAGTCCTAATTTGTTCTGCTCCATATCCGCCATCTACTGTCATTGTATCTGTTGACGGCAGCATATTCCATGAAACTTGAATTGCAACTTTATCTGCAATAAATATTTTACGCATTGTACCATTAGCCATGCGCTCTGATCTTTCAATTCTATTTGTACTTAACGATACTGGCTGTCTGTTATGTTCTGATAATTTTGTCCATATATCAGTACTTGCTTCCCAAAATGTAGATCCTGCGGCTGGGGTTTGACCGATGGTTGTTAGAGCTCCTGTTTTTCTTTTCCACAGTGTGCCGTTATAATAAATTTTATCGCCTGGGTTATATAGGGTGGTTGCACTATAGTCTGCGTTTATATCAATAAATAGTAGTGATCCTACTGGTAAAGTTATCGCCATTATGTCCTCTTTGTTCCTACCATTTTAGCATTAGTTTTAGCGTCTTGTCCAATAGCTTGTTTTGTCATTGTAACAACTTGTCTTACAAATGCATCTGTATTCATTCCATCGGATGGATATATGTTTTGTGTTAGATTAACTATTGGAGCAGAAGATGAAGGTGTTTCAAATGGAAATGGCATTCCACTTTTTGCCATTTGATGCAAAGTATCTACTGTTGGTGCCCCCCAATTAGCAACTGCTTTTGCAGACCAAATGTGCTCTTTATTTGAAAGACGAGCTAATATTGAGTCAGATGTACCAGTACCTTGGCCGTTGACTAAGCCTCCATCTTTATACGCAGTCATTACTCCAAATGAGTTTAAGTTTGACCAGTATCCAAGAAACTTTTTCTTTTCTTTATCTGCATATACCATTCCTGGCATATCATATGCAGAAAAATCATAATACTTTCCGTCTGAACCTTTATGGGTCTTATAAAGAAGATCCGAGTGACCAGTTACTTGCTCACCAAATTTAAATTTACTCCAGTGAAATTGACCGCCTCTTGGTGGAGGCAAAGGCATAGAGTCGTCTCTACCTTCAGCTGCCGTTACAGTCTTTACTCCAGTAATATTACCCTTTGAATCTTTAACTGGCACCATAGACCCAACAGCTGGTTTTGCAGCATTTTCCTTAACCCCCGCTGGGGTCGTGTCCTTTTTTGTGTCCTTTGTTGCAGCCTTACTAAGATCTACCTTTTTTCCATTTATATAGACATCGCCATTTACAAGAATTCCTTGTGCTTTTAATGAGGCTTCAAGGCCAGATGATATTTTATCAAATAAAGCTTCGCCTGCTGCAACTCCAATATTTCCATCTTTATCTTTTGGTAATCCAGAAGTATCAACTTTTGCCGCTGTTGCCGCTGTTGTAATTGCGGCAAGCATATTTTTAGCCTCATCGGTAGTCTTCCATTTTGATAAATCATCTTTGTGTACTTGAATAGCAAGTCTATAGGAGGTCATAGCTGTATTTAAAGCTTCAATCTTGCCTTCGCTGGTTTCAATATCTTTTGTTACGTCGCCAAGCTTTTCTCCTGCGTAGGCTGCTGCATCACCAAGATCTTGTTGCTTTTTGGCCATGGCTTCTGCTTGTTTTTTAAGAGGTGCGTTTGCAGCTTCAGTTGCTTTATCAATAGCTTTAATCTGTGCATCATATTGCTGAGTGGCAATTAATCCCTCTAAATCAAGTCTTGCTTGCTGCGCTACTGCTGTATTTCCAGTGGATTCTGCATTTTGAAGTTCAAGTTTTTTAGCTTCAATTGCTCTACCAGAATCTTGTTCATTCTTTTTATCTTGAAGTGCTTTCTTTCTAGCATCCGCCAATTTGTTATTAGCATCAATTTGCTTATTAATCGCAGCAAGTCTATCTCTATCAGATATCTGCTGGGATACGGATTGCCCCTTTAATGCCTTTTGATATTTTTCTTGCTGGGCTTTAAGCCTCTCTAGATCAGCATATTGTGATTTTAATATACCGCTTCTGTTGCTTGTTTCAACTCCCTTTGCCACTGCACTTTGTAATGCATATAATGCATTTGTTTGTGCAGCAGATAGGTCAGATAAATCTCCAACAAATCCTCTTGCTTCAATTCTTGTCTTTTTAAAAAGACTAAGTACTGTATCTTGCTCAGATGCGATTTTTCTTAATGCAGGGTTTGTTTTTTCCATTTCATCAAGTGTTTCTTTGCTAAGCGTTTTTTGATATCCGAGCTTGTTTGTTATTTCATCAATGGCTTGCTTTTCAGCATCATATTTAATTTTAGACGATTCTTCCGAGCTGATAAATATCGGCTTACTCTTATCCTTTTTACGTGCCTTCAACGCAACATCTTCTTTATCTGCAATTGCAGTTTCAATTCCCATTGCAGCAGTATTAAGAGCATTTGCCTGCTCTTTTGGATCCAAGTCGTTTCTAACAGCGTCTCTGTAAGTATGAATTGCTCCACGAGCTGCATCTATTGAAGTTTCCATCTTCATAAATCCTTTAGATAAAGTTGTAAATGTTGAAGCGTCGCTTGATTGATTAGAAGCCTTATACATTGCATAAATTTTTGCTGTTGCATCTTTTGCAGACATTCCCATAGCTATAAGCTGCTCTTTTAATCTTATTGCAAGTCCTTCTTGATCAGCAAAAGAAGTCTTGTTAATAAGAGCTATCTGATCTTTGTAGACAGAACTAACTTCTTTTTTTAATTTTTTGTATTGCTCTATTGTTAATTTTAATGGTGTTCCAGATGTAGTCATACTTTCATACATCATTTGATTTTTTTCTTTTATTAGTTGAGCGTTTGCTATTGTTTCTTTTAATTTTTTATTAAAATCAGTAAACTTAAGTCCTGCTTTTTTTGCAGCTTCTTCCGTCATTCCATATCCTAAAGCATTTAATCTCATGCTTTCCTGATACGCCTTGTATCTATTTATTCCAATTGCCACAGCTACAGATACAAGGCCAACCGCAAGGTTTAATCTTGTTAATGATTTTGCTGCAAATGCTGCAATGTTTTTTAATTTACTTGTGCTTGCGGCATATGCCTCCATCTTTACTCCCGCTGAAGTTAAAACTTTATTGCTTGGTCCAACTGCTCCGTCTACTGGAGCAATCATTTTTGTAAGCCCTATAGGGGTAGTAAGTCTTCCCTTTTGAGTCATAGGAACCCCAGCTCCACCACCGCTCATTCCAGACCCTCCACCAAGCATTGAGCCAAGCATCATGCCAATCATTTCTCCGCCAGGTATACCGCTCATTTTCCCTAACGCTGAACCACCGTAACCTCCAAGAAGTTGCATCATCATCATCTTAATAAATCCGCCAGCACCGTAACCATTTGGAACTATGCCACCAGCATTTTTTGGAACAAATAGTTCTGGACCTTTTTCTCCAACCATGTATGGAGTATTTGCAGATACGGGTCCGCCTGCTGCTCTTCCCTCAAGATTAAATACAAGTTTTTTTAAAGTTTCTGTTAATGGTGTATCTTTTTTAGATTCCCAATTTAAATATTTTGTTTTTAATATATCCCTATCAATTGGAGATAGTTGCCTTAATACTGCTCTGTCTCCTATCATATCTGATGCGGCTGACCTTACAACTGAATCCATTACGCTTGGTTCGAGAGCTTTTAGCAAATTACCATTAGCAGCCTTTGTATATCCATAAGGTATTTCTTTTCCTAGCGCTGCAGCAAACTTGTCGTAAAATAATCTTTGAGTATGTTTTCTCAATCCAGTATTTGCAAACAATGTATTTGCCATTTCAATAGATAAAGAATTTACTCCCCACGGAGCTGACTCGTACATGCTTGGCTTAGGTGCTCCTGTAGGACCAAACCCTGCACCTATTCTATGCATAGCTTTGCTTTTTAATACGTTGCCAATCATTCCGCCAATTGCAAAACCATTTCCAGATGATTTAAATCCAGCATCAGATAGGCTAACAATATGGCCAGACTGTCTTCTTTTTAATTCTTCTGCCGCTGCAATTTTAGCAAGGGCTGCTGGTGTAAGATTTGTTTCTTTTGAGGGAACTACTGCGGAGTGTACTCCATGAAGCTCTCTCCACTTTACGTCTCTTGCATCTTCAAGTCTTTTAATCATTTTTGCATAGACAACTTTTTCTTGCTGATTTAGATCAAAGCTACCAATAGTTTTTTTCAGTCTTGGCAGAGTTGCTTCAATTTCTTCAAGCATTCTTGAATTGTAAGCGTCTGGAGTCATACCCTTTGGAATGTCCATTGTAGACTCAGCAAAGAACTTCTTTGCTCCGCTTCCCTTAATTCCAAGCAGGTTAATCATTGCTTGATCTCCGACTGAAGGCATGAATCCAGAGTAGTCTCTTAGACCAGAAGCAGTTGAAAATACTCCAGCTGTTCCAACATCTGCTAAAACATTTCCAGATAAATTACCTCTGCCTAAATCTTTATCCCCACGAAGTGATGAAGCAAGCAGCTGTCTAAAATATTGATCTGTTGTAAATTTGCCATCTTGGACTGTGAGTGCCTTATCAAATTGTGATTCAAGAACAAGAAGCTTTCTTAATCCCTTTGGATCAGTTGGATCACGCATTACATTAACGCTTTGTTTTGGAGCCTTTAGCCCATGTGCTTCACGAGCAATTTGTGTTGCTCTCATTTCAGCAAGTGCTGCCTTTTCATCAAGCATTGGTTTAACAAAAACCTTTTCGCCGTTTCTTGTATATACGCCACCAATTCCAGGAACTGGGAAACTTCTTCCAGATGTTGGCTCTAGCAAATCTCCATACTCTGTTATTTTATGTTTTGCAAATCTAGAGTCTTTAACTGCAAGGTCTGCTTTTTCCATTGCCAGCTTCATTGCTCTTTGTTGTTCTACCTGCTTAATTGTTTTAGGCATTCCAAGGAACAGTCCTCTTACGCCCCCGCCGCCAAATAATCTTTGTGCAAAAGCACCTGGAATTTCTCCTCCTGAATTTCTTAAAAATACTTTAGCCATTTTTCCAGCAAGTGCTCGTCTGCCACCATTATAAGAAAGACCGCTAAAGGTTCCAAGCAAACCCTTAGCAACATTTTTTAAATTAGAATTAGCAATTCTAGTTAATCCACTTCTGGACTTAATTAAAGTTTGTAATGCAGCAACATCTTTTCCATCTCTTGGGCCATACGGCTGAAGTACTGAATTAAATATTGATTTAAAAGATTTAGAGCCCACTCTTATTTCATTGAATGCGCTAGATCGCATTGTGTTTTCTTGGAACCATCTTTCAAATGTCATGTCTCCATTTCTTCCACCAAATACTCTTTTATCTTTTTCAAGCTCAGATAGCATTTCTTTAAAAACTTTATTAAACTTAACATGATTAGTTTTTGCTCCGCCTAAATCATCCGAAGCGGTCATCCATGGTTCAAATGGATGGCGTCCTGCTTTTATTGCTTTTCTAAATTCTTTAGCTAATTCTGGGCCAGTCATTCCTTTGCCAATAGATCTTGTCTCTTGGTTTGCATCTCTTGTCATCCAGATAGGTATACCCTTGCCCACACTTACGGTGTTTGCATAACCTCTTTTACCTCTAACATTTCTTATATCAGCTGCTGAGCCTTCTGCTACATGACTTCTTTCAAATTTTACGCGGCCACCGTCATCATGCATTCCGTTCCCAGAAGTATTTCCTGGTCCTCCATTTAATTGCATCATTAAATTTGGATTACGCTGAGCAATATTTGCTGGGATAACAGCTTCTCCAGGAGTTAGTACAACTGGAACTGCGCCCCCAGCATTTCTAAATGTTCGAGTGCCACCAAGAAGCTTGCTAATTGCTGGCATGTTTTCTTGTGTTGATTTTTTATTAATTACAAATGATCCAGCTTCGGCTGTTGTATGATATGTATCTGTGTCGCCTGTTCCAGGAACAATACCACCATTAGCAAACTTAGGTTTTGTTGTTTGAATATTATATCCTGCGCCTGAAGTTCTAACTCCACCCAACGCTCTTGCAATTTTATCTACTAAAGTTTTTGTATTTCCTTTATGAAACATCTCTTTCATATTTGATTTACCAGTGATTGGATCAACTACTGGTTGTGATGTTAGAGGAACCATAGTTAAATTAGCTGTTCTACCCATACCAGCTGCAGTTGCTGATGCGGTTTCTGCAAGCATTGCTTCAACTGTGGCATTCATTTGAATTACTTTTGCTCTTGCTTGATCTACAGTAATTTTGCTTGCCTGAAGCTCTGCAACTATTGCTTCTGTTTCTGCTGCTGCTAGTTGTGTAATTTCTGAAAATTGTGGAAGTAAGGCTTGGTAAGATTCAGCTAAACTTGATGTAATTGTTCCTGTTGCCATAACTTCTGTTTTTAATGCTTTAATTTCTGTTTCTGACTGCATTGCAATTGCTGCTGTCATCGCATGCCATTTAGCGGCTTCCTGTGCAACGATTCCAGTTGATGTTCCATTAATAGAAGTTACACCAGGAATTTTTGGCATATCTTGATTCATATATGCTTGTGGGTTTTTGCCAATTCTTACATTGACTGGGCCAGCGCCAGGAACAGTTCCAAATATAGTTCCCATTTGTGGCGTACCAGATGGAATCAAATGAGCCATGTCTCTTGAATATGGCGCACCTACTAATGGATTATTTTTATCTACCGACCTTTGGCCTACTCCACCTGCTGCAAGTACTCCACCTGCAACTGTAGATATTGCTGGTTGCACCGCAACCCTTGCTGCATCCGCTTTCATCTCAAGGTTTGTAAATGATGCAGTAAGAGTGTCTACCGCATTCTTTAAAACAATTGTTGCTTCTGAATCGGAGTAGAATGATGTTGCTAATCCTTTTGCTGCTGCTTCTGCAGCCATAATTTCAGGTGTAAGTAATTTAAATCCTTGTCCGCCTTTAGAAAGTTGTCTTAAATGGAATATTCCTTTTACAACATAGCCTATAAAGTTACCCATTACACCAGCCATCATAATAAGAGGCCCAGCAATTGCTGTTAATCCTCCTAATGCGTTTAAGAATGTTTTAATTGGTCCTGGAAGATGCTGAAAGAATTTAATAATTGAATCTACAACCTGTAATACCTTTGTGCTTATCTTTAAGAACTGCTCGCCAGATGATGCTAGGTCGGCTTGTACGGAGGCCCAAGCTCTTTTAAATTGGCCAGAGGCTGACTCTGTCATAAGCTTTAATTCTCGCTCGGATATGCTTGCAAGGTCTACTGCACTTGCTTTCATTAGATCCATAACCTGAAGCGTTTGTGAGCCCTGTTTGCCTAAGTTTTCAAATAGTGCAGACATTCTTGCAAACTGAAACTTACCAAATAATTGTTCAATTGCTCTTGATTTATCTAAAGGATTCAGTCCATCTAAAGCTGTTTGTAAATCTAATATTGTTTGTGTTAAGTCACCAGCATCTCTTGTTACAATTCCTCTAAGATCAATTCCAAATCCAGAAAACATTTCTGTTGCAACTTTAGTTGGGTTAATAAGAGATGCCATTGCTGATTTAATTGCATTTGCGCCTTCTGCAGCGTTTACTCCACCTTCTTTCATTGCTGTAAGATAAAGTGCTAAATCTTTTACATCTCCGCCCAATGCTTTAATTACTGGACCAGCTTTAGGGATCGCTTCTGTTAAATCTGCAAGACTTGTTGAAGTTTGGTTTTCAACTGCGTTAAGAAAATCAATTGATTGTGTAAGTTCATCTGTATTCTGTTTAAATGCATTTTGAATAGCAAGAGTTGCTTTCATTGCATCTGCTCTATCTACTTCACCAAGGACTGCAAGTCTTGTAGTTTGCTGTGTTGCTTGAAGTAATTCATTTCCTTGTTTTCCAGTTGCCGCTAGGTCAGCTGCTAAAGAAATAGTATCTTTATAAGCAACTCCATATGAGCTAGCAATTTCTCTAGCTGTGGCTGAAACATCTTTTCTTACTTGAGCTAAATCTGCTGCTGAGGTTGCTGCAAGTCCGCCATAAACTTTTGTAAGTCTTACTAATTCTTGATCTGCTTCTCTAAATGCTTTTTGTGCAGCCATTCCAAATGCCGCAAGAGGTACAGTCAATCCAACTGTTAACTGACGGCCCGCCCACTGCGTATTTTTACCCCAGTTAATGAGTCCTGTAGATCCATCAAGCATAACCTTATTCATGATTGCTGCTTCTTGGCGAGCAAGTGCCATCTTATTTTTTACTTCATCAAGACCTTTTGCAACCATTACGTTATACTGCATTAAGCCCTGTGCATTTTTACCAACAGGTTGAACTATTGCTTGCTGCAGCATTACCTGCTGTTTTGCAAGATCTTTAATTAAATTGCTAGTCTTTTTTGTATGGCCGTTCCAAGCATTATAATAATCGTTGAGCTTTAAACGGCCTCTATCTAAGTTCTTTCCGAACTTGTCTACGTCTGAAGATAGTGATACAAAGTGTGAGGAGAACTGGCCAGTTGAGCGCATCGTTTCTGCAAACGACTTGTTCATTACTGCAATTTGATTTGCAAGTTTAGCGTTAGTTCCCGCTGTTGTTTCTTGTAATTTTACGAGTTGGGCAGTAGTCGCAGCTAGTTGAGTTCTTAAACTCGTAAAGTCTGCGTGGGCGGTAATATTGGTCGTGATTAAATTATCTGCCATATATATATGTTACTCTATAGAGTATCCTAATCCCGCTCCGATGCCGAACCCAGCTTCCGCTGCAAAGCCACCTTGTAATGAAACAACATCATCTGCTGCTGCATTTATACCAAGCGCTCTTCTTCTAACATCTTCGAAGGACGATCCCTCCTCATTACTATTACTGCTTTCATTTAAATCTACACCCTGAATTGAAGCTAAGAATTTTCTTTTCTCCGACTCAGACTTTTGCATTGATTTAAAAGTCTGGATTAACTCTGGCATTGAAAGATTATCTTCTAGTTGTTCGTAATTTATCCAATTACCAAGAAGAAAAACTTCCCCTTCTAAAGCGGCTAGATCTAGTTCTGACCAGCCAGTACTGCTGCCGCTAGTAGGTTTGGGTCGTCCATCTTAATTCCGCCGCAAATTTCTAAAATGCGATTGATAGTTGGAACGTCAAGTGTATCTTCAAATGCGTCTTTATCTGCTACTAGGTCTGGGAGCTGCTTTTTTAATGCTACTCCACATGCCTCAATCAGAATTGTTAATGTCTCATCTTCTGATGTTACTTCTTGTGTTCTTTGAATGACCTTCATAAACTCACGAAGCTCTTTAATTGTTAAAGGCTTGAGCTTAACGACTGCGCCATTTTGTAATTGAATTTCTTCAACATCGTATACTGTAGTTGCCAATTTAATCCTCCTAGGATTCTGTCTTAATTATTGTATCATATGCAAAATATAAGAGCAATAGAAAGCCCCCCAAGAAATTGGGGGGCAGTCTATTAATTAATTAAATTAATTACGCTTAAAGAACACGGTCTATAATGAAACCATATTCTGAACCTGCGTGAGATGACTCACCAGATGGTAGCAAACGGAATGTTACTGGGAATGTTGATGCTGCGTTACGAGCCAAAGAGAACTGTGACTGTTGTACAGAAAGAACACGACGTGCATAATATACACGCTCAGTTGAAGATTCAGTTGAAGAAGTTGGTGCTTGACCAACTGCAATAAGCTGACGCTCTGTTGGCGCTTCGCCAAGAGCTCCACCTGCAAGACCTAGCTTTTTGCCAGAATCTGTAAGTGTATCTGAACGCTGACCGAATACAGCAAGAACATTCTCAAGAGTACCTTCTGCCATTTCTGTTGCGATCATAACTTCCATTGTCTCCTTGAAAAGCTTTGCTGAGTCAAGAAGCTGATCTACTGTTACTGAACCGTATGATGGGTTGTATGTAACCTGAAGACCGTTGTTTGTGTAACCTACGTTACGATAAAATGCACCCTTTGTATCAAGCGCTGGTGATACTGCAGCTGTTGCTGCAGGCGCTACATCTACCAAGTTCAAAGAATCTGTGTATGATGTTTGCGCTTTAAATGCTGGTACTGTCTTATTTTTACCTGCTGAAAACGCATTAAGCGATCCAGCTGGAGCTGATGCTACATAGTCTGGGCTGGTGATGTCTGTTACTGAAAGAAACAGTGGTGACGCACCAACTAGAATATTTCTAGCATTACCTGTATTTTGTGCCATTTGTAAAACCTCCTATTAAATAAACATATATATGTTGACTTACTTTTAAATCTAAATCAAAGCTGGCTAGGCTCTCTTTTTCCTCTTGCCTAATTTTACTGGATAACTAGACTAAAAGCAACTAGTTGAATCTGCCCCTAGAATCTGTAGTCCTTGAATACTTGACCTCTAGGATTACATCTGTGGACATGAACCCTTTGAGTTCTGTAGACGGGTCTATTGGTGATGTTTCTACTATATGAATGCTGTGGAATATTAGCTTATTTGTTTCTTTGTTCTTATTTACGTCTTTTGCGGATTCATCCATTCTTCTAAATAGGTCCGTCATAAGATTTCTGGTTTCATATATATCAGTGATATCGGTAGAATATATTGTAAATAGTATTTTTTCGCAACATATCATCCAATTCTCTTCATAGGACAATCCTATCTTGTCATAGACTATATGCTTTTTGCCGTTTAAAAATTGATCTATTTCTGGGGATTGCTGGACTGGGATGATTGGAATAATTTCTACCCCTAGGTTATCTGAGTAATAGTCCCTCTGATTAAATATTCCCGCATCTTTTAGTTCTTTCCACAAAAATTTGCGAAGCTCGAACATTGCGTCTATTTTATAATCTATCGTCATAGTGAGCCTCCAAATGCTGATTGTAATGATGCGTCTGCCTGTGATCTTATTTTACCAGCGCTAAAGCTATATTGCACTTTTTTAATATTCATTGGAACATTTAGTGCTTTTGTCATCCTTGAATTAAATATTCTTTGTAGCCCAGATGATTTAATAGATGCATTTACTAATTGCCCTCCAAAAAATCTTCCAAATGATAAAGAGAATTGATTTGTGGCTTGGGCTCCTCCAGGCCTCCTGACGGTTACTGAGCTACCTTTTGGCATGAACACGGTTTCACCATCAAGTTCAAATACTAAACGCTCAGCGGACCGTGGGCGGATTATGACGGGCATTCCAGTTTCCATGACAAGGGCTTTATTGGCAAATATGTATTTCTTTTTTTGTTTTTTATTTTTAGAGGGAACAGAAGATTTAGATAATTTAAAATCATAGTTTATTCTAAAGGACAGGCCGTCTATATCTATTCTAGATAATTTAAATAATCGTGCAGTTGGCAATCCTGCCTTTTGCCATTCATACATATGATGCAAGGACTTTGGTCTTACTCTTGCCTGTGAATCAATATAGTCGCCAAAGTCTTTGTCTATTTGATTAAATATTGTTGTTTTAAATAAATTCTTAAATTCTGCATTTGTTGTTAGTTTAGAAAGAACGGCTGCTTCATAATATAGGAATGCTGATACCTGTGCTACTGTACTGTCTCTAATAATTCCTGGGACTGAGCCTGCCATTAATCTTTCAAGTCCGCTTGCAGTCTCAATTAACGCTACGCTAGAATCCAATTTCCTGGTTCTCCGATCTCTTTGCAACAGAGTTGTATGCAAGAACATTACCAAATGGATCGGTAATCGGTGTAGAGCTTATAACCTCAAATACTGTAGGGGTGTTAGTTGGGTAATTTAATTCTTTCCAAATAACATTTTCAGACATATCCCTAACATTAGTAACTTTTTCTCGGTATGTTATTTGATCTACGGTTCTAATTTCAATCATCTGCTCATTAGCATATTTATTATTTAAGATCTGTTTATCTCCGCTTCTTCCAGTACCAGAATTAGATATCATTCCTTTTGCGGCACACGGCATCGTCTTATGATAAGACCATTCTTTTTTAATTGCGCCAGTATTAATATCCTGTGCATCTATCTGCAAGTATATATCGATCTTCATTGGCATCAATGAAGTTGCTAAGCTCATTTAAAATACAACCATACCATTTGTGACGTATGGTGCAAGTAGCTGATCTGCGTATAAGTTTCCAGTACCTCTATGGGCGTCTTCCATAAATTCAAACTTCCAGTCAAATGTGCTTATGTTCTTTACGTATTTATCTTTCCATGCACGATCTTGTTCAAAGTATTGTTTCATTAAAATTTTGCATGCTTCTTTAACGTTATCTGGTACGTAGTTCCATCCAAATAAACCTTCAACTTGATACCTTAAATCCTTTTTAAATGTTCCAGAATGACCCCTGCTGTTAACTGATGGAGTTACCATTCCGTTTGCTGAATATATGGTGTCATCTTGAAGATCTTGTAGATTGACTCTGACTCCGTAATTTGATTCAGAAACTATCGGTATATAAAACCAATTATTAACGGAAAGCGCAGAATCAAATACTTTAACATCTTGTTCATAAAGCTTTGTAATTTGCTCTATTCTAATTGGAAGAGGAAGTATGTCTGATCCGTAGCCCTGTGCAATTTGTGTTCCCGTGTAAGAATAAAAAAACTGATTAGTATATGCTTCTATTAATTTTCTAGCATATTTTTCGGCTTGCTGCAAATCGTTATAGCTTCTATGATTGGGATCAGAAGGGTCAGTTCCAATATTTAAATCTTCAATCACATCGTATATATTTACATATGGCGTAACAACATCTATTATTTGAATACTTGAAGAAGACGCTGCGTAGACTGAGTAAGTCCATTCAACTTTAAGTTTTTTAGGCTGATTTGCAATTGTATGTGGAATTATAATCTCATACGTTCCAATATCTGTTTCTAGTTTTGTGGCAGTATAAGTTGCTATAGTAGCGCTCAAAGTACCAGATGTCAAAACTTCTTTTACTGTTGCAGTTACATTACCAGATGCATCTGTTATTTCTCCACCCCAATATAATTTGAATCTTACTGGCGAGGCTTGCTTTACATATATTTCTGCCATTAACTTATGTTAACGTTTAGTTGTAGAAGTCTTGAACTTCCTTTGGTGTCGCTAAACGAAAACCCTCCTCTGTATCAAAGATTTTTTGAGCATCTTCTTCAGACATTGCTACAAAAGGGTGATCTTTTGTAAA
>Ga0209596_1002938_pt1 | contig 13739 bp, 24 predicted proteins | sample M_130807_MF_Meta_FD_187314 | JGI IMG/M metagenome (GOLD analysis project Ga0209596, IMG submission 187314) | Freshwater microbial communities from Lake Montjoie, Canada to study carbon cycling - M_130807_MF_MetaG (SPAdes) (version 2) | ecosystem: Environmental > Aquatic > Freshwater > Lake... | reverse complement strand
TACTCCGGGCTTTCCGGTGCATTAGACAGCCCCGGCTGACGACATACAGACTAATGCGCCTAACTTGTATGTAAGGAAAAATCATGGCATCCACCACGTTTTCTGGCCCGGTTACGTCTACCAATGGCTTCATTGGCGCTTTGACGGGCAACGTCACGGGCAACGTCACGGGCAATATTGCAGGATCAGGCAGCATCACGCACGCTACGACCTCCGCAATCAACTCCACTGCAACAGCCACTGCTGCTGAAGTTGCTACTGGCTACATCACTTCAACATCGGTTGGAACAGTCACCATCACGCTGCCTACAGGCACGTTGCTTGGCGCGGCACTAGGCGCAGCTAAAGGTACGGTTTTTGACTTGTATATTGACAACACTGGCGGCGCAAGCACAGTGACTATTGCTGTAGCTACAAATGGCATCTTGTCTGCCGCTGCCGCCGCTGGTTCTGGCGCTGGTGCTGGTCTGTTGACCGTGCCTTCTGGCGTCACAGGCTTGGCCCGGTTCACGCTGATGTTCTCTAGCGCAACAGCCTACGTGTTTACACGCACAGCTTAATCTTCGGGGGCAACCCCACAACTGGAGATTAACTATGATGCAAACAGACGTAAAGGCGGCACACCTAACTGCCGCTGGTTCTTTTATGCTGGGGCGTACACGCCTCAAAGGTATTGTGGTCAGCCCCAAAGCTTCAACGGCAGCAACATTTGAGATTCGTGATGGCAGCGCTTCTGCCGCTGTGCTGTTTACGATGGACATTGCCAGCGTTACCACCCCTGTGAACTTCAACATCACGATACCCGGTGAGGGTATTTTGGCAACTACAGGGCTGCACCTCACAACCAGCGTTGGTACTGTTGTGGGTATTGAAGTCTTTTATGGCTAAGAAGAAAGGCCCGGTTCTCTCTGTGGGTCGGGGCGAGAAGCTCCCGATCTCTCAGGGGGCTGGCCTGACTGCCAAGGGCAGGGCTAAGTACAACGCAGCAACTGGCAGCAACCTCAAGGCTCCACAGCCCCAAGGTGGCCCACGCAAGGATTCATTCTGTGCGCGGATGTCAGGTATGCCGGGGCCGATGAAGGATGAAAAAGGTAAACCAACCCGCAAAGCTGCGGCTCTTGCAAGATGGAAATGCTAGGAGAATATTGTGGCTACTAGAAAAGTAAAACGGTTTAACGATGGCGGTGACGCTGCTGGCTATGGTTATGGTGAAGGTGAAGGGGCAGCACAGGGTTCTGGTATGGGCGGCTATGGAAGCTCCGGTGAAGGCGAGGGAGGTCGCTACGCAAACTCTGATGAAGCTACTCGTAGGGCTGTTCAAGAAGTTGAAGGTCTTATGCGGGATGTGGCTACTTCGGCAACTTCCCCTAGGGGAAGAGGTCAATCACTAGGTGCTAATCTTGCTACTCGCTCCTTAGAAAGCTCTTCTGACAGGGGAAGTTTTGCTGCTCCCGGTACGGGAGACTTGGGTCAGTTTGCGGGATCGTCCAATGATCGCGCCAAGGGTGGCATGATTAAGAAATACGCCAAGGGTGGCACAGTCTCCGCATCATCCCGTGGTGATGGCATAGCCCAGCGTGGCAAGACCAAAGGTCGGATTTGTTAGGAGAATATTATGGGCAGACTTAATAAACCAGCAATACCCGGATATGACTATCGTTCTCCGGGGCAGACTAATGCCAGAGACCGTATGCCAAACCTGCTTGAGGATGTAATTGAGTCTCAGGGAGCAGATACGGAACGTATTCGTCGCGGGTTGGATACTACCAAAACCCGTCCACAAAACCGTAAACAAGTTCAGGAAGCTGGAGGTCGGGCTACTTTGCGTTCCACAGGCCGTGCTGGACTTCTTGGGTTGGCGGGGGAAATTGGATACGGCTTGGGCAGCGAGATTGATGAGCGCACTGGCGCAGGCAAAAAGATGGTTGAAGGTTCTGAAAGACTTAAAGCTATTGCCGATAAGATGGGAAGTAGCAACAGAGTAAAGCTGTCCGAGGATTCTAGGAACCGCATTGCGGATATGCAAAATGACCAAGCAATGCGTGAAGTAGATGCAGAGAAAGAAGGCATGAAACATGGCGGTAAAGTCAAAAAGTATGCTTTGGGCGGCTACGTTAAATCAGCAGACGGTATAGCCCAACGGGGTAAGACCAAAGGTCGGATGTGCTAAATGCCAAGCTCCAGCAAAAAGCAGCATAGGTTCATGGAAGCAATAGCCCACAATCCGAGCTTTGCCAAGAAGGTAGGTATCCCACAGTCCGTGGGCAAGGATTTCTCTAACGCCGACAAAGGCAAATCTTTCTCAAAAGGTGGTGATATGGCTACAAAAGGTGTGAATCCATTTGCTAAATTTGAAAAATCTGGCAAGGATGTCGAGAAAAAGGGCATGAAAGAAGGCTCCAAAGCTGACATGGCAATGGACAAAAAACAAATGATGGGCATGAAGCGTGGCGGTATGACCAAGATGGCAACCGGCGGTTTTGTTCGTCAGGCTGACGGTGTTGCTTCCAAAGGAAAAACCAAAGCCAAGCAGATCAAGATGAAAAGCGGCGGCATGGCTTGCTAGGAGAACAACATGAAGATGCGTAAATTTGCAGATGAAGGTATTGTCAGAGAAGGCAAAAACGAAAGCATTGACGAGGAAACTCGCGCTAGGGCGATGGCGTCTGTTAATAAAGATCCTTTAGGTGATTTTATTAAAAGCAGAGGTTTAGATCGCGGCCCAGTAGCAGCGCCTGCTTACGGTATGACTTTGGCTGACCGACAGACACCAAGGAATAAATCTTCGGTAATCACCAAAGAAGAACTGGCTGAGTCCGGTATGTCTTTGCGTGACTACATGAACAAAAAGCAAGGACTAACTCGCCGTAAAGATAAAGTTAACCCAACTCTGGGTGAAGCAAGAGATAAAAACGCACAAGACGCCGCCGATGCTATTGATCCGGGTGATATACGGACAAGGGAATTAGGTAAAACCCGTGGTGGGCCTTCCTATGACATTGCTGGTAAACCATCAAATGCTGGGCCTGATGTGGAATATGTACCAGATAGTTTAAACAAACGCACAGGCGCTACGGCAAAAATGATGAGTGATTTTAATAATCAAGCCAATAAAAGAACCGGCAGAGGTTACGCATCTGGTGGTTCAGTCTCAGCATCCAGCCGAGGTGATGGCATAGCTCAACGGGGTAAGACCCGTGGACGGATGTGCTAAATGAACCCTGTGCATGGACAGCAATTGAGGGATGTGTCTTGAGAGCCTCACGTGGCATGGGGGCCATTGACCCCAGCAAGATGCCCACTGGCAAACGCAAGAAGCGCCGTGACAACACGGATTTCACGCAGTATGCTGAAGGTGGAGATGTGAAGTCAAAGGTCAATGAAGCTGGCAACTACACCAAGCCTGATCTGCGTAAACGGATTTTCAACAGCGTTAAAGCTGCTGCTGTGCAGGGTACAGGTGCTGGTCAGTGGTCAGCTAGGAAAGCTCAGTTAATGGCTAAACGATACAAAGATGCTGGAGGTGGCTATCGTGATTAAACATATGGAAGATTGCGCCATACATGAAGATGGCCCTTGCACTTGCGGCACGGAGGAAGAGCTTGAAGCGATAGCTCTTGAAGAAAAAGCAGAATGGCTGCTTGAGGAAAGTTTTGATTGAAAGCACCGCAGCAGTCCCTGAAAGATTGGGGTGACCAGAAATGGCGCACCAAGTCTGGTAAACCGTCGAGTAAGACGGGGGAGCGGTATTTGCCAGAGGCGGCTATCAAAAATCTTAGCCCTGCTGAGTATGCAGCAACAACCAAGGCCAAGAGAGCAGGTAAAGCCAGTGGAAAACAGTTTGTAGCACAGCCTAAAAGCATAGCAAAGAAAACAGCAGGATTTAGATAATGACTACTTCCGGTATCGCAACCTTTGACATGGACTTGAGTGAAGTCATAGAAGACGCATTTGAACGTGCGGGTTCTGAGCTTCGCTCTGGCTATGACATGCGTACTGCGCGGCGCTCCCTGAACATTATGTTTGCGGATTGGGCCAACCGGGGCATCAACATGTGGACGATTGAGCAGGGATCGTTTACCCTGACTCAAGGTTTAAACACCTATGCACTCCCCACAGACACCGTTGACTTGCTTGAGCATGTCATCCGCACCGATGCCAACTCAACATCCAACCAAGCAGACTTGACCATCACCCGCATCAGTGTCAGCACCTACGCTACGCTACCTAACAAGCTAACCCAAGCTAGGCCCATTCAGGTAATGATCCAGCGCAACTCAGGGCAGACATCAGCTACAACGCTGACCCTCAACGGAGCGGTAACTGCTACAGCCACCACCATCACACTGAGTTCAGTCATAGGACTAGCCGCTGCTGGGTACATCAAGGTGGACAGCGAGATCATCTACTACGGCTACATCGTGGGCAATGTGCTGACGGCGTGCTCCAGAGGGCAGGCTAACACCACCGCAGCAACGCACACAAGCACCACAGCGGTGTATGTATCAAATCCCCCAGCAGTGACCGTGTGGCCCACTCCTGATGGCTCCCAGACTTACACCTTCGTGTACTGGCGGCTGCGTAGGAACCAGAACGCTGGTGATGGCTCTGACACGATGGATGTGCCGTTTAGGTTTATACCTTGCGTAGCAGCAGGGCTGGCCTACTACTTGGCGCTCAAGTTGCCCAACGGCATGGAGCGTTTACAGGTATTGAAGATGCAATATGATGAAGCATGGCAGTTGGCCCAAGATGAAGACCGGGAGAAAGCAGCAGTGCGCTTTGTGCCTCGCCAGCAGTTTATGTAATCATGGGCAATAGGTTTGCATCAGGCAAGAATGCGATAGCGGAATGCGACCGCTGCGGGTTTCGCTACAAGCTGAAGGAACTGAAGAAGGAAGTTGTTAAGACCAAAACCTACAACTTGCTGGTGTGCCCAACCTGCTGGACACCGGATCAGCCTCAGTTGCAGTTGGGGATGTACCCGGTAGATGACCCACAGGCAGTGCGGGAGCCGCGCAGGGACTTGAGTTATTACGCTTCTGGCCTGTTGGTAGACGGGTATCCGGGCGAAGGCAGCAGAGTGTTTCAGTGGAACTGGAATCCGGTAGGCGGGTCTAGGGCAAACGATGATGGCCTGACACCCAACTATTTGGTGGCAGAATTAGAACTTGGTTCAGTTACAGTAAATTAGGAGCTTATATGGATAAGGCAGATATGAAGCAGGACAAGAAGATGATGGCTGGAGCCGTGAATAAGCATGAAAAGCGTATGCACCCCGGCAAAACCCCAACCAAGTTTGCCCAAGGTGGCAAGACCGACATGGACATGATGAAGTATGGTCGTGGCATGGCTAAAGTGATGAACCAGAAATCTGGTCGTGGAGGTTAAGATGATCAACAACAAACAAGCAGCGGCCTACGCCAAACCCCACACCATGTCGGGTAAAGCCGTCACGGTCGAGGCCAACCCCGGCAAGGGCAAAGACATGAGCATGTTGAACAATGCCCGTGCTTCGATTGGGCGCATCACTAGCGGAGAGGAACCCGGTGTAAAGACATCGGGCATCAAAATGCGGGGCACGGGTGCGGCGACTAAAGGTCTGATGTCAAGAGGCCCGATGGCATGAACTACGCTGCGTTGGTTGCTGCTATCTCCTCCTACACCGAGAATACATTTCCTACGGTGGACATGAATGTGTTTATTACACAGGCAGAGAAACGCATCTACAACGCCGTACAGATTCCAGCATTGCGTAAAAATGTAACCGGCGTCACCACCGCAAGTAACAAGTATTTGGCTTGCCCTGATGACTTCTTGTCTTCTTACTCTCTGGCGGCAATAGACCCGGTTACGGGGGCGTACACGTTCTTGTTGAACAAGGACGTAAACTTCATTCGGGAAGCGTATCCCAAGCCAACATCCACGGGGTCGCCTAAGTTCTACGCCCTGTTTGGCCCTGCCGTAGCTTCCAGTGTGATCACGACAGAACTCACGTTTCTAATCGGCCCCACTCCAGATGCTGTATACAGCATGGAGCTTCATTATTACTACTATCCTGAGTCCATTGTTACGGCCTCGACTACATGGCTCGGGGACAACTACGACCCTGCTCTTCTGTATGGGACACTGGTTGAAGCCTACACCTACATGAAGGGTGAGCAGGACATGGTGCTGCTGTACAACACCAAGTTTGGCGAGGCTCTAGTGCAGCTTAAACGTCTGGGTGATGGTCTTGAGCGTCAGGACGCATACCGCAGTGGGCAGGCTAGGATTCCCGTCACATGAGCATCTCCCAAACTCTGACCACATCCTTTAAGCAGCAACTGCTTCAGGGGGTGCATGATTTCTCCACAGACACCTTCTATATGGCGCTGTACACAGCCAATGCCGATATAGGGGCGGCTACCACCGTTTACACAGCGACCGGGGAGATTTCAGGCACAGGCTACACCGCTACGGGTCAGGTGATGACAGGCATCTCAGTCAGTGTCACAGGCACTACGGCTTTTGTAAACTTCAGCAATGTGGTCTGGACTACAGGTGCGTTTACAGCACGGGGTGCGCTGATTTACAATTTAACCAAGAGCAACAAATCGGTGGCAGTATTGGACTTCGGCGCTGACAAAACCACTACCTCATCGTTCACCGTTGTCATGCCCACTAACTCATCCACCACCTCATTGATAAGGCTACCATGACTACCGAAAAACTTAAAGCCACTGACACTGTTTCTAGCGGCCTGACCTGCAACCTTAAAGCCGGTGAGGATGCACAGGCCACTGGCCTATTTGAGATTAAGTGCCATGACAAAGATGGCAACTTGAAGTGGGAAGCGCAGTCTAAAAATCTGGTAGTCAATGTCGGGCTTGCCTATATGGCTGGTACTGCCTTGACTTCAGTCGCGCAAATCACCACTTGGTACATTGGTCTGTACGGTGCTGGGGCAAGTAACACCCCTGCGGCGGGTGACACCATGTCTTCCCACGCTGGCTGGACAGAGGTTGTGGCGTACAGTAATGCAACCCGTGTAGCCGCTACGTTTGTAACAGCAACCACTGCCAATCCCTCTGTAGTGACTAATACAGCTTCTCCTGCTACGTTTAACATCAACGGCACAACAACTGTGGGCGGGGCTTTCCTAACCAGCGGCAGTGCCAAAAGTGGTACGACAGGCACACTGTTCTCTGCGGCTGACTTTGGCTCACCCGGTGATCGCTCTGTGGTGAGCAGTGATACTTTGTCTGTGACCTACACATTTAGCTTGGCGGGGTAATATGTCAGCGTGGGGTTCTGGCGCATGGGGTGATGGCGGCTGGGGCTTCACGGCTTTTTCAAGCACGGTTGATGAGACTGCGACAGGCACGGACTCTGTAGCGGCGGTAATCAGTGTTGGGGCTTCGGTCAGTGAGACTGCTACGGGATCGGATGCTGTACTAAGTTTGGTACAGGTCAATGCAGCAGTCAGTGAAACAGGTACGGGTACAGACGTTGTTGTAGCAAAGGCAGGGTTTGGATCGGCGGTCAGTGAAACGGGTACGGGTAGTGATGCCGTAACAGCAGTACCGACATACAAAGTGTCAGTCAGCGAAACTGCTACGGGGTCTGATGTAGATGCGGCGTTTGCTATCTTCTTAGGTCAGATCACAGAAACAGCGACAGGAACAGATGCGGTAACCTCGTCTTTTTCGTTCTCGGGCACTGTCAATGAGTCGGCTACCGGGACGGATGCGGTATCAAGTATTTTGTCTGTTGGAGCGACTGTCAGTGAGACAGCCACTGGGTCTGATGCGGTTACGGCGAAAGCAGGTTTTGGTGCATCGGTAGCAGAGACGGCAACGGGTACTGATGTAGATACGGCAGCAACGGCTTTTCTGGCATCTCTCAATGAGTTGGCAACCGGAACAGATTTAATAACGGGACGACCATTCTGGGAAATAATAGATGACACGCAAAATGCAAACTGGCAGAATATTGGCAACACACAGACAGCCAACTGGCAGAATATTGGCAACACGCAGACAGCAGCTTGGACTGATGTTGCAACGACTTAGGAGTATTTAAATGGCAGCAACGACGACTCTTTTGGGCTTAGTCACCCCCACACAAGGGACGCTCACTGGTACGTGGGGCGATACCGTCAACTACGGCATTACCGATTATGTGGACATTGCCATTGCTGGCACATTATCTTTTGCAGGTGATGGCGCTATTACATTGGCTAACACCACGGGTAGCTCGTCAGGCAATTCCATAGGCGCTACCACGGCGCAGTATGCCATTATTAGAGTAACAGGCACACTGACAACCGCCAAAATAATCACAGGCCCAAGCTACAGCAAAACGTATTTGGTAGTCAACGCCGCTACAGGCAGCACAGTGACGTTCAAGGCATCCGGTCAGACCGGCGTGTCTATCGCTGTAGGCGAGACAGCACTTGTTTATTACAACGGCACAGACTACGTAAAGGTTGTTGGTACAGCTACGGCTGGCGCGGCTGGTGGCTCGACTACGCAGGTGCAGTACAACAATGCTGGCGTACTGGCAGGGATTACAGGCGCTACAACCAATGGCACTGCGCTGACTCTTGTCGCGCCCAATTTGGGAAGCCCAGCCAGCGTGGGAACCATGCCAGCCTTTACTCTTGGCGGCACAGTCTCAGGCGGCGGCAATCAGATCAACAACGTAGTGATTGGCACAACGACTCCGCTGGCGGGTGCGTTTACTACGCTGAGTGCTAGTGGTAGATTTGAGGAAAGCGCGGATATTCGGTTTATGAATGAAGGTTTTGGCATTGTCAACGCTAATAATTCTGCGCGGATAATGACTTTTAATAATACTTCAATTACAACAAATGTTGGTATAGCAGTCACCGGGACGCTGAGTAGCACCCTTGGCGCAACCATCCAAGGCTTGACCGTGGGCCTTGGTGCTGGTGCTGTGGCTACCAACACTGCGGTGGGGTATCAGGCTGGTGTAACAAACAGCACTGGTTCACAACACGTTTTTATAGGTTATCAAGCAGGGTCGAGTTCTGTTGGAGCAACAAACGTAACCGCAGTCGGTTACCAAGCTGCTTCTGGAGCAACAGGTTCGGGCATCACCGCAATTGGAACTTCAGCGGCACAGAACTCTACTGGCGACGACAACATTGCCGTGGGCGCGTCGGCTCTTTTGACAATTGGTTCTGGTGCAAACAACACGGCTGTTGGACGCTCTGCATTGCGCTTTAACAACTCAGCCTCATACAACACCGCTGTAGGTTATCAGGCGGGGTATACAAACACAATTGGTGGCGTTACCGCTTTTGGAAGTTTTTCGTTATATACAAACAGCACTGGAACAAACCTCACGGCTCTTGGACAAAACGCACTTTATTATTGTACTGTTTCAGACAATACTGCTGTTGGTTATGCCGCTGGATTTAGCACTTCTACAGGTCAATATAACGCATTTTTTGGGGGCAGGGAACCTACTGCCAACTTAGCTGCTGGTCAAAATAACACCTTAGGTTCTAACAATTCCGCTTTCGGGCATGGTGCTTTAGCCAAAAACACCACAGCATCAAACAACACTGCTATAGGTTATCAGGCTGGATACAGCCAAACAACTGGGTCTGGTTCAAATGCACTATTTGGTATTCAAGCTGGCAATGCTGTCACTTCAGCATACAACACGATGGTTGGGCCTTTTGCTGGATATTTAATAACATCTGGCAGTAAAAATACTGTTCTTGGCGGCTACTCAGGCAACCAAGGCGGCTTAGACATTCGCACAGCAAGCAACTACATCGTGCTGTCTGATGGGGATGGGAATCCACGGGGTGTGTTTGATAATAGTGGGAATTTCTTGGTTAATGCTACTAGTGGAACTTCTGGTGGTTATGGAAAAATAACTGTACGGGCAGATTCTGGTGTTCCAATAATGGTTGGTAATGAAGCGGCTAGTGGAAATTTTATTCAATTTTCAGGGAATGGAAGTGGTGTTGTTGGAAGCATTACTTTTGTGGGCTCGGCTACTTTATATAACACCACATCTGACCAAAGATTAAAAGAGAACATTGTTGACGCAGACTCAGCATCAAGTCTGATTGATTCTTTGCAAGTGCGTAAGTTTGATTGGAAATCAAATGGCTCACACCAGCGTTACGGCTTTGTTGCCCAAGAACTTGTGACTGTTGCGCCAGAAGCAGTACACCAACCCGCAGACACAGACGAAATGATGGCTGTGGATTACTCCAAACTTGTGCCAATGTTGGTCAAAGAACTCCAATCCCTCCGCGCCCGTGTCGCTCAACTTGAAAGCAAACCATGACCACTCAATTCACCACCACCATCACCTCCATGTACACCCTGCAACAGCCTGACCCAGACTATGTGGTCAACGCGCTGTGGCAAGTCACAGGCGTAGACGGCAGCAACACCGCCAGCATCGGTGGCAACACCACCTTCAGTTCTGCTGACCAAGAAGGGCCAGTGACCCCCTACGCCAGCCTGACAGAGGCCATCGTCATTGGCTGGATTCCTGAGTCGGCTATCACCAGCGCACAGCAGTGTGTGCAGGGCCAGATTGACAGCCTGATTACCCCACCTGTTAGCCCTTCCAACACCGCACTGCCTTGGAGCCAAGCATGAACCTAGAACTCGACGTAAACGAAATCAACTTCATCCTCCAAACCTTGGGCGAGTTGCCCAGCAAGTCAGGCGTGTGGCCTCTGATCGTCAAGATCAAAGAGCAAGCCGAAGCGCAAGTACCGAAAGCAAAAGATGAACCTTGAAGCACAATTCACAAGCCATGAGGCAGTCTGCGCCGAACGATACGCGCAGATAAATGCACGATTAAAACGACTTGAAGGCGTGATCATGAAGACCGCCGGGGTGCTTATCGTCAGTATGTCAGCTATCGTTTATGCGTCACTCACATTCCGTTGATCATGGAGTTTTTCGAAGCACTGGCAAAAGGTTGGCCGATGCTGTTGGCGCTGATAACGCTCATTATTGTTTTGGCTAAGATGGACATCAAAATTGCCGTGCTGGAAGAAAAAGTTAAATCACTGTTTGAGATATTCAACCGCAAAGACAAATGAAAGCCAAGCTCACCTTCTTCGTTACGCTCATGGTCAGCATGACCTTGTGTATTGTTGTCCTGTCAATGTCCGGTGTCATGTTGCTTGGACTGTTTGACGAGAAGGTGGACAACAACAAAATTTTTGAGTTGGTTGGCCCTGCGTTTCAAACCATCGTCGGTGGCTTTATTGGCCTATTGGCTGGCGTCAAACTGTCCCATGAGGAAGAAAAGAAATGCTGACCCTACTCTCAACCCTGATCAGTTTCTTAGCTGGCGGCCTGCCCAAGTTGCTTGGTTTTTTCCAAGACCGTGCCGACAAGAAGCATGAGATGGCAATGGCTCAGTTGCAGATTGAGCGCGAGCTTGAGCTACGCAAAGCAGGGTTTGAAGCGCAGGCAAGAGTTGAGGAGATCAAGGTCGAGGGCCAAGCCATTGAAGCCGAGGCGTCAGAACGCGCTGCGCTATACGCTCACGATATAGCGATAGGACAGGGTGCATCACAGTGGATGATCAACCTGCGCTCCGGTGTGCGCCCGATACTGACGTATGGGTTCTTCGCCCTGTTTGCGTTTGTTGAAGTTGGTGGCTTTGTGTACGCATGGCATCGGGACATTGCATTTGATATTTTGATTGCAAAACTCTGGGATGCCGACACTCAGATCATTTTTGCGTCAATTATCAGCTTTCACTTCGGTGGCAGAGCGTTTAAAGGTGGTAAGGATTGATATGGCAGGTAACTACGACCCGCTGTTTAATTTACCTTCGGGTACAGAAGATATTGCATATTTTTTTAAAACAATGCGTCCAAAAGATCCATCTCATCCCGGATCTTTTTACGCTCACCACGCAGATAGTACAACCACTGCCAACAGGGAACCATCTGATAGAAAAGGGCAAGGCCAAGAATTACAAAAACGTTCTGGGAAAACAATTTACATGGATCCAAAAGATGTAAACAACATAGCTGGGATATATAAAAACACTGAAATGGCTACAAAGCTTGTTCCTGTAATGGAAAATGGAAAATATACAAATAAGCTTGCTTTGCAACATATGGAAGATTATGGGCCTAAAAAAGCAGGTTCTACCATTATTGAAGCTCCTTATCAAACAAAACCAGCAGTAGGTTTAAACCCGGTAGAGATTGGAGGGTCTGCTGAAAGCCCAAAAGGTAGTAGTGGAAAAAACATTCATTTTGGAAACGCTATCACTGAAGTACATCCCCGCCCAACTAGACTTGGAACAGCAGGTAAATTAGGCGTTGCTGGAGCATTGGCTGGAGCCGCAACAGCAAGCAATGCCGCCGAACTTGGTGAATCTGCTTCTGGGCTACTCCCTCCTTTTTTACAAGCACTAACATACGGAAAAGGCGCAGGAGAAGGTGAAGATGCGGAACTTGCGTACAAACGTAGAAAAGAACAAGCAGATGCACTTGGGGCAGGAAATCGTGGAAAAGGCTACGACCCAAGAAAACCATTTAATCCAGTTGCTCTCCCAGAAGATTATCGTTCTGGCGGCAGGGTGAGGATGATATGAAAGTTTCTGACCGCTGCAAAGAGATGATCAAACACCATGAAGGTTTTAAGCTAAAGCCGTACCGTTGTCCAGCGCGGCTCTGGACTGTTGGCGTTGGAAGGGTTTTATATGCAATTCAAGGACGTTTACCACTGGATCAAAGAGATGCTTTCCAGCTTGCGCCAGAAGATAACCGCACGTTTTCAAAGGATGAGGTAGATGGACTCCTTAGTGCTGATCTCATCCGATTTGAAGTTGGGGTCGCCCGACTTTTTCCTATGGTGCTTACCGCAGGTCAGAACGATGCTCTTGTCAGCTTTAGCTTTAATTTGGGTTTGGGGGGCGTACAGCGAAGCACCCTCCGTCAGAAGGTTTTGCGGGGAGAGATTGAAGAGGCGGCAGACGAGTTCTTGAAGTTTACGAGGGGCGGGGGTAAAATTCTGCCGGGTCTAGTCAAGCGCCGCAATGACGAACGTGCCCTGTTCCTGTCTTAGGATGGAAAATGCCACTACAGAAAATTCAACTCAAGCCGGGTGTAAACAGGGAAAACACTAGATACACCAATGAAGGCGGCTACTACGAGTCGGATAACGTCCGGTTTCGGCAAGGCACGCCTGAAAAGATAGGCGGTTGGGTACGCATCTCTGCTGCCACGTTCTTGGGTGTCTGCCGGTCTTTATGGAACTGGGTCACCTTTGGCTATCAAAACCTCATTGGGGTTGGCACAAACCTCAAGTTCTACATACTCAACGGCGGTGCGTACAACGACATCACGCCCACGCAGACCGTCCACACACTAAGCGGCCCGTTTGCTACAGTCAATTTATCTACGACAGTCACAGTCACAGACGCCACTGTCAGCTACGCCAACAACGATTTTGTAGTGTTTACAGGTGCTACAGCCGTGGGTGGGCTGACCATATCCGGGGAATATCAGATAACGTATTCTACCGGCTCAACCTATACCATTACCGCTTCATCAGCAGCAACATCCACTACTTCGGGCGGCGGGACAGTCTATGCTGTGTATCAAGTCAATACCGGGCCATCCTTTGCTGCACCGCTGGTAGGCTGGGGCGCAGGGCCGTGGGGTTTTGGTGCTTGGGGGGTAGGCCAATCTTCCTCTGACGCTATGCGGATATGGAACCAATTTAACT
>Ga0209596_1002935_pt1 | contig 13758 bp, 11 predicted proteins | sample M_130807_MF_Meta_FD_187314 | JGI IMG/M metagenome (GOLD analysis project Ga0209596, IMG submission 187314) | Freshwater microbial communities from Lake Montjoie, Canada to study carbon cycling - M_130807_MF_MetaG (SPAdes) (version 2) | ecosystem: Environmental > Aquatic > Freshwater > Lake... | reverse complement strand
GCCGAGATGGCTCCACGCACGTGTGAGCCGTGGCAGCGAATATTCGAGCTGCGCGAGTTCGATCTGCAAGCGGGCCTCGCGGGTCCGCGCACGCGCCGCGAAAATATCGAGGATCACCTTTTGCCGGTCCAGCACCGGCATGCCCGCGAGCAGCTCCCAGTTCCGCTGCTGGCTCGGCGTGAGGTCGTGATCGAAGACGATGCCCGCGAGCTTCTCCTCCTTTGCGCGCTCTGCGAACTCCTCCGCCTTTCCGCTGCCGATGAGGTAGCGCGCATGCATCTCGCGGTGCTGCACGAGTTCGCTGCCCGCGATCGCGATGCCGCGCGTGCGCACGAGCTCGGCCAGCTCCGCGAGCAGGCTCGCGGCCTCCGCACGCTGCGAGGCGTGCGTGTAGTTTCCGATCAGCAGGACCGCGCCGGACATCGCCGGCTTTTCAGGATCTTTGGGCATTGGCACTCGAACCGGAGAGCATACCGCTTCGCACGCGAATCGCAAAGCCCGATGTTTCCCGCGCGCGCTTCCTCACTTGGAGTTTGGTGTTTGGCGTTGGGCGTTTGGCCCCGCAGCGGCCTTCGGTTATCCGATCTTTTTCTCCGAATCACGATGCGCCTGCGGCGGGCCAAACTTCCAACGCCCAACTCCAAACTCCAAACTCCAAAATTGCCCCCTTCCTCGCCTGCGTCGCACGGTTCGCGCATCGAAATTTTGACTCATCACTTGGCGCGCGGGATGCTGTCTCATGCAAGCTGTGCCCACTGTAGTCCTGCCAAGTCAGCCCCAAGCCCAACCGGTGAACCATCGCAGGAAGGGTTCTCTTTCCACCGAGGACGCCCTTCCCGGATCGGCTTCGCGCACGGGTGAAACCAAGGGAACCGAACCCCTCCGGGTGCGCCTCCGTGTCTGGCAGCGCCTCCTGCTGGCGATGGCAGCGCTCGTGCTTCCCAGCGCCGCGATCGCCGCCGCGGGATTCGGCAACCGCTACGGACTTTTTTCGGACTTCATCTCCCACCTCCTGCTCATCGCCGGCATCGTGGGCCTGATCGCCGGCGCCATCCTCGCCGTCCGGATCGCCCGCGGGATCAGCAGTTCGATCCTCGAACTCGCCGGCCAGGCATCCCTCGTCGCCGAGGGGAAACGCCAGGATCTCGCCTTTTCCACGCGCGGTGACGAAATCGGTGGTCTCGCCGAGGCCTTCTGCCGCGTCCTCGACGCCAGCCACCGCGACCGCGAGCGGCTCATGATGAACAACAAGGAGCTGCTCACCATGAACGAGCAGCTCGAAAAGGCGAGCGAGCAGGTGAAATCCTTCGCCTTCAAGGCCGGCGAGGCGAACATCGCCAAACGCGAATTCCTCGCCGTGATGAGCCACGAGATCCGGACGCCCGTGAACGGCATCATCGGCATGACCGAGCTCGCCCTCCAGACCGAGCTCACCCACGGCCAGCGCGACTACCTCGAGACGATCAATTCGTGCGCCGAATCGCTCCTCGCCCTGCTCAATGACGTGCTCGACTTTTCCAAGATCGAGGCCGGCAAGCTCGAACTCGAGCGCACGGAGTTCAGCCTCCGCGAACTCCTCGGCGAAACCGTCACCACTCTCGCGCCGCGTGCGCAGAACAAGGGCATCGAGCTCCTACTGCACATCCGCCCCGAGGTGCCCGACATGATCATCGGCGACCCGCACCGCCTGCGCCAGGTCATCGTGAACCTCGTCGGCAATTCGCTCAAATTCACCGAGCGCGGCGAGATCCTCGTCCGCGTGGAAAATTCACGCTGGGTGGATGGCAGCGCGGAACTCATCTTCAGCATCACCGACACCGGCATCGGTATCGCACCCGACCGCATCGGCGAAATCTTCCACGCGTTCAACCAGGCCGACTACTCGACCACGCGCCGCTTCGGCGGCACCGGCCTCGGTCTCGCCATCACGCAGCAGCTCGTGCAGATCATGGGCGGCGAAGTAAAAGTGGAGAGCGAAGTCGGCCGCGGCACCGTCTTCCACTTCACCGGGAAATTCAGCTACCGCAAAGGCGAGGAGGAGCAGGACGACCGGACCGTCACCGACTTCTGCGGGCTCCGCGTGCTCGTCCTCGATGCACACCCGAACAGCCTCCGCATCACCTCGGAACTTCTCAGCACATGGAAGATGGACGCCCACAGCGTGCGCGACGTCACCAGCGCGCTCACGAAGCTTCGCGACGCCAAGGCCCTCGGCAAGCCTTACGACCTCTTCGTCGCAGACGCCGTCCGCCCCGGGAGCCCCGGCGTGAAGCTCGCCTCCGCCATAGACACCTATCCCGAGCTCACCTCCACGCGCGTCGTCCTCCTCGTCTCCTCCACGCGCCTCGGCGAGATGGACCGCTACCAGCACGCCGCCATCCGCGCCACGCTCATCAAGCCCGTCACCGCGCGCTCCCTTCGCATGGCCGTCGCCAAGGCCCTCGAAGGCCCGAAGAAAGACGGCAACATGTCCGTCCCGAAAAACGGCAGCGTGCCCGCCCAGCGCCAGCTCGAAGTCCTCATCGCCGAGGACAACGCCGTCAACCAGCGCCTCGCAAAACTCAACATCGAAGGCTGGGGCCACAAGGTCACCCTCGCCAACGACGGCACCGAAGCCGTGGACGCATTCAAGGACAAGGACTTCGACCTCATCCTCATGGATCTCCAGATGCCGAAGATGAGCGGCTTCGAGGCATCCGCTTCCATCCGCAAGCTCGAGAAAATGCGCGGCATCACCCGCACCCCGATCCTCGCCCTGAGCGCAAACGTCCTCAAAGGCGTCCGCGACGAATGCGTGAAATCCGGCATGGACGGCTACGTCTCCAAGCCCGTGCGCCAGCCCGAACTCCTCGGAGCGATGGCACAGCTCATCACCAATCTCTTCGTGGACGGCTCCGCCGGCGACGACTTCCTCGCCGTGCAGGGAGCGAAAACCTCCGCAGGCTCTCCCACCTCCGCCGTCTTCACCGCACCCGCTGCGAAACCCGACACCGTGCAAGATGGAAAGATGGAATCCGGAATCCGCCAGCGCCCGCCGACGCCAGAGAAGCCGAACACCCACACTCACACCACAGCGCCGGCCACACCCGCGGCTCCGCCCACACCCGCCGCCGCAGCCAAGCCCATGGCCCCGCCAGCCCCGGCATCCAAACCGCCCGCGCCCGGCATCGCCGCGAAACAAACCCCAGCCCCGGCTCCCACAGCTCCCGCCGCACCGCAGCAAAGCACGCCAGGGCCCCTCCTTTTCGACCCGGAACCGCTCATGGAAAACCTCGGCGGCGACAAGTCCCTCCTCGGCGAAGTCGTCCTCCTGTGCCGCGAAAACGACACACCCCGGCTCCTCGAAGAACTCTCACGCGGCATTGACGCAGGCGACTCCGACTCCGTCGCAAAAACCGCACACGCGCTCAAAGGAATGGTCGGCGCATTCAACGCCACCGACGCATGGGCCTCCGCAAAGTTGCTCGAGATGACCGCAAGAGCCGGAAAAAAGGAAAGCCTCCGCGAGGAGGCCACCCAGTTCGTGTACAAACTCCGCGCCCTCCTCATCAGCCTCGAGACCTTCGCGGGCACGGACCACCGCGACATCAAGTGGAACTGAGCGCCGCACGCGCAACGCAACTGCGCCTCCTTGCCGGCATGGGGTGCATCGCATTCTTTGTCGCAGACTGATGCCGGATCATCCGGCACGCCCTGCTGCGCCGATGACCCAGCGACGGGAATTGCGGTGTGATACGATTTTCACAGTCTCCCTGCCGGACGGCGGGCGCGAACAAGAAGCAGGGGCGCCCATCTATCGGGAGCTGTCATCCTCCCATCGCAAGTGGCCAACGAAACTTCCTTGTCGAACTCTCGGAATGAATCCAGCGACATGCGACGGTCGCAACGCATGTGTGGTCCGCACAATAGAATCTGTTCAACCTCGCCTTGAGGTTGCGATCTCTTACTTCGATCTGCTGAACCGGTTTCCGAGAAGCGTCTCCGCGACGACGAGGCCGATGGCGAGCAGTGCGAACGGGAGCCAGAGTTCCGTTCCGTTCCGTTCGCGTTCCATCTGGCCGCGCAGATCGGCTTCAGGCGTCCAGCGGACGATGCGGGCGACCGTGCCTAGGGCGGTGAGGTCGGCGGCGGAGAGTTCGTGCAGATCGCTCTCGCCGGGATCGGATGCGGCGGCAAAGCGCACGGCGTTGCCGGTCTCCTCGGTGAAGTGGATGGCATACGCACCTGCCATCGCCGTATCGGCCTGCTCGATCTGTGGCGTTCCATTTTTCACCATCACCGTGCTCGTGCGTGCGATACCGGATTTCGCGCCGGGTTCGGTGACGGTGTAGCTTTTTCCCGCGCGCTCGGCAGTGACGGTGTGCGTGAACGGCGTGCCGGCGCGGACATTCAGCCGGTCGCCCGTGCGCGCAAGCAGGAAGCCGAGCGTGCGGTGCATGAGCGGGAGGAAAATGGGGCGCACGGGGAGATCGTTCCACGCGCCGTCGGCGGTGCTGCTGAACTGCACGACGCGCCCGAGACCGAACGGGCGCTCTATCACCGCAGGCTCGCCGTCGGCGAAGCTGAGGACGACCGCGGGCAATCCTGCATCGCCGGGCACGTCGCTTTGCTTCGTGGGTTGGAGCGTGAACGCGCGGTAAAATTGCGCAGAGGCGAGCGAGCCACTCGCGGGATCTTTCCACAGCTCGACGATGCGGTGCGCATAGTCCTTTGCCTGGAGGCGGAAAACTTTGTCGGGCCGCTCGGCGCGCGTCTCGTCGAAATTTTCGCCGCGCACGGGGCCGAATGCCGCGGGCAGCAGGCTGCGTTCGCCAAGCAGCAGCCCGTTGTAAAAGGGCACGCTGATGCGCGAGCCGGGGAAGACGAGCAGCCCGCCGCCGCCGCGCACGTAGGCTTGCAGCGCGTCCGCCGCGATCGGCGAGAGGTCCACGACATTGGCGAGCACGACGGCGTCGAAGTCGCGCAGCGTAGTCTTTTCAAACTCCGCGCCGGTGACGGTGCGCGTCTTGATGAAGAAGCAGTCGCGCAATTCCGCGGGCACGGGCGTGAGCGCGTTGCGCAGGTAGAACACTTCGCTGTCGCGCGGCTCCGCGCCGGGGTCGCCGTCCACGAGGAGCACGTTCACTTCGTCAATGACGCGCAGAGCGAATGATCGCTGATCGTCGAACGGGCAGCGGTCCGAGTGCAGCCGCGCGGTGACGGTGTGGAAGCCCGGCTCGCGGAACGTGGCGAAAAGCGAAAGCGTCTTCGGCGCTCCGCCCGCAGGGATGGTGTCGAGCGTCTGTTCCTCAACGGGCGGCTCGTCGTCCACGGCGAGGCTTACCGCGACGCCGGTTGCCTCGGCGGGGCCGAAGTTTGCGACGGAGACCTCGAAGCGCAGCGGCTGGTTCACCGTCGGCAGCGCGGTCGCGAGGCGGACATCGGTGATGCCGAGATTGCGCTCCTCGCCCTCAGTCGTGAGCACAAGCGTCGCGCGCATTTCGCGCTTCACGGATTCGAGCAGCGTGCGGATTTCGCCCACGCCCTTCCAGCCGGCAGCCTGCCCGTCAGTCACGGCGTAGATGCTTTTGTGGACGCCGGGCTGCTTCTTCAACACTTCCACCGCACGCCGCAGCGCGGGCTGCCACTCGGTGCCCTGATCGGTGCGCTTCGCCTCGCGGATGCTCTTGCGGGCGAGCGCCAAATCGCGCGCAGGTTCGGAGACGGATTCGCGAACAGTGTCCGACACGAGCCACACCGCGACGCGCGAACCCGCAGGCAATCCATCGAGAATCTGCCCGGCGGCCTTCTGCGCCTTTTCAAAGCGGGACGCCGCACCGTCACTCGTGGACATCGAACCGGAGTTGTCCACGAGGATGATCGCCGCTTCGTCGCCACCGAGCACGCCGATGCCGCCTTCGCGCAGCGAAGGCCGCGCGAGCGCAAACGCGAGCAGCGCTAGAATGAGACAGCGCAGCACGAGCAGCAGGATGTCCTCGATGTTCATCTTCCGCTTGTTGCGATCCACGGTGACTTTCAGAAACCGCATCGCCGCCCACACCACGCGCTTGATCTGCTTCTTCGCGAGCAGGTGGATGATGATCGGCGAAGCGATCCCCGCGATTCCAGCGAGCAGCCATGGATTCAGGAAAGACATGGCCTAGCCATACCGATGCTGCCGTGTGGCGAGGTAGGCGGTGAGGACTTCGGCCCACGGTTGGTCAGTCGTGATGCGGATGTGCGTCGCGCCGCAGCGTTCGCACGCGAGGCGGATGCGATCCAAAAATGCGCCGAATTCTTCGAGGTAGCTCTTGCGGATTTCCGACGGACGCGTGAGCAGGCGGCCTTGCGCTTCGAGGCCGATGAATTCGACATTTCCCTGAAACGGAAACGACACCTCGTGCGGGTCGAGCACTTGAAAGACGATCACCTCGTGCCCGACGAAGCGCAGGTGCTGGATGCCGCGGATGAGCTTGTCCTCATCGTCGAGAAGATCGCTCATGAGCACCACGATCCCGCGGCGTCGCGTCTTGCGCGCGAGATCGTCGAGCGTCTCGGAAATGGCGGTGGGCTGCGTGGGATTGAACGCGCTGAGCACGGCGCAGATCGTGTGGATTTTCGCGAGGCTGTCCGTGCGCGGGATGTGCTCGCGCGGCTTGTCGTCGAAGACCGTCACTGCGGCAGCGTCGCGCTGGAGGAGGATGAGATACGCGAGGCACGCGGCCATCACTTTTGCATAGTCCAGCTTGGTCACCGCACCGGAGCCGTAGCGCATGGACTCGCTGCCATCGAGCAGCAGGTGCGCCACGAAGTTCGTCTCCTGCTCGTATTGCTTGATGTAGTAGCGGTCGCTGCGGCCGAGCACCTTCCAATCGAGATGCCGCGTGTCGTCGCCAGGGACGTATTCGCGGTGCTGCGCAAACTCGATCGCAAATCCGCGGAACGGCGACTTGTGCGCGCCGGCCATGTAGCCCTCGACGATCGTGCGCGCCTGGAGGCCGAGATACTCGGTCTTCTGGATCGCCTCGGGATCGAGCAGCGGCGACAGGGAGGATTTCGCGGGGGTGCCGGACATCGCGCGGAGAGTTGTATGTGCGCGGAGATTTTCCGAGGGGAAAAGTTCTCAGTTCTCAGTGCTCAGTTCTCAGTGCTCAGTTTCGCGCGGCATCGGAAATCTGAGCACTGAGCACTGAGCACTGAGCACTTTCCCTACTCCGTCCCCAGCGTGCGACTCGGCGCTGCCGAGGTGAGCAGCACGCGGTTGTTGCCGTTCACCTGCTGGATCGCGGCGACGAGTTCGCCGGGCTTGTGCTGCGCGCGCAGGGAAATGTTGTAGCGCAGCTCGGTCATCATCCCGGCCTGGATGGACTCGACGGAGACGAGGTCGTGGCGCTCGATAAACTTCGCGAAGACGGTCTCGAATGCGGTGTCGTAATTGATGTCGTTCGTCACGCGGACGCGCAGGTAGTGGCTCGCGCGATTCGGTGCGAACCAGTTGCCGCGCGAGAACAGATAGATCATCGCGCAGATGAGCGCGGTCGTCACAGCGGCGAGGCCGTATTGCCGCGCGCCGACGCCGAGGCCCGCGGTCATCGCGAAAAAGATGAACGCGACGTCGCGCGATTCCGAGAACGACGTGCGGAAGCGGATCATCGAGAACGCCGCGAACATCCCGAAGCCCGTGGCCATCGCCTTGCTGCCGTCGCCGCCGCGGATCACCATGACGATGACCGATACGACGATGCCGAGAATCATCAGCGTGTGGACGTAATCCTGCGAGAGCTTCGGGCCGCGGAACGTGGCCTTGTAAAGTGCGGCGATGAGCGACATGAGCCCGAAGCTGAGCAGCGCCGCGAAGCAAATCTCAGGCAACCCCGGCGCATCCGAGGCAAAGCCGAGCGTGACATTGAAAAAATTCACGAGCGATTTGCAGCCAGGAATGTCTTGGAGCACGCGAAGGAACAGCCCGAGCGCAGGCTGCTCTGGCGCGTCAGCAGCGAGCAGTGGTGAAAAGAATCCGGTGGTGTGGAGCATGGGGTGATTCAACCCGCGACCAGTCAAAATGCTGGCGCGGTCATTGGTGAAAACTCTGTGATCTTTTCCGCCGTGCCCGCGGCGGCGGGCGTGCGCCAGTTCGGCGAGAGCATCGCGCGCAGCACCGGATCGCCCTCCTCGAGGGCGATGGAATATTTCGAATGGCTCTGCATGCGGCAGCCCGCGGCGGAGATCGTGCGGCCGAGCCAATACGGGATGCAGCCTGTGACTTTCACCTCCATGACCGTGAGCCCGTCGGTGTGCAGTTCGGAGCCTGCGCCAAAGAACCGGTCGTCCGGCTCAGGCGTGAGGTTGTCGAAACGGGCGCGGATTCCCTCGTCGAAAGTCACGCGCAGATCGCTCTCCCGATCGAGCGCGGCGTAGGCGGTGCGTTCGTATCGCATCACCACGACGGGTCTGAAGTGTCGCCGGAGAACGAGGTCGTGCGCCTCGGCGATGATGCGCCGCTGCGGTTCGCTGAGCGTCACGCCCTCGGGTTGCAAGCCCTCGCACACACGCAACGCCTGCGCGAGCGGGAGCAGCACGCGCCGCTTCACGCCGCGGCCATCGCACTTGTGCTTGATCTCGACAAATGAGGACGCCGGCACCGCACCATCGTGGCTCCCGTACACCCGCACGCGCAGCTTGCGCCGGCTCGGGAGGCTGCGCGCCTTGTCCCAGTAGCAGTCGCGCTCGGCATTGTCGTAGTAGAGGCTCACCACCGGGTAGCGCGCACCGTCGCCGGCATTTTCATCGGCCCGCAGATACGAGCCTAGCTGCGCGATCAGCGCCGCACGCTGTGCCGATGTGATTGCAAACTTCATCTCAAATCGATCAAGGCGAAAGCTCACGTACTAGGGCGGGCTCGGTTCATTCGGGAAAACAACGGGGGGCTTTTCGTCGTGCGCACCGCGCAAGGCAATCCGCATTTTGGCAGTGGCGTGAATTCCCGTTGAGCGTTAAATATTTAACATCAAACGGGGACTTTCTCCGGATTCTTCCTGCGCCCATGGCACCCTCATTTGTCGCCGAAGAATTTCTTGAACGACCGAAGCACTCCGCCGTTTTCCTTGTCCGGTTTGCGCAGGCCGCCGTCGTCCCCGGTGCTGCTGTCGGGCTTCGGCGAAATCGGCGCGGGCATGCGCGCCACGCCTTTCGGGCCAAGCGCATCGGCGGGATATTTGTCGGCGGATGCGCGCTTCATCACGTCCACCCACACGGGCAGCGCAAGCGCGGCGCCGTAGCCTTTCGGGATGATCGTCACGGGCTTGTCGAGGCCGACCCACACGCCGCATGTGAGCGTGCTCGTGAAGCCGACGAACCACGCATCGTGGTAGCCGTCCGTCGTGCCCGTCTTGCCGGCGGCGGGCTTCGTCCAGCCGAGCGACTTCGCCGAAGCCGCGGTGCCGCGCTGCATGATTTCGCTCATGATGCCCGTCGTCATCGAGCACACACTGCGCTCGAAAACCGGTACCGTGCCGTGCGCCGCGCGGAAAATGATTTCGCCGTCCGCGGAATCAATCCGCTCGATCACGTAGGCCTGCCGGCGCACACCGCCATTTGCGAGGACGGTGTAGGCCATCGTCACATCCTTCGGCGTGGCCCCGAAATTCCCAATGTAACTCTGCGCGCTCAGCGGTATTTCCGGCAGTCCGGCCTTCGCCGCAAATTGCGCGACGTTCTCGAATCCCGCACGGTTGCCCACGCGGATGCTCATCGTGTTGCGCGAATGGATCAGCCCTTCCTCCGCGGGCAGCATCCCGCCGAATTTGTCGTCACTGTTTCCCGGATGCCATCCGCCGCCATGCGCGATCTCGCCGGGTTCCAGCGGCCCGTCACTGATCGGCGTGTCGGGCGACATGCCCTTTGCAAATGCCGCCGCGTACACGAGCGGCTTGAACGTCGAGCCTACCGTGCGATGTGAATCAATCGCGCGGTTGAACTTGCTGTCGCGGTAATCGCGCCCGCCGACCAGCGCGCGGATCGCGCCGGTGCGGTTATCCACGACGACGACCGCACCCTGGAGGTAATCCGTCGGCAATTCCATCTTCCGGTCTTCCTCGCTGTAACCCGATTTTTTCGGATGCGAGTAGTTCGGCTTCTGCTCGATCTTCGTGAGCGCGCGGTCGAGCGACTTCTGCGCCTCGTCCTCAAGCTCGGGATCGATCGTCGTGTAAATCTTCAGCCCGCCCTGGGCCTGCTGATCGTCGTCGAGCAGCACATCAAGTTCGCGCATCACCATATCCATCGCATAATTTTCCTGCGTGCTGATGCGCTTCGCCACGGCGATCTTCAGCGGCTGCTTCTTCGCGAGTTCGATGGCTGCCGGGGAAATGAGGTAACGCGTGCGGATTTCCTCACAGTCGGGAAGCGCGAGGCGCGTGAGCGCCCGGTCACGCTGCTCCTCGGCGAGCGGCATGTTCCGAAAGGGCGACGCCTTTGTCGGCTTGCAGATGATCCCCGCGATCATCGCCGCCTCGCCGAGCGAGAGCTCCTTCGCCGATTTTCCAAAGTACACCTTCGACGCCATCTCGATCCCATACACACCGCTGCCGAAATAAATCCGGTTCATGTAGTGCGTCAGGATTTCCTCCTTCGTAAAATTCCGCTCCACGCGCAGCGCCACGAAGACCTCGAGCAGCTTGCGGTCAATGCTCTTGCGCTGACCGAGTTCGTCGAGCGAATTGCGCGCGAGCTGCTGCGTCAGCGTCGAGCCGCCCTGCGGGTTGCGCTTGATCGTCTGCACCACCGCGCGAGCCAGTCCGCGCGGGTCCACGCCGATGTGATGGAAGAACCGCGTGTCCTCCTGCGCGAGCAGCGACGCGATGAAGAACGGCGACACATCCGCAAGCGCCACCGGCACGCGATTCTCGCCCTGCAGACGGCTCCACACCTTTCCATCCATGTCGAAGACCGTGCTCCGTTCGCGCATGTGCTCGATCTGACTGATGTCCAGCCGCGACGCCCGCCATGCGTAAAACCCGAGCACCGCCGCGACGATGAGCACCCCGATGCACGTCCATTTCAGCAAAAACCGCTTCCAGCGAAAATGCGAACGCGGCTTGTTCTCTTTCGAGCGGGAGCTGCGCGCGGTTTTGGACGAAGGGCGGGACAAGTGGGCGGGGTGAGAGTTGAAAGTTGAGATTCGAGGCTTTGCGAGAGGTCCGTGGTGTCGGGGGACAATTGAGAGGAAAAACACCAGCCGTTCAACGACACACTGCGCGCGAAGCCCGGCAAAGCAAATGGCGATGTCTTCCTTTGCCGTTTGGTGTTGGGCGTTTGGTGTTTGAAGTTGAGCCCGCCGCAGGCGCGATGCGAATCCGGATGCGCTTCCAGAATCCGCTACGCCGCTGCGCGGGGCCAAACTTCAAACACCAAACGCCCAACACCAAACACCAAGACCGCGCCCGGACAAACACCGGCTCGACTCCCAACTCCCAATCCTCAACTCTCCACCGCGTGCGCATCGACGTCCTCAGCCTCTTCCCCGCCATCGCCACCGCAGCCCTCTGCGAGAGCATGATGAAGCGCGCGCAGGAAAAAGGCCTCTTCACTTTCAAATCGCACGACCTCCGCGACTGGACGCACGACAAATACCGCCGAGCCGACGACGCGCCCTACGGCGGCGGGCAGGGCATGGTGATGAAATGCGAGCCCATCTTCGAGGCCGTGGAATCGCTGCGCACGCCGGAGACGCGCGTGGTCTTCATGGGCCCGTGCGGGCGGCGCTTCGACCAGCGCATCGCGCAGGAATACTCCGACTTTGGCGCAAAGGGCGGCCACCTCATCATCCTCTGCGGCCACTACGAAGGCGTGGACCAGCGCGTCCTCGACCATCTCGTGGACGACGAAATCTCCGTCGGCGACTACGTGCTCACGAATGGCGTCATCGCCGCCGTCGTCTTCGTGGACGCCATCGTGCGCCTCATCCCCGGCGTGCTCGGCGACGACGCCAGCGCGACGGACGACAGCTTCGCCACCGGCCTCCTCGAATTCCCCCACTACACGCGCCCGCCCGAGTATCGCGGCTGGAAAATCCCCGACATCCTGCTCAGCGGCAACCACGCCCACATCGCACGCTGGCGCCGCGAGCAGGCCCTCGAACGCACCCGCCAGCGCCGGCCGGATTTGCTGCCGCCGGAAAAAAGTTAGGTGTCGCTATGAGCTTCCTATGATCCGATGCCCACAATGCACGAAACTCGTAGTCCGCGACGTTACTCGTTGCGAGTGCGGTCATGCCTTCGACGGCACGGAGCCAGATGCCACCCCCACTCAGCAGGATGTCTCTGAGTGGCAACAGACTCATTCTGCCACAGCGTCGAGTCAGTCACCAATCGGCTCGCGCGGTATGCCCATATTCTCTGCATTCATTTCAACGCTGTTTCTGCTGGGAAGGGCACTCACGCTTCATGATGAACTCCCGATTTGGAATACCCTGACAGGGTATGATCAGTTTTGGATGATTTTCGCGACGATCGCAGCAGTCACAGCAGCGTTGTCGGGCTGGTTCTACGTCGGGACTCGTCGGTTACCGGCTGGCAGAGTTCACGGTCTTATCATGGCAGCCATCGGATGTTTTGGTCTTCGTGAAAGCCTTGAATCTCTCACGAGCCATTCAGTTTCCGGAGCACGCGGACCAGACATCAATCCGATGGGGGGACTCGACCGGATCTTTGGTTTCCTCGGCGTAGTTTTCAGTGCGGTGGTTTTGCTCTGTGGCGTGCTCGTCATTTGGAACACGTTCAATGCCTCTCGTCGAAATCACAACGGTGCCTGACCTTCATTCATGACCCACGCCACCCGCCCCGTCCTCGACATCCGCGGCCTCGTCGTCTATCGCGACGGCACGCTCATCCTCGACCGGCTCGACCGGCTCGACCGGCTCGACCGGCTCGACTGACGCGCGCAGCGCGGTGAACAGGCCGGCACTTGACCCACCGCAGCACCTCTGCGATTCCTTTCCAATGCCGACGACGCTCGAACAAGTCACCAAGGAAGCGATGGACCTTCCGCCGCGGCAGAAGCTCGCGCTCGCGGAGTTCCTTCTTGTGAGCGCGGAGGCCGCAGCCGATCCCGAGGCGGAGGCGGCGTGGGATTCCGAGATTCGCGATCGCATCCGCGCCGTTGATGAGGGCCGCGTGGTCGGAGTCTCCTACGAGGACGTGATGCGCTCGGCGGAAGCGCGTCTGGTTCCGTGATCATCCGCTGCGCATCCCTCCCAAATTGCAGATTGCCGCGTCCGGGTTTCCCGGTATATTTTGCCAATGAGCGTTCAGGAACTCGAAGCAGCCGTGACCCAACTCCCCAAGGAGGAACTTGCCCGCTTCTCACAGTGGTTCGAGGAATACATCGCCGACGCGTGGGATCGCCAGATTGAGGCTGACGCCCTCGCCGGTCGTTTTGACGCTGCTGGCAAGCGCGCGAAGGCGGACCATGAAGCGGGACGCTGCACACCGCTTTGAGGCACCTCGCTTCGCCGGAGTTCTGGTTTCACCACCGGCAATTACCCAAGGCCGTTCGTGAGCTTGCCGACAAAAACTTTGAACTCCTCAAGGCCAATCCGAGGCACTCGTCCATTCGCCTCAAGAAGGTCGGCACCGTGTGGTCGGCCCGCGTCGGACTCCATTACCGGGCGCTCGGCGAGGATCATCCGGACGGCATCCTGTGGTATTGGATCGGTCCGCACGCGACCTACGATCACATCATCTGATTCTCCACGACCCGAAACGCCTGACGCCCGCGAAT
>Ga0209596_1002934_pt1 | contig 13762 bp, 10 predicted proteins | sample M_130807_MF_Meta_FD_187314 | JGI IMG/M metagenome (GOLD analysis project Ga0209596, IMG submission 187314) | Freshwater microbial communities from Lake Montjoie, Canada to study carbon cycling - M_130807_MF_MetaG (SPAdes) (version 2) | ecosystem: Environmental > Aquatic > Freshwater > Lake... | reverse complement strand
CACTGAACGTTGTTTGTTAACGGCAGAGTTTACACACTATTTTTTTAAGGAGGTGGCATTTGATTTTAAAAACGAACAAGATATTATTTATTGGCGTGGTTTATTGTTGGCATTATCTGGTTATGAATTGCACCTAAAAAATTATAGTTCGCAAGACCACAACTACAATGTTGTACAACAATTATTGTTTGATAATAATTTTCCAAGATCAGTATATTATGCTTTAGACAGGGCTAACAAATATTTAACCGATATTGCGGCCTCTAACCCTGTTGAAGGAAGTAAAGAACTCAAAAGGTCTTTTGGCAGATTACAAAGTTCTGTAAAATATGCAGACCTTGAAATTGTAGAAAGAGAAGGGTTAGAAAAATACCTGGTTACTGTACGGAAAGATTTAAATGAATTCAGCCGCACATTAGGCAGAACCTATTTCTCTTATTCATAAAAAAAATTGAATGGCTGTTTTTACAATACATCATATTACAAAATACGAATACGATAGACCGGTTAAAGAAAGTGTAAATGAAATAAAAGTTTTTCCTTTTATTTCTCCTGATCAAGAAACTTTATTTCACGAAATAAAAATTACAGGTCAGCCTGAAATCCTTACCTATATAGACTATTGGGGTAATAAAACCGGTTGTTTTAATTTAATGGCGCCCCATCGTGAAATGATTATTGAAAGTAAATTAACTGTTCGAACTGCAACACTTGCATTGCCAAATATTCGTTTTCCTTCTTATGTAAATGACATACCTGATTTTATTGGAAACGATTTGCATTTATTAGAATTGGTAAGAACAGCTCCTTCCAATTCTTTAGCAACAATGCAATCGTATATTACTCGTTTTTATCAACCTACTAAAACAGTGTTAGATATTGTAAAAGACTGTTGTGCATTTATTTTTACAGACTTCACTTATATCAAAGGTATCACTACTATTGAAACTACCGTAGATCAAATAGTGGCGCAAAAAGCGGGGGTCTGTCAAGATTTTGCACACGTGATGCTTGAATTATTACGCATGATTGGTATTCCTTCTAGATATGTTAGCGGTTATATCTGTCCTAATAAAAACGGTATGCGCGGCGAAGGTGCTACACATGCTTGGGTAGAAGCATGTATACCCCATCATGGCTGGATTGGCATTGACCCTACCAATAATGTTTGGGCGACCAATAACCACGTAAAACTAGCCGTAGGACGCGATTTTAGCGATTGTACCCCTGCAAAAGGAACGTTTAAAGGACCAGCTAAACAGTCTTTATCGGTTTATGTTTCGGTTGGATACGAAGACGGACAAGTTTTTGAAGAAATTACCGATGTTAAATTACAAAAACAAGAAGGATCAGATGCACCTGAAATAATTATCGATACTTTTGCAGGACAACAACAACAATAGACCCATTAATTTATGCAGCAATTAACCATATTCAAAATTCTGACCTTTATTTTATTACCATTTGCTATACTTTTTGGACTAATGGATATTATTTTATTACTAAGCGCACTTGCTAATCCGGCATTTTTATTTGCTGTGTTTTTAGTTGGTGGATTTTGCATTTATGTATTTGCCAGTTTGTTTTTTATTACCAAACATGTTAAATATAATATTCCAGCACCCGCTTCTACAAAGGATTGGATTAGAGTGAATGCATTTGTAAGTTTATTTTTATCATTTATGTTTTTAATGAATTCTTTGAGTATGTTTTATATGGGTGATGCAGAACTAAAAACCATTATTGATAAGTTCTTAGATACCCAATCAAAACTACCAGCAGAATTTACCCCTACTCTTTTTGTTAAAGTCATGCGGAGCATCTCTTATTTCTTCTTTTTCTTTTCAGCAATACTTTTGGCGCATTTATCTATCTGTTTTAAACTATTAAAACAGTATGCAAACCTATTTCTACCAAAAGATCCTGCCTAAAATTACACAAGTGGTAAGGCTATTTAAATGGCATCTGCATTTTTTTTGTACTTTACAACAGTGAATCAAACAACCCCATTAGCAGAACGAATTCGGCCCGAAACACTCGATGACCTAGTAGGACAAGAGCACCTAACAGGCAAGGGAAGTATTTTGCGCAATGCTATTGAAAGTGGACGTATTCCATCCATGATTTTATGGGGCCCTCCTGGCGTAGGTAAAACAACCATTGCCAATATTATTGCCCATAATTTACAAGTGCCTTATTTTCAGTTGAGCGCCATTAGTAGTGGTGTAAAAGAAATTCGTGAAATTATAGAAGCCGCAACCCAACAATCGGGTGCGGTTTTATTTATTGATGAAATCCATCGATTTAATAAAGGCCAGCAAGATGCACTACTTGGAGCTGTTGAAAAAGGAATCATTACATTAATTGGTGCAACTACCGAGAACCCTTCGTTTGAAGTAAATAGTGCCTTACTCAGCAGGTGTCAAGTATATGTGTTAAAGGCTTTAAACGAAACTGATTTAATTAAATTATTAGCGCAAGCTATTGCAAAAGACAGCATCATTGCTCAGTATAATATTGTATTAAAAGAAACAGAAGCGCTGATTAGAATTTCTGGCGGAGATGCACGAAAGCTTTTAAACTTATTGGAATTAGTTAGTGAAACAATTAATAATTCCAATAAAAAAACAGGCGCAGAAAATAGCATTACCGATTTGGCTGTGATGGATATTGCGCAAAATAAAATTGCACTCTACGACAAACAAGGAGAACAGCATTACGATATTATTTCAGCCTTTATAAAAAGCATGCGTGGTAGTGACCCAAACGGTGCCATGTATTGGTTGGCCCGAATGATTGAAGGAGGTGAAGACGTGAAATTTATTGCCCGACGCATGCTAATTTTTGCAAGTGAAGACATTGGCAATGCCAATCCAAATGCTTTGTTATTGGCCAACAATACTTTTGATGCTGTGAGTAAAATAGGCTACCCAGAAAGCAGGATTATTTTGGCACAATGCGTTACCTATATGGCTTCATCGCCAAAAAGCAATGCAGCCGTAGTAGCCATAACTGAAGCCCAAAAAGCGGTACAGCAATTTGGAGACCAACCAGTGCCATTGCATATTCGCAACGCGCCTACCAAGTTAATGAAGGATTTAAACTATGGAAAAAATTACCAGTATTCTCATTTAGGAGAAGGCAATTTTATTAACCAAGAGTACCTGCCTGCCCCTCTTATTGGTACAAGGTTTTATACGCCAGGGAATAACGCAAGAGAAAATGAATTACGCAATTTTTTAAAAGATAAATGGAAGGATAAATACAATTATTAATAATTTTAAGCAGCCCATATAAAATGAAAACTATGAAAAAAATCGGTTTCGCATTACTTGTTTTACTATTTAGTTTAAACAATACAAAAGCACAAACAACCATTAATAGAGATCCAGAAATTGCACAAATGATTAAAGCAGTTTCAAAAGATTCTGTGCAATTATATATTCAACAAATGGTGGCATTTGGCACAAGAAATACACTAAGTACAGGAACCGATAGCAAGCGTGGAATTGGAGCAGCCAGAAATTGGGTGTTAAATAAATTCAACAGTTTTGCTAAAAACTCAGGTGGCAGATTAACCGCCATGATTGATACTACTACTTTAATGCCCGACAACAAACGCGTTATTGCGCCAACATTGCTAGGAAATGTAGTAGCCACACTAAAAGGCACTGACCCTAATGACAATCGCATATTTTTAATAAGCGGGCACCTCGATAATATGCGTGGCAGCCCTATTGATGGCGTTGGTGATGCACCAGGCGCCAATGACGATGGAAGTGGCGCTGCTGCTGTATTAGAATGCGCTAGAATTATGAGCCAACATAGTTTTCCTGCCACCATTATTTTTGTAACCGTTAGTGGCGAAGAACAGGGTTTATTGGGTGCTTATTTTATGGCCAATAAAGCAAAAAAAGAAAACTGGAATATTCAAGCAGTATTGAATAACGATATTATGGGTAGCAATAATAGCAACGAAACCAATATTATTGACAATACCCGTGTGCGCGTTTTTAGCGAAGGATTGCCTGCATTTGAAACAGAAAAATCAGCCAAACAAATCCGACAATTGGGTTTAGAGAATGACGGAAAAGCGCGTCAATTAGCGCGTTATGTAAAAGAAATTGGCGAACGTTATGTAGAAAATTTAGAATTGGTATTGGTATATAGAAATGATCGGTTCTTAAGAGGTGGCGACCATTTACCTTATGTAGAAAATGGCTTTGCCGCAGTTCGAATTTCTGAAATGAATGAAAACTACAACCACCAACACAAAGATGTAAAAATGGAAAATGGCATTCAGTATGGAGACCTTCCAGAATTTATGGACTTTGAATATTTGCGTAAAAATACCGCCATGAACTTGGCCAATTTAGCCAATCTAGCAAAAGCGCCTGCCATGCCAGAATCGGTTAAAATTGAAGTGAAAAATCTTTCTAATAATTCATATATCACTTGGCAAGCACCTAAATCAGGCAATGTAAAAGGATATTATATTTTACAACGCGAAACAACCAGTGCTTTTTGGCAGAAAAAATATTTTACAACTGAAAAAGAATATTTACTTCCCTTTTCAAAAGACAATTATTTTTTTGCAGTACAATCGGTTAACGAAACTGGCAATGAAAGTTTAGCGGTGGTACCAGGGGTTTCAGGGAGATAATTATTTAAACCTACTACAAATCAAAAGAGGCTGAATCAATATTGATTCAGCCTCTTTTGATAATATCAAATTGTGCTTAGTTTTTAATTTTCTGCGGCACCAATCTTTCAGCAATTTTATTAACATCTTCAGCACCACGCAAACCACCTTCATGGTATTCTGCATCTTCATTTACATCCCATAAATCATATAGCTCTTCGCCAGCAATAATATTTTTGGCAGCCAACATAGCGGTCATCATAGAATGGTCTTGGTTATTGTATTTGTGCATACCATTTCTACCCACCAAATATAAACCAGGATAGGCTTTTAGGGCCTGACGTACGTCTTCTACATTTTGTTTGTAAGCGTGGTCGTACACTGGATACGCTTTTGGTTGACGCACCACATAACCATCTACTACAGCCGAGCCTTTGGTTAATCCTATTTGTTCAATTTCTTTTTTGCCTAAGTTTATTAATGTTTCATCGGAGCTAGTCCATAAACCATCTCCTTCAAAACAAAAATATTCTAAACCATAACAAGCCATTTCAGGATCTGGAACCATATAAGGACTCCATGATTTAAAATTTTGTACGCGTCCAACTTGTACACTTGGATCGTGAATATAAATCCAGTTATCGTTAAATGCATCTTCGTCTTTACAGATTAATACCACTGTTACAAAATCGCGGTAACCCAATGCCTGCGAAGACTTCAACGTTTCTGCAGGAAATTGTGGTGCTACTGTTGGAATCAATTCGCGCATTGGTGCAGAAGAAAGTACATAATCAAATCCTTCAAAAGTTCTATTGTCTGTTGTATGTACCGTCCATTTATTATCGGCTTGCGCAATATCTTTTACACTAGTATTCATTTCAACTTGCACGCCCATTTTTATACATTTTTCGGTGCAAGCTTCCCACATCATTCCTGGACCTTTTTTAGGATACCTGAATGAATCAATGAGTGTTTTAATTACTTTATCATTACCAGTTGCTTTGGGCTTAAAAACGGCATTCCAAATAGCACTACTTAAAGACAAACCTTTAATACGTTGCGCCGCCCAATCGGCAGAAATTTCTTTACAAGGAATTCCCCAAACTTTTTCGGTATAAGTTCTAAAAAAAATATTGAATAGTCTTTTACCAAATTGATTGGTTACCCAGTCTTCGAAATTTGTTGGATTTTTTACAGGAAATACTTTGGCATTTAAATAACTCAACACGCACAAACAACTTTCCCAAATACCCAATTTCATTAGGGCTTCAAATGCTACTAATGGATATGAAAAGAATTTTTTGTTATAATATATTCTTGAACTTCTAGGACGCTCCAACATTTCATCACCCAATATTTCGGTCCAAAAATCTTCTACTTCTTTAGATTTTGAAAAAAATCGGTGACCGCCAATATCAAAACTATATCCTTTATAAGTTTCTGTTCTTGAGATTCCGCCAACATAAGTAGGGTCTTTTTCAAACACCACTACTGATTGATTGGCCTTACCTAATAGATAGGCTGCTGTTAATCCAGCCGGACCTGCTCCTATAATGGCAACTTTTTTCTGCATAAATTTGATTCTGATAAATAAACCCTGCTATTGCAAGGTTGCAAAGGTGTAAAATAATTATGGTTCTACCATTAGTTTTGCAGTAGATTGGCTTTTTTTAAAAAATTCATCGCAATTAGACAATATTCAATATGACTAAACAACAAATTAAATGGGAATGCAAAGCCTTTGAGGCCCTTAGTCCTATTGAATTATATGCCATCTTACATTTAAGACTCGAAGTGTTTGTGGTAGAACAAAACTGCATATTTCAAGACAATGATTACAAAGACCCTAAATGCCAGCATTTAATGGCTTGGGATGGCAATCTATTGATTGCTTATGCCCGAATGGTACCAAAAGGCGTTTCTTATGCAGATCATCCCTCTATTGGCCGCGTGGTTAACAAACAAAGCCATCGGCAATTAGGCTTGGGTAAAGAATTGATGCAGCATTCCATTAATCAATGCGAAAATTTATTTGGCAAGGGATCAATTAAAATTGGCGCACAATTGTATTTAAAAAGGTTTTACGAATCATTTGGATTTATTCAAACAAGCGATATTTATTTAGAAGACGATATAGACCATATAGAAATGATACGCCCTTTACAAGCCTAATTCAATTTTCAAAAAACGGGCTGTATGACTTTCTTTGTTGTTAACCATTGCTTCTGGTGTTCCTTCAAATAAAATTCGTCCTCCCCCATCACCACCTTCAGGACCTAAATCTATGAGGTGATCTGCCACTTTTATCACATCTAAATTGTGTTCAATTACTAAAACAGAATTCCCTCTATCAACAAGTTTATTTAGTACATCTAATAAATGTTGGATGTCTTGAAAATGCAAGCCTGTTGTTGGTTCGTCTAAAATATAAAATGTTTTACCCGTATCTTTTTTTCCTAATTCAGTAGAAAGTTTAACACGCTGTGCTTCTCCCCCACTAAGGGTTACAGCCGATTGGCCTAGTGTAATATATCCTAGACCTACGTCTTGCAACACTTTTATTTTTCTATAAATAAATGGTACCGCTTGAAAAAATTCACAAGCTTCATCTACCGTCATATTTAATACATCGCTAATAGATTTTCCTTTATACCTAATTTCAAGTGTTTCGCGATTATAACGTTTGCCATTGCATTTTTCGCAGTGCACATAAACATCTGGCAAGAAGTTCATTTCAATCGTGCGCATACCTCCACCTTCACACATATCACACCTTCCGCCTTTTACATTGAAAGAAAAACGGCCTGCATTGTATCCCCTAATTTTAGCTTCTGGCACTGCGGCAAATAAAGTACGTATTTCAGTAAAGAATCCACAATAGGTTGCAGGATTACTTCTGGGTGTTCTGCCAATAGGAGACTGGTCTATTTCAATTACTTTGTCGATATTTTCTAAACCTTTAATGCTTTTATAATCCATTGGGCTTACCCGACTATCGTAACAATGCTTTGATAGCAAGGGATACAGGGTTTCGTTAATAAGGGTAGATTTTCCACTGCCACTTACACCACTTACTACTACTAATTTTCCTAGCGGAATTTGAACCGATACATTTTTTAAATTATTACCAGTAGCACCTTTAATTTCAATAGACTTTCCATTACCCTTTCTTCTTTCTTTTGGAATTGGAATTGATTTTGCACCACTTAAATATTGGGCCGTATCGGAATTACTCAATAGTACTTCTTGTGGTGTTCCAGCAGCTACAATCTCTCCACCATACACACCTGCTTTGGGGCCAATGTCTACCAAATAATCGGCAGCCATCATAATATCTTTATCGTGTTCTACTACTAAAATACTGTTACCTATATCTCGTAAATTTTGTAAAGCCAAAATCAAACGATGGTTGTCTCGTTGGTGTAACCCTATAGATGGCTCGTCTAATACATAGGTAATGCCTTGCAATTGCGAACCAATTTGCGTGGCCAGTCTTATTCGCTGAGATTCACCACCACTAAGGCTTCTAGAAGGTCGGTCTAATGATAAATACGTTAATCCAACGTCTAATAAAAACTGCAATCGTTCTCGTATTTCTTTTAAAATATCTTTAGCAATAGCATTTTGTTTTTTGCTCAACCTTTCTTCTATTCCATCAAACCAAACAATTAATTTATTTAAATTTAAATGGCTGAGTTCTGCAATATTTTTTTCGTCAACTTTAAACCAAAGACTTTCTTGTTTTAACCTTGCACCGTTGCATGTAGGACATTTTTTTAATTCCATAAATTGCTCTACCCATTCGCGCAAAGCTTCGGTACTGCCAGTGCCTGCATACCAACGATTGAGCATGGGAATAATTCCTTCAAATTCTCCTTCATAAGGTTTACCTGGAATGGATGCTGATTCTAATACTTCTTCATCAGAAATAATTCCATCTGCATTTCCGTATAATAAAATATTCAAAGACGCTATAGGCATTTCTTTGATTGGCTTATCTAAATTGATTTTATTTTTCTTGGCCAATATTTCTACATTGCGAAACATATAAGCTTCGCGCTGTTCGCCCAAAGGTGCTATACCACCAGCTTTCACGCTTAAAGACTGGTCGGGTAAAATAGCAGACAAACTAATGGTATGAATATTGCCTAGTCCCTTACAAGTTGGGCAAGCACCATAAGGCGAGTTAAATGAAAATGCATTGGGCGATGGTTCTTCGTAACTAATACCTGTTTCTTCGCACATTAATTGTTTAGAAAATTGAACCACTTTATTGGTATCGTTCACCAATAAAAAAAGCAAGTCCTTACCCATTTTTAAAGTTTGCTGTATGCTTTGACTAAGTCGTACGCGCATATCTGCAGTTACTGCTAATCGATCAATTACTACTTCAATATCATGAATTTTATATCGATCAACTTGTAGTTTTGCAGTAAGATCCATTACTTCTCCATCAACTCTAACTTTTAAAAATCCTTTTTTACGAATGTCTTCGAACAGTTCTCTGTAATGACCTTTACGTCCTCTTATTAATGGCGCGAGTAAGGATATTTTTTTATTTAAAAAACGCTCCATGATATTTTCAACGATTTCTTCTTCGCTGAATTTGACCATTTTTTTTTTGGTATTATAACTATACGCTTCTCCAACCCTAGCAAACAACAAGCGCATAAAATCATACACTTCTGTTACCGTTCCAACGGTTGATCTTGGATTTTTATTGGTGGTTTTTTGTTCGATAGAAATTACCGGACTTAAGCCTGTAATTTTATCTACATCGGGCCTTTCCATATCGCCCATAAATTGGCGTGCATAGGCGCTAAAGCTTTCCATGTATCTGCGCTGGCCTTCATTATAAATTGTATCGAAAGCCAAAGAAGATTTTCCGCTACCACTTACACCAGTAAATACCACTAATTTATTTTTGGGTACCGATATATCAATATTTTTTAAATTATGTTCCCTTGCCCCAAAAACTTCAATGAATTCTTCGGGTGGTACAGGAGCTGCTATTTTAGAAGGCTTAATTGCCAATACTTTTTTTGCCATGTTGCGCTTAAAGGTTAAATGTACAAACATTGCAAAAGCTAATAAGTTTTAAAACTTAAAAATTAGTTAGAAGTATTGATAGCATTTTTTAATAAATATTTTTACCAATTCAAAGCCTTACCAATAAAGGGTTTCAGCTTTTAACCTATAAATATAGTAGACTTTTATTTGGTAAATTAAAAACTTCCCCATTATCTTTGCAATAGTTCTTTAAGATAACTTATCAAGAAAGGCAGAGGGATTTGGCCCGTTGAAGCCTTGGCAACCCATATTATTAACTCAATAGTATGAAGGTGCCAACTCCAGTATTGTTATATGCAATACAGAGATAAGTCAGAGTAATCGTTTGAAATTATAAACCCATGCAAAGGGATATTAATAAATTATCAAGCTCATCTGACTTACCTGATGAGCTTTTTTTATGCCCTTAAATCAAACTAAGACGCACCAATATTAAAAGCCTCCTCAAGTAAGTTAGGTATCGTTCACTCTACCAAATAAGTTATTGTTAAGTACCATTAAACATTTAACAATTAAAAAATACAAACATGAGCAGTGCAACAGAATTGATTCACAGCATTCCAGTAGATCCATTAACAGGTGCTATTTCGGTACCCATCTATCAAACTTCAACATTTGTTCAAGACGCTCCAGGCGTAAACAAAGGCTATGACTATTCTAGGTCGAATAATCCAACACGTGCAGTACTAGAGCAGCTAATTGCCAAACTCGAAAAAGGCAGTGTGGGACTGGCTTTCAGCAGTGGCTTAGCGGCCATTGATGTGATAATTAAATTACTAAAAACAGGCGATGAAATAGTAGCTGTAGACGATATTTATGGTGGTGCGTTTAGGTTATTTAATAGTGTATATGAACAGTTTGGGATTAAAGTAAATTATGTAGACACTTCAGATATTCAAAAAGTGTTTGATGCTATTACTTCAAAAACAAAATTAATTTGGTTAGAATCTCCCACAAATCCTACGCTAAAAATTTCTGATATTGCTGCCATTGCAAAAATTGCAAAAGCCAATAATAGTTTGCTTTGTGTAGACAATACCTTTGCCTCGCCTATACTTCAACAACCACTTAGTTTAGGAGCCGATATTGTGGTGCATAGTGCCACTAAATACTTAGGAGGTCATAGTGATTTGATTGCAGGATTGGTTGTTGCAAAAGACCCTGAATTAGGTGCTAAACTTAAGTTTTATCAAAACGCTTGTGGTGCGATTCTTGCGCCATTTGATAGTTGGTTAACCATTCGTGGAATTGAAACCTTGCATTTACGCATTAAACAACATTGTGCTAGTGCATTAGAAATTGCCAAATACCTCGAACAACATCCAGCAGTAAACAAAGTGTATTATCCTGGATTAACATCACATCCTAACCACGAAGTAGCAAAAAAACAATCAACAGGATTTGGCGGAATTATTTCATTCACCTTACACAATGATACAGAAGCTGCAGCAATAGCACTTGTACAAGAAACGGAATTATTTAAACTAGCAGAGAGTTTGGGTGGAATTAAAAGTTTAATTTCGCACCCAGCTAATATGACACACAAATCAATCCCTGCAGCTAAAAGAAGGGCAAATGGCGTAGCAGATAGTTTAATTCGTTTGTCTATTGGGCTAGAAGAACAGGAAGACTTAATTGCTGATTTAGCATTGGCTTTTAATAGAATAGAAAAATCAACAATAAAAGAAAAAGCAACCGCTTTCACTTCGGTATAATTGAAATAGAAAAATGGAAACACATAAAAAATTAACAATCGGTTTATTTGGCTTTGGCGTTGTAGGTGAAGGTTTGTACAAAGTATTGCAACAAACGCCATCACTCAATGCAAGCATTAAAAAAGTTTGTATTAAACAAGCTAATAAAGAAAGAAACGCGCCTGCCTCTTTGTTCACTACAGAAAAAAAAGATCTTTTATTTGATCCTGAAATAAATGTAATTGTAGAAGTGATTGACGATGCCGATGCTGCATTTGAAATTATTACCATTGCCCTTCACAATGGCAAAGCAGTAGTAAGTGCTAGTAAAAAAATGATTGCAGAACATTTGCCCGAAATATTGCAAATGCAAAAAGATACAGATTTGCCATTTTTATGCGAAGCCGCAGCCTGTGCATCTATCCCTGTTATTAGAAATTTAGAAGAATACTACGATAATGATTTGTTGCATTCTATAAAAGCCATTGTAAACGGATCTACTAATTTTATTCTCACCAAAATGTTTGAGGATAAATTAGACTTTAATGCCGCATTATTATTAGCCAAACAATTGGGCTTTGCAGAAAGCAATCCTAAATTAGATGTAGAAGGATACGACGCAGTAAACAAATGGGCTATTTTATTAAACCATGCTTACGGTATTGTAGAACACCCCGATAATATTCTATTTACGGGCATTCAAAATATTCAAATCACAGACGCCCTTGTTGCAAAAGAAAAAGGATTGGATATTAAATTAATTGCACAAGCAAAAAAATTAAAGAATGGAAAAGTTGCGGCATTTGTATTGCCACAATTTATACAAAATGGCGACCCCCTTTCCTTTGTTAAAAACGAATATAATGGGGTAGTAATTGAAAGTGGCTTTGCAGACAAACAATTTTTTTACGGAAAAGGTGCGGGTAGTTTCCCTACAGCCTCTGCAGTATTAAGTGATATTTCGGCATTACGTTATAATTACAAATACGAGTACAAAAAATTATACCACCATATTCCGCATGAATTAACCAATGAGTTTTATGTTAAAGTGTATGTTAGTTTCGATGACTGGAAATTCATACCACGCGATAAATTTGAATGGATAGAAGAATGGCATGCAGTTGCAGAACGTAAATATTTAATTGGCGTGCTTCCTGTACAAGAATTAAAACAACATACTTGGTGGAAAGAAAATCAAACATCTTTGATATTAACAGCAGACCCAATTATTGATAACCTAGACATTATCAACTTAAAAAAACGTAGTTTAGAACTTGCCGGAATCATCTAATAAAATAATTTAACCATCAATGAGTGAACTATCTATAAAAAATTTCAATACTGGCGTAAAAATCACGTTTGTATTGGGTTTTACCCTGATGGCTATTTCGTTTTATGTTGGAAAAGTTAACTTGTTTTTATTGTTGAATGGCAACCTTGGTTTATTTGCAGATCGTTTTTTTGAATACACCACTTATTTAGGAGACGGTGCTATTTGGGTGCCAATCGCCGTATTTTTTTTCATTTATAGAAGAAAATATTTAGTGCTATTATTTGCTGCCATTTTATTTTCTACACTATTTACCCAAGTAACTAAAAACTTTATTTTTCCTGAACTACCAAGGCCTACAAAATTAATTGAAAACATACAATTAATTCATACAGTACCAGGGGTTGAATTACATACTATTGATAGTTTTCCATCTGGTCATACAACCACTGCCTTTACTGTTTTTTTATTGGCTTGTTTATTTATTCCTATAAAAAAAATCATTCCAATTGGCCTTGTAATTGCTTTACTAGTGGGCTATTCAAGGGTGTACCTTGCACAACATTTTCCTTTAGATGTAGGCGCAGGAATGATTGCAGCATGCTTAACAATGCTACTATCTATTCAAATGCAAAAATGGAGAGAAGCAAATCAAACCCTATTTAACTAGTCTAACTAGTCTTTCCAACGCCATTCGCCAGCAATCTGTAAGGGTACTTTTAAATTGCTTTTTAGCATAAATTCTTTGGTTTCATTATCAGATAAATGCTTGGCAGTAATTTCTTTTGCATCTGCAATACCATATAATAACATGGCATTAAATCGAACGGTATTTTCCATTCCTTTTTTATCTACCAAACTAAATACATCGCAATCTGCATGGTAACAAGGCCCTGAATTATTAGGCAATTTACCACCAGCAGCACCTCCTGTTGGAACTCCTTGTAACATAAACGGTTGATGATCGCTATGCAAACCAGCACCAGAATTAAACTGATTTTTAAAACTAGAATCTAATGATTGTGCAATAGCTCCAATGGATTGAAATAAAGCCTTACTCCCTTCGTCGGTTGTAGAATAACCTTT
>Ga0209596_1002932_pt1 | contig 13763 bp, 6 predicted proteins | sample M_130807_MF_Meta_FD_187314 | JGI IMG/M metagenome (GOLD analysis project Ga0209596, IMG submission 187314) | Freshwater microbial communities from Lake Montjoie, Canada to study carbon cycling - M_130807_MF_MetaG (SPAdes) (version 2) | ecosystem: Environmental > Aquatic > Freshwater > Lake... | reverse complement strand
GAGAGGCGGCGGGCTCGGGAGCCAATCTAATTTGCAGGCTCTTGCTCAGCCGGGGTCGGTTTTCCCGGCCCGCTGCCTCAAGTCGGGCGCTCTTCTTTTACTCGAACGTCAATAGACAAGCCGGTGGCGCGAGCCACCGGACCTCGTCCAAACCGGAATCCGCCCCGGAGGTGGCGGTGGAAACGGGGAGATTCCCGGCGCACCCTTCGGGGCTCATTCCATGTTGCGGCGGATTCGGTGGCTTGAGCCACCGGCTTGTCTGGCCGTGGATCCGCAGGCGGGACGCCCGCGGGCCCTGACAGCCGGGGACGGCTGTCTTCCGGCTCCAGATCGTAGAGGACGAAATGCGCGAAATCGGAGACGAGCACGAAGCGCGGGATTTCCTCCCAGCGGTTCGCGCGCGTGAGGTCTTCGATGTAGGTGAAGGCCTGCGTCTGCGCGAGGCCGAGGTCTTCGCCGAAGCTCTTGTGCTCGACGAGCAACTTGCCCCGCCAGAGGAGATCAATCGCGCCCTTGTTGCCCTTCAGGTTGATGACATTCGCCTCGAACGACGCGAGCGAGGCGCGGCGCAGGCCGAAGACATTGAAGAAGTCATTCCAGAACGTCTGCTTCTCCGCGCTCTCGGAACGGTCGCCCGCGTGCTCCCGCGAAAAGCGGATGGCGCGGTCGCGGACTTCGTTCCAGCTAAGGTGCGGCATGGCGGGAGGGCGCGTGCGTCAGGGGTTTTTGGCAGCCGACAGCCCTCCGCTCAAATCGTGCGGAGAAAGAAACTCCAGGTCGGCAAGCCGAACTGCAAAGGTGCCCATGCCCATCCTCTGCACTGCCCCGGCAATTCCTTCGAGGGAAAACTCACGCGACCGTGGCAATGCCCGCCCTCGTGGGCAGGTCTGCGAGCGAGCCATCAATGAACGTGTGGTGCCAGAGCTGTGTCGCGACCACGGCGCACAGGCCCATTTCCACGGAGAGACGGGGGAGGGAACCGGCGCGCATCTGGCGAAAGGCTTTCCGCCAATGTTGCACTTCCGCGACATCGAAATAGCCGGTGCGGCGCAGCGATTCTTCGCTCAAAAGTTCCGCCACAAATTTCGGCTCGGGGTCCATGTGAAAACTGTCGAGCGGTGCGCGGAAGATCACCTTGTGACGCCGCGCGATCTCCGGCGGCAGCCAGCGCTCGGCGACGCGGCGCAGGAGATATTTGTCGCGGAAGCCGCGGAGTTTCCAGCGCGGGTGCAGCTTTGCGGTGAAGTCGAACACGTCCTCGTCGAGGAACGGGTAGCGCGCTTCCACCGAGGAGTGCATGGCCACGCGATCGCCCTTCGCCTGGAGCAGGTGTCCCGCGAGCGTGACGCGCGCGCCGATCCAGAGTCCGCGGTTCAGCGGGTGCCATCGCTTGGCGCGCTCGACATCGAGGCCGAGTCCAGCCCAGGGCCGCGTCTTCTCCAACACCTCGCGCATGGGCGCGGCGTAAAAGCGCAGCTTCGAGAGTCCGAGGATTCCGTAGGAATCTATCCATGCGTTCGGGCCGCCGATGGACGCCTCCAATTTTCGTCTAAACTCGGCCGGGTATTGTGGCACGTGATGCAGCCGGAGATACGCGCGGCGAGCGACGTCGCTGAGCCGCAGTCCGGGAATGAAATCGAGCGCACCGAGCAACTTCGCCGCCTTATACCACGGATACCCGGCGAGCCATTCGTCGGCACCTTCGCCCGTTAGCACGACCTTTTGCCCGCAGGCATGGACGCGCTTTGCCAACATGAGCAGCGCTGCACACGACGTATCAATCACCGGCGACTCGGCGGCTTGGATCAGTTCCGGGTAGCTCGCGAGCGCATCGCTGTTGCGAAATTCCTGCACGATGGGCGGCTTCGTGCCGATGTGCTTCGCAGAAAGATTTGCCGCGCTGAGTTCATCGAGCGCGGGGTCGTCCACGCGAATGGTGTAGGTGTTGATCGCGGGGCCTTTGATCTTGCAGGCCATCGCCACGATCATGCTCGAATCAAGTCCGCCCGAGAGATACGCGCCCACGGGCACATCGGCACGCAGCCGTTTCTCCACGGCCTTCAGCAACACATCCTCGAACGCATCCACCAGCTTGCGCGGATCTCCGTCCGGGTCCTCGTCGCCCTGATTCGGAAAATCCATCTCCCAGTAAGCGCGCTCGCTGATCACGGCTGCTATGCCGCTTTCATCAGCAGGAGTAATCTCCAGATAATGTCCGGCAGGCAAAAGCTGAACGCCTTCAAAACACGTCACCGGCCCCGGCATCGCGGCGAAGGTGAATATCTGATCAATGCCGCGCAGATCGGCTTTCGCAGTCACCATGCCTGATGCGAGCAGCCCTTTGATCTCCGAGGCGAAAAGCAGCCAGTCGCCCTGACGCGTCCAATAGAGCGGAGAGATGCCAAAGCGATCGCGACCGAGCATCAGCCGTCGCCTTCGCTCGTCCCACAGCGCGATGGCGAACTGCCCCCGCAGCCGCGCGAACATTCCCTCCTGATGCTCTTCCCAAAGATGCGGAATGATCTCCGTGTCGCAATGCGTGCGCAGCCGATGCCCGCGCGCCACCAGTTCGGCGCGCCTTTCCGCGTGATCGAAAAGCTCGCCGTTGAACACCACGGACACACTCCGGTCTTCATTCGCCATCGGCTGCTGGCCATCGGCGAGGCCGACGATGCTCAGCCGCCGCGACGCGAGCGCGAGCCCCGGTCGCTGGAGAAATCCCTCCTCGTCCGGCCCGCGATGAAACAGCGCGTGCGACATGGCCTGGATGACGCCTTCGGGCACAGCCCGGTAGCCGGACAGATCGATGATTCCTGCGATTCCGCACATGATGTTGTCCCTCTACTTCGTCGCCCGCCTCCGGCCTAACCGTATTTGTTTTTTCATATTCGCAAGGCCGGACGTGTCCCCTTCGACGATTGGAAAGGATGATGGGCCAATTCAATTCTGCTTCTTTCGATCACCCGAAGATTCCCGCGACCGTGCGTCCGGACAACGGTGCGCAATCGAGTTCGGGACGTGACGAAGGCGAACGGATCGCTGCTATGGTCCCGCCAACGCAAAACGAAGGAATCGCGATCATTGGCATCGGTTGTCGTTTCCCAGGCAACGTCAACAATGCGGAGTCCTTCTGGAAGCTGCTCGTCTAGGGCCGCGAGGCCGTTTCCGAAGTGCCTGCCGATCGCTGGAATGTGGAGCGGTTCTACGACGCGGAGCCGGGCATCGCGGGAAAATCGATCGCCAAGCGCGGCGGATTTCTCGATTCCATCGATCAATTTGACCCGCAGTTTTTCGGCATCTCCCCGCGCGAGGCGCCCTACATCGATCCGCAGCACCGGCTGCTGCTGGAGACGGCTTGGGAGGCGATGGAGGACGCGGGATTTGTCCTCGATCTCGAAAATGGAACCGACCTCGCGGTGTTCGCGGGCGTTTCGCACAACGATTACCAGATCATTCAGGGCACGCCGTGGGATTCCTCGGGCATCAGTCCTCATTCCCCGACCGGTTCCGCACACAGCATCGCGGCCAATCGCATTTCGTAATGCTTCAATCTCCGCGGCCCGAGTGTCGCGATGGATACGGCGTGCTCCTCCGCGCTGACGGCGGTGCATGTGGCGTGCGATCACATCCGCTCCGGCCGCGGCGATGTCGCGCTCGCGGGTGGCGTCACGGTGATGATCACGCCCGGTGGATTCATCGGGTTTTCGCAGGCCGGCATGCTTTCGCCCGAGGGACGCTGCGCGGCGTTCGACGCATCGGCCAGCGGCTTCGTCCGCGGCGAAGGCGCGGGCATGGTGCTGCTGAAGCGTCTCTCCCTGGCCATCGCGGATGGCGATCCCATTTACGCCGTGGTGCTCGGCACCGCGATCAACTCGGACGGGCACACGAATGGCATCTCGCTTCCGAGTGCGGAAGCGCAGGCCCAACTCGTTCGCGACGCATGCAAAGACGCCGGCATCGCGCCGTCGCAGGTCGGCTTCGTCGAGGCACACGGCACCGGCACCGCCGTAGGCGATCCCATTGAGGCGCACGCCCTCGCGGATGCGCTCTGCGTCGACCGGCCGGCGGATAAGCCGCTGCCGATCGGGTCGGTGAAGACCAATATCGGTCACCTTGAAACTGCTGCGGGCATCGCCGGTCTGTTCAAGGCGGCGCTCATCCTCAAGCACGGGCGGATCCCTGCCAGCCTGCACTTCAAGACGCCCAGCCCGCACATTGATTTTACGGCGCTTAAACTCCGCGTGCCCACCACGCTGGAGGCGTTTCCGGCGACGGACGGCCCGCGCATTGTGGGCGTCAATTCCTTCGGCTTCGGCGGGTCCAATTCGCACATCATTCTCGCAGAAGCCCCGGCCATTCCGCACCCGGAACACTCGGAGGCCTACCTCGAACGTTCGTGGCCCCTGATGCTTTCCGCGTGTTCCGAGGAAGCGCTGCGTGCATCGGCTGCGCAACTCGGTGCATGGCTCGAGGAACGAGCGAACGCCAACGGTGCCGCGCCGCTCCCGCCGGACATTCTCTACACGCTCGGAGCGCGCCGGAACCACCATTCGTACCGCCTCACGATGGTCGGGCAGTCGCTCGAGGAAATGGTGGCGGACCTCAAGGCATTCCAAGCCGGCGAGGCCGGGCCGAAGCTGCGCACCTCCTTTACACCGCGCGGCGAACACGCGCCGCGTGTGGCTTTCGTGATGAGCGGGCAGGGTCCGCAATGGTGGGGCATGGGCCGCCAGCTCATGCGTCACGAGCCGGTCTTCCGGCGGATGATCGAAGCGTGCGACGTCGCGATGCGTCCGTGGGCGAAATTTTCGCTCATCGAAGAACTCGCGAAGTCCGAGGAGAAATCGCAGATGCACCGCACGGAGATCGCGCAGCCCGCGATCTTCGCGATGCACGTCGCGCTCGCCGAGCTTTGGAAGTCATGGGGCGTGCGGCCGTCTGCCGTCGTCGGCCACAGCGTCGGGGAAATCGCCGCCGCCTGCGTAGCCGGCGTGCTGACTCTCGAACAGGCCGCACAGGTGATCGTGCAGCGAAGCCGCTTCATGGACGAATGCGCGCGCGGCGAAGGGACGATGCTCGCCCTCGGGCTCGCCGAGGACGAAGCGCGCGCCGTGATCGCGCGTCACGATCGCACGGTGTCCATTTCCGCCTTCAATGGTCCGCGCTCGGTGACGCTCTCCGGCGTGCGCATGTCGCTGGAGGCGATCCAGGCGGAACTGGAGCCGAAGGGCGTCTTCGCGCGGCTCGTGAAGGTGGATCATCCGTTCCATCACGCGCTCATGCAGCCGGCCGCCGACGCACTCGAAGCGACGCTCGCCGATCTCGTGCCGCACGCGGAATCCATACCGTTTTTCAGCACCGTGACCGGGCAGCAGCTCGCGGGTGAAAAGTGTGACGCAGCGCACTGGGCGCACGGCATCCGGCAGCCCGTTCAATTTGCGCCCGCGGTGGGTGCCCTCGCCGAATTCGGCGTGGATGTGTGGCTGGAACTCAGCGCGCACCCCGCGCTCATCCATTCGCTCCAGGAATGCCTCGCGGCGGGAAGCGGCAAGCCGACCGTTCTTTCTTCAGCGCGCCGTGAACGCGAGCACGAGTCGTTGCTTGAGACCGCGATGGATATGCATCGCGCAGGCGTGCGGCTCGATTTTGCGGCGATGACGCCATCGCGCCGGCTGCTCTCGCTCCCGGCGTACGCGTGGGACAAGAGCCGCTGGTGGCACGAGTCGAACGATTGGCGCGACGGCCGTCTCGGCTCCGGTGGACGCGGGCTGCTCGACGTGCGCCTGCCGCGCGCCATGCCGACGTGGAGCGCCCGGCTCGATGCCCGGCACATGGCTTACCTCAAGGATCACAAGGTGGACACGCACGTCATCTTCCCGGCCGCGGCTTTTGTGGAAATGGCGCTCGAGGCCGGCGTGCAGTTGTTCGAGGGGCGTCCGTTTGCCATCGAGGACTTCGAGATTCGCAAGCCCCTCATCCTGCCTGAGCCAGCCTCGGGCGTGGTGCTCGAGCTGACCTACGAACCGACCGAGCGCACGTTCACAATCCAGAGCCGCTTCGAGCAGGCTGCATCGTGGTCGGTGCACGTCATCGGCTCGATGCGCAGTGAACGCACGGAGTCATCCTTTGCCGCGACCACTTGGGAAACGCCGGGGATTGATCTGGAGCCCGAAGGCGTGGGCCAGTTCTACGGCCACATGAGCGATCTCGGACTGCGCTACGGCGATGAGTTCCGGGCTGTCCGCGAACTGTTCGCGGGCGGTGGCAAGTCGGCGGGCATGGTGTCCTTGTCCAAGGAGATTTCCGGCCGCGCCACAGAGTATGCACTGCATCCCGTGCTTCTCGATGGTGCGTTGCACGTGTTCTCCGCCGGGGCAAAGACGATCGAGGATCGCAAGGCAAAGATGAAACTGCCGGTGCGGTTCGCCAGGATCCTTTTCCTGCGGTCGCCCGGCACCTCCGCGCTCGTCAGCGCTCGGGTGTTGCATTTCAACGACGAACTGATCGAAGGCCGGATCGCGCTCTACGACGACGCGGATCGGCCCTGCGTGCTCGTGGATGGATTCCGCGCGATCAGCCTGACGGCGGCCCGCCGCCCCGGCTCCTCCGGCGGAGGACGCGATCTCGTTTATCACGTCGGCTGGGAGCGCACGGCTTCCACGATGGCTCCCTCGAAACAGCAACCTTTGCCGCTGGCACGCCTGCGGGATGTTGCTGCCGGCGCCTTGGACGAAGTGGTCAGCTTGCGAGGCCGCTCCGAACTCGAGGCTGTGATGGCCGCGCAGGACGAACTGGCCGCCGCGCAGATCGCGCATGGCCTGCAGGAGATGGGCGTGGCCCCGTCGTCGCGCAAAGGCTTCACCGCGGACTCGCTGGGTGTCGCCCAGCCGATGCGGACTGTCTTCGGGAGATTGATGACCAAGCTCGCAGGCCGCGGCCTGCTCGCAGCGAAGGGCGACACTTACAAGCCCACGGCGAAATTCGGCAAAGCGGCCGCGGCGGCGAACGAGGTGCTGCGCAAATTCGTGTCGGAACATCCGGGTCACATGCCGGAAGGTCTCCTGTGCGCCTCGACGTGTGCCGAGTTCGGACACATCGTCCGCGGCGAGAAGGATGCGGTCCAGGTGCTGTTCAGCGGGCCCGGCGCGGAGCTGCTCGATCATTTTTATGGCGACGGTCTTTTTGCGAGTCACTGGATGGCCTGCGTCAGCCGCGCCTTGCAGGAAGCTGCGCGCGATCTGCCGGAAGGACGCGGGCTTCGCATTCTCGAAATCGGCGGGGGCACCGCAGGACTGGCGGCGCAGTTGCTGCCGCTGCTGGAGCGCGGGGTGCATTCCTATACATTCACCGACGTCTCGGCAGGCTTCTTTCCGGGCGCGAACCAGAAACTCGCGGCGTTCCCGGAGGTGGAATACAAGATACTCGATCTCGAAAAGCCGGCGACCGATCAGGGCTTCGAGCCCGGCACTTTCGACTTCATCGTCGGCACAAACGTGCTGCACGCCGTGGCCGATGTGCGCAGCTCGCTGCGGTCCGTTCACGAACTGCTGGTTCCCGGCGGAACTCTCATTTTCATGGAAGTCGCCACTCCGCAGTTGTGGACGGAATCCGTCTTCGGCCTGACGAGCGGATGGTGGCATCTCAAGGACCGCGACCTGCGTCCGGACCAGCCGCTGCTCCAGCGCGCCCAGTGGGAATCCGTGCTGCGGGAAAGCGGCTTCGCCGAGACTGCTTCACTGCCGGGCCTGCATGGACCGGAAGGCGGCGAGGGACAGATCGCCGTCCTTGCTCGCAAGGCCGGCGAGCCCGTGACGGTCGCGACGGAATCCCGACCGATCGAAATGCCGATCGAGACATCGTGGATCATCTTCTCGGATGAGTCCGAACTCGCACAGGATCTGATCGCCCGCGTGACCTCCGCTGGCGCACGGTGCCGTGTCGTCCGCCGCGGAAAAAAGTTTGCGTCCACGGGCGTGGACTCATTCGCGATTTGCGCGGAGGAGCCGGCCGACTGGAAGCAGCTTTTTGCAAAGGTGACCGCCGACGCTGCGCCGGAACGACTCGTTTACCTGTGGAGTCTCGATGCAAAAACGGGTGACCAGGACGGAGACGCCCTCATGGGCATCGACGCGCTGCTCCATCTGACGCACGCATTGGAAGGGACCATGAACGCGGCGAAGCTCCGCATCGATCTCGTCACGCGCGGCGCACAGCCGGCGGGCCGGGAGATGGGAGCCACCGCCGTGGCGCAGGCGCCTTCGATCGGCATTTTCCGCGTCATCCTCAGTGAGCATCCGAACTTCTCCTGCCGCGGCATCGATCTGCCGCCGACGGCATCGAAGTCCGATGAAAACTCGCTCTGGCACGAACTCCGCCACGTGGACAACGAACGGGAGGTCGCCCTGCGCGGCGAAGCGCGCTATGCGCAGCGCATCACGCGCGGCCTGCCCACGCGCGAGCAGCAACTCGACGACTCCGTCCCGCTGCGTCTCGAATCCCGCGAGCGCGGTCTGCTGGACAGCTTGCGATTCACGCCGTTCACCCTGCAATCCCCCGCACGCGGCGAAGTCCTGATTAAGGTCAAGGCTGCCGGCATGAACTTCCGCGATGTGCTGAAGGCCCTTGCCCTTTACCCGGCCGAGACGGCGGACGCGCGCATCTTCGGCGACGAGGTCGCCGGCGAGGTGACTGCCGTTGGCGAAGGTGTGACGAACGTTTCAGTCGGAGACAGCGTCTTCGGTCTAGCCGTCTTCGGCCTGGCCACCCACTCGCTCGCGAGAGCCACCGATGTGCGGCGCATGCCGAAGGGTATGTCCTTCGAGGAAGCGGCGACCATTCCGGTCGTCTTCATGACTGCGTGGTATGCCTTGAGGACGGTCGCGCGGATGAATGCCGGCGAAATGATCCTCGTGCATGCGGGAGCGGGCGGCGTCGGGATGGCGGCGATCCAGATCGCGCATCATCTCGGGGCCGAGGTCATCGCCTCCGCCGGAAGTCCGACCAAGCGCGCGCTTTTGAAAACGCTCGGCGTCAAGCATGTCATCGACTCGCGACGCGGAGACTTCGCGGAATCGGTGATGGAATTGACCAACGGTCGCGGCGTGGACGTCGTCCTCAACGCGCTCGCCTCCGAGGCAATCCCGATGGGGCTCTCGTGCCTCGCGGAGTCCGGTCGCTTTATCGAGATCGGCAAACGCGACATCTACATGAACTCGCGCATCCCCCTGTGGTCGCTGCGCCGGAATTCGTCGTTCCATGTGGTGGCGATGGATGCGGTCTTCGCCGGTGATGAGGAACAGACTCGCGAGCTGATGGCCGAGATCGCCGGCCTCGTGGAGAAGGGCCGGCTCACTCCCCTCCCGTTCCGTTCCTTCCCGGCGAGTCGCATCGACGCGGCCTTCCGCCTCATGGCGGGCGGCAAGCACACGGGCAAGGTTGTCGTGGCCTTCGCCGACGCGTTCGTCTTGCGAAAAGGCGAACCGCCGTTGCCCGCGTTCGCGGTCAAGCCGGATGCCGCGTATCTCATCACGGGCGGACTCGGCGGATTTGGCCGGGTGCTTTCCGAATGGCTCGTGGAATGCGGCGCGCGCCACCTCGTGCTGACGAGCCGCAGCGGAGCATCTACTCCGGAGGCGGTGGCATTTTTGGAGAAGCTGCAAAGCCGCGGCGTCGATGCGAAAGTCATCAAGGCGGACATCGGTTCACCGAAAGATGTGAAGCGGCTCATCAAGGAGGCGGGCTCAGCATCCATTCCGCACAAGGGCGTCTTCCACCTCGCGATGGTCATCGATGACGCACCGCTCTCCGCGCTCACGAGCGAACGGCTGCGGACCGTCATGGCTCCGAAGGCGCACGGTGCATGGCTGCTGCACGAGAGCACAAAAGCGATGGGCCTCGATTGCTTCGTGATGTTCTCGTCCGTCTCCAGCATCTTCGGCAATCCGGCGCAGGGGAACTATGCGGCCGCGAATGCCTTCCTCGACTCGCTGGCCCATCATCGCCGTGCGCTCGGACTTCCCTCGCTGACGATCAACTGGGGCGTGCTCGGCGGCGAAGGCTACGTCGCCCGCAACGAACGTGTCGCCGAATTCCTCGCAAGGCAGGGAACAGGCGCCATCACCCCGGGCGAAGTCACCAGGCTCATCGAATCCTTCCTCACGGCCAACGCCACGCAGGTCGCGGCCATCCGCGTGGATTGGGCGAAGTGGCGGCAGTCGTTCCGCGGCATGCAGGAAAATCCGCTCGTGGAACGCATCTTCGCCGGCGGTGTGGAAACGCAGGAGACGAGTGGCGCGAAGAGCGACTGGCGGCTCAGGATCGAATCCGCCTCGCCGGAAGAACGCGAGGGAGTCATCGGACAAGCCGTGCGCGAAGTCGTCGGCTCCGTGCTGCGCGTGAAGCCGGAAAGTCTGCGCGACGACCAGCCACTCACCGACCTCGGGCTCGATTCGCTCATGGGCGTCGAAATCGAAAACTCGCTCGAAGCCGCGATCGGCGTGGCATTGCCACCCGCGAGCCTCATGCGCGCGCGCACGCTCGGCCAGATCGCGACATTGATCGCCGAGCACATGGGAAGCGGCGCGGGAGCAGCGAAGGCGCCCGCCACGCCCGCGGCGACCGTGGAAGATGCCCCGGCCAATGAATTGGATCTGGATGCGCTTTCCGACGACGACATCACCCAGTTGCTCGGCGAGGAAACCGCGACCCTGAAACCGTCGGATGTCACAAGATAACCGAGCGCGCCTGAAGCAATGGCTGGCGAGTGGCGAAGCCCGCCTCCAGCCGCTGACCTTTCCCCAGCGTGAACTGTGGGAGGCGTCGCCCGTGACGGCAGCCGATGCGTCGAACAATATCTGCGCCATCATCAAGATGCGCGGCCCGCTGACGCAGACGATCTGCGAGGCGGCGGTGCAGAAGGTGGTGGATCGGCAGGAAGCGCTTCGCCTGTCGTTTCTCCCCGGCAAGGACGGGCCGGTGCAGTTGATCCGGAAGGTCGCCAAATCGGTGATGCGCTTCCACGAACTCGCGCCGTCACAACAACACCCGGAAGCGATCAAAGAACTGGTGCACGGCGTTTTCAGCGAACCGTTCGATCTCGTCCGCGGTCCGCTCTACCGCGTGGAAGTGTTTCGGCGCGCGCCCGACGATCACGTTCTGGTGTTTGCGATTCACCACGCCATTGCCGATGGCTGGACACTCGGCGTGTTTGTCCAGGATTTGTTCACGGCCTACATGGAGAGCGCGAAAGGGGTGCAAACCGCGCTTCCTCCCGTGCCGCTCTCGTACGCGGACTGGGGTGTATCCGAGCGCGCCTTCTGGCAGCCTGCGGAACTCGCGCGGCGGGCCACCTATTGGAAATCCCATCTCGCCGGAACCCGCTGGCTCTGGAGCCCGCCGGCCGGGCCAACACCGGCGACCGGGAAGCGCGAACGATGGGCGATGAATGTCAGCGCCGAGCTTGGCCGCGCCGTCCGGGAACGCGCCCGGCGCGATGGCGGAACCCTCTTCAGCACGCTGCTCACGGCGTTCCAAATCACGCTCTCGAAATGGACGGGCGCCGATGACATCCTCGTGGGCACGCCGGTCGCGAATCGCAACAAGCAGGCCGTGCGCGAGACCATGGGCTACTGCTCCGGCATCGTCCCGCTGCGCGGCCAGGTGGATCGTGCGCGATCATTTTCCGACAGTCTCCGTGCCGTGCATGAGGCGACGATGGAATCCTTCGCCAACGCGATGCCCTTTGCCGAACTCGTCAAGGCTCTCGGCGAGCCCGTCGTGCCGGGACGCAATCCGATCTTCGAGGTGCGTTTCGCCCTGCAAAACCATCCCGTTCCGGATGTCGCGCTGCCCGGCCTTTCGCTGAAACTGCGGATGCGCTCCACCGGCACCGCCCGTTTCGACCTCGGCTGCGAGATCAACGAGGAGGGCGATGGACTGGAGGTGGCATGGCTGTTCCGGCTGGATATGTTTTCGCCGGAAGAAATCCAGCATTTGGGCGGCATGTATGCGGCGCTCCTCGCAGGCGTTTGCCATTCGCCAGAAATCCTGACCTCCGCCCTCATGGGCAATCTGCAATGAACACCATCCAAGCCACGGAGCAACCGATCGAGCTGCACGAGCCGCACTGGGTGAGCCGCTCGGCTTTTCAAATCGTGATCATTCTTGTTCTCGTCACCGAGCTAGCGCTGGCCGCAGTTTTGCAAAGTGGCGTCTCGCCCTGGTTCGCAGTTCCGCTCGCGCTGATCCTCAGCCATCTCATGCACGGGGCCTCGATCGGTTTTCACGAGGCGACGCACGGCCAGCTCCGGCGGAACCGGCGCTTCAATGAATTCGATGGCGTCCTCCTTGGCGTGTTCAGCTTCATGAGCTTCAGCCTCTACCGCGCCGCGCATCAGATGCATCACATGCACCTGGCCACTGAGCGCGACGAGGAACTCTGGCCGTTCGTCCATCCTGAGTCGCCGCGCTGGGCGAGAAGGCTCGCGGCATTCCTCGAACTCACCGTCGGCCTCGTGTTCCTGCCGTTCCTGTTCCTGCGGATTTTCCTGCGCGCGGGCTCGCCGATTCGCAGCAGGAAGGTGCGCCGGAGAATCTGGGCGGAGCTGGCGCTGATCGTCGTCGTGTGGATCGGGGTCGTGACCGCGGTCGCGCATTGGAACGCATGGCGGTATTTTTTGTGGCTGTATCTCGTGCCCGCGTATGTCGCCGCGAACCTGCAGAGCTGGCGCAAATACATCGAGCACGTCGGGCTCACCGGCAGCACGGTGAACAGCTCCACGCGGAACATCGTGGCGCGCGGCTGGCCAGGCCGGCTCTTTGCATTCACGCTGCTGCATGAGCCATTTCACGGCGTGCATCACCTGCGCATGGGACTGCCGCACGCCGAACTGCCGCAGTACGCTGCAGAGCTCACCCCCAAGACCGAGGACGAAATCCGTCCGTTCCGGAGTTACCGGCATGCATTGCTGCACCTGCTCCGCAACCTCGCGGACCCGCGCGTCGGCGCCCAATGGCGCACGCCAGCCCGCCAGCCATGATCCGATTGCACACCATCGTCCTTGGGAGCCCGCCACGCCGATCGCTCTCGCTGATCTTCGTCGGCGCGCTCGTGGCATTTCTCCCTGCGTGCCAAGGGCTCCACACTTCCGCGCCGCAGCGGACAGACGCCGGGCATACGGCATCCCATTTGGAAAAGGCCCGCCAAGCGTGGCAAGTGATGCAGCAGGAGAAGCCCGGCACGCTGTCCGCACAAAAAGCGCTCCGGAAGTATGACCATGCTGTGCTCGCCGTCGTGAATTCCCTGCGCGCCAAAGAAGGCACCGCTGCGTGGGGAAAGGAAATCCAGTTCGACGGAGCGCACCCGTGGCGGATCACCTTCGATGCTCCTGAACGCCACGGCACTGCGCGGACGCTTTCGCTTTCCGAGTTCGCACATTGCCGGGTGGCCGCCGATGTGAAGCTGCACGGGTTTGCCCGGATGGTCGCGCATGGCGGTCTCGGCATTCCGGTGGTCCTCGCGCAGGATGATTCCCGTCGCGTGGCGCAGCCATTTCATCCTCCGCGCGGTGAGTTTCTCCCGGCGACTGCGGTGTTGGAGTTCCCCGCAAAAATCCCCGGTCGTCCCGCCGAGGCGAGGCTCCGCTTTTATAATCCGCTGGCGGTCTCGGTCGTGACGGTGGGGCAGCATGCACAGCCGATGGCGGAGAATCTCACCGCCCCGCTGCAATCCTCTTTGACGGATGCGAGCCTCGACGAAAACGGGC
>Ga0209596_1002931_pt1 | contig 13764 bp, 18 predicted proteins | sample M_130807_MF_Meta_FD_187314 | JGI IMG/M metagenome (GOLD analysis project Ga0209596, IMG submission 187314) | Freshwater microbial communities from Lake Montjoie, Canada to study carbon cycling - M_130807_MF_MetaG (SPAdes) (version 2) | ecosystem: Environmental > Aquatic > Freshwater > Lake... | reverse complement strand
GATGATGCGCCTCATGGCGTCAATCCGGACGGTCTCGCGCCGCGTAAGGCCGGCCACTGCCGGTGCAGCAACCAGACCACCAGCCGCAATGCTTGGTGCATGTGCTGGCGATGCCTGAACGGGAGCCGATGAGGAAGTCGTGGCCGGGGCCGACACCTCGTGGGCAGCGATCAGGGCCTGAATGTCTCGTTCGACAATCCGGCCTTCCGGGCCGCTCCCAGTGACGGACCCCAGATCCACGCCTGCGTCCTTGGCGAGCCGTCGGGCCAGCGGGGAAGCAAGGATCCAACCACCGGCCTGCCCGGAGGCTGCCGCCGTGCGAACATCCTCCTCGACAATCCGTCCGCCGGGACCGCTTCCCTGCACACGGGCAAGGTTCACGCCGAGTTCACCGGCAAGTCGCCGCGCCAAAGGCGAAGCGCGCACCGCTGCACCTTCGTCTTCGGCCCGTGTTGGGGCAGTCGATGAAGAAGCCGAAGCCGGTGCCTTGGCCGGCTCGGTCTTGGTAGCTGGAACTACTGGGGCTGCTACACCAAGCGCCGCATCGATCGCGCTTTCGGGTTCACTCGCGGTCCCAAGGACCGCAAGCGCCTCCATGACCTTCGCAACCCCGCCAACGGGCACGACGATACGCCTCAGGATGCCTGACGCGGTCGCCATGACCTCCTGGTTGAGCTTGTCGGTCTCGATATTGGCAACGGCATCACCGCGTTCGACCGTGTCACCGACCGACTTGAGCCATGCAACGACGGTCGCCTCGGTCATCGTGACCCCGAACTGGGGCAGCTTGATCAGGGTCGCCATCGCTACCTCATCAGGCCGCGCACGGCCTGCGCAACCTGGGCGGCGGAAGGGATGGACAGGTTTTCGAGAATGCGATTGAACGGTGTCGGTACGTTCGGGTTCGCCACACGGGCCGGGGGCGCATCAAGGTAGTCAAATGCGTGTTGCACGATCTGTGCAACCAGTTCCGCACCGAAGCCGACGCGTTCGTGCGCCTCATGCACGATCACCACGCGGTGCGTCTTCTTCACCGACTTGATGATCGTGTCGAGGTCCAGAGGCACGATGGTGCGCGGATCAATCACCTCAGCCTCGATCCCCTCTTCAGCGAGGTGGTCAGCCGCTTCCAGTGCGATCTCAACCATTCGCTGCAAGCCGATGATCGTGACGTCCTTGCCAGTCCGCCGGACAGAAGCGACCCCGAACGGCACCGTGTAGTCCGTATCAGGCACTTCGTCCTTGGTGGTCGCGTACTGGACCTTGTTCTCAATGAAGATGACCGGGTTGTCGTCCCGGATGGATGTCTTCAGCAGACCCTTGGCGTCATACGCGGTCGACGGCATGACGATCTTCAGGCCAGGAACATGCGCAAACCACGCTTCAAGCGACTGCGTGTGCTGCGCCGCGTTCGCCCGACCCGCTCCCGCCATCGTGCGGTACACGATCGGCAGGACGGCCTTGCCTCCGAACATGTACTTGGACTTGGCGGCCTGATTGACCACTTGGTCCATCGCACACATCATGAAGGTCATGTACATGAACTCGGCCACCGGACGCATGCCGACCGATGCGGCCCCAAGGACGGCGCCCGCAATCGCGATTTCCGAGATCGGGGTGCCAATCACGCGCTTGGGTCCGAACTCGTCCCACAACCCGCGAGTGACCCCGTAGGTGCTGTCCTTGATGTCCTCGCCGATCATGAACACGCGGTCATCGCGCCCCATTTCCTCGCGGAGGGCCATGTTGAGTGCTTGAGAAACGCTCAAGACTGCCAAAGTCATTCTCCTCGCACCGGGACGTCCGGCGTGCCGTTGGCGAAATGTCCGTGTATCGCGGGCACGTTCGCCATAGTGGCAAGCGTGCCTTGTGCTTCAGAAGCGGGTCGGGCGTACCCCTAGATCGTCCGTCCGTGAGAATCCGCACCGGTATAGATGTCGGTCAGCAGGATGTCCTCGGATGGTTCCGGACTCGCCTCGCCAAACTCCACCGAACGCTCAACCTCGTCACGTACCAGACGGTCAATCCGTGCAAGGTCGTCAGTCGTCGCTACGCCAAGCTCTTGCAATTGGGCGCTGAACACTTTCAGCGGATCACGCGTTGCCCGTGCGTGCGCGACTTCCTCGCGGGTCCGGTACGGTTCCGGGTCGCCGAGGAAGTGCCCCTCAAACCGATACGTCTTGGCCTCGATCAAGGTTGGACCTTCACCCGCCCTCGCCCGATCAACTGCCGTGCGGACCGCACCGTACATCGCCAAGATGTCCGAACCCTCAACGATCACCCCGGGGATGCCATATGAAATGGACCGGGTAGCGATATCCGGGATTGGAGTGTCCTGCTGAACGGATTGGAATTGGGCGTAGCCATTGTTCTCACAGATGAACACCACGGGCAACTTCAGTCCGGCGGCAAAGTTGATGCCCTCATGGAAGGCACCCTCGTTCGCTGCGCCATCACCGAAGAAGCAGAGCGCCACATTGGGCCGGCCGGTTACCCAGAAACCGAGGGCGGCGCCGGTGCTGATCGGGATGCCCGCACCAACGATGCCATTGGCACCGAGCATTCCGTGGTCCAGGCTGGCGATGTGCATCGACCCGCCCTTCCCATGGTTGTAGCCAGTGGCCTTGCCCATTAATTCCGCCATCATCGGGGCGAGGTCCAGGCCCATTGCAATGCAATGACCGTGACCCCGGTGCGTCGAACTGATGACATCGCCCTCGCGCAACGCGGAGCAAGCACCCGTCGCAACGCCCTCCTCACCGATGTAGAGATGCACGCTGCCGTAGAGGCGCGCCTCAAGGAAGAGTTCCTTCACCCGTTCCTCGAACCGGCGGATGCGTAGCATCGTCCGGTACATATCGATCAGTTGGCTATCCGAGAGACCATGCCGGTCGAGAGACGGTGACGCGGCACCGGACCCCGAAGCAACCGAGTGTTGACTAGGTGATACTGTGACCATGGGGCCTACTATAGGCGCATCGGTGGGTTGCGTCAACGCGCCTTGTCAACCAACGCAAGCGCCGCCTTTGCCCATGCAATCACTTCGGCAGTCAGCCCAAGATTCCCCCACTCATCCGGTTTGAACCAGCCCGGCCGAGCCTCTGGATCATCAGTATCCGCCCGGGGATCCGCCATCGACCCTGGCGCGACTCGCGCGGCGTACACAAGATCGATGTGCTCGTGGTCAGGATTGGTTCCACGCGCCGGGATAGCCTCCAACTGGATCCCGATCGGTTGGACCAACCTTGGAGGCACCCCCACTGGTCTCGGGACGTCAATGAACAACGGATTGGATGCGTCGATCAGATCGACGATGATCCCCGTTTCCTCGAGAGTCTCGCGCCGCGCGGCCTCGTCCGGAAGTTCATTCGGTTCAACATGACCACCCGGAGGGAGCCATCGCCCCAGCTTTCTATGGAAGTGGAGGAGCACCGCACCCTCATGGGCAACAAACACCGCGACGGCGTATTCGCGAACCAGCATCGATCCGTCACTGCTAGCCACGATTGGCAATCCTGATCACGACCATCACCCCGACGGCTGACATTGCCACGGCCGACCCAAGGGTGACCAAGGTTGCACCGACCCACCCGCCTCCGAAGACAAACCACAGCAATGCGAAATGCGTCGCCATGCTAAACGCGCCGACGAAAGACGTCACAATCCACGCTACGTAGCCCCTCCGCCGGATGTATCCCCACCAACGGCCCCAGGTCATGGGGCCGATCGGTTCACCATGGAGATCGAGTGCCCGTTGCCGGAATGCGCCAAGTCGCTGGAGATCTTGCGCCGACAGCCCGGTGCCACGTTCCCGAGCCTGTTCACGGGCGTTCAGGCCTTCCTGTCGCCGACGGCGTGCCGCATCCCGCCTGGCCTTGGCACGCGGACTACACTCAATCGCAACAAAGACCGCGAGTGACCCAAGCAGCGCAAGGGTGACCACCCCACCGATGACTGTAGTTTCCATCTAACTAACGTGGCTGTCAGAGCGTCCTGGGGGTCGGTCGAACCGGGTTCCGCGCACAGGTGCCAAACTCTAGCAGGGGTCCGGACCGTTTCCCTATCCATCCCACCGTTCATGCAGAACCCCTGTCGAATGGGTGGGGAAAATGCGCCAGACCCGAACTTGACAGGGACAAGCCCATGACCGCCATGTTCTCCGCCGACACATTGGTAAGCGTCGAAATGGCGCTCCGCCTCGCCGCCTCGGTGATCCTTGTGCTCCTTATAGGGTGGGACCGGGAAACCCACAGGCATCCCGCCGGCCTTCGCACACACCTGCTTGTCGCCCTCGGCGCGTGCGCATTCACCATTGGCGGGGTAGTCACGGCAGGTGGAAACACTGACCCGATGCGTATCGCCGCACAGGTGGTGACTGGTGTCGGTTTCCTTGGTGCCGGAGCGATCTGGAAGGCGCCGAGCGAACGCTTCGTCCACGGACTCACGACAGCGGCAAGCCTTTGGATCGCCGCTGCCATCGGGCTACTTGCTGGTGTCGGCGCATACCCACTCGCGACCGTGACCGCAATCCTCGCGTTTGGCATCCTCCGACTGCGCACGCATCCCGGCATGTCCGAGGACGAGGACGGACGCTCCGAGACAGGGAAAAACGTGTGACGGGTACGAACGGTCCAACGCCATCATCGTCGCTCGGAACTGCCATTGACCTCCACGTCCACACCACCGCGTCATCTTGCGGCTACATGACGCCGTCGGAAGTTGTTGGGCACACGCGCGCCTCCGGTCGCCGGTTCCTTGCAATCACTGACCACAACACAACCAGTGGAGCCGTCGAAGCAAGAACTTTCGCGAAGGCGACAGGGGACGACCTGACGGTCATCGTCGGGATGGAACTGTCGACAGCTGACTTCGGACACGTTCTGGTCTTCGGCGAAGGCGTGGAAGACGACTGGGGATGGAGGTCGCTCATGCCAATGCCCCGGAACCTGCCCGATGGATGGGTGGCAATCCAGGCACACCCGTTCCGTGACCTGGTGAAACGTGCGCTTCCCGGGCCACTCACGTTCGATCTGCCTGACTTGCCGCCGTCAATCTCCGCCATCGAAAGATGGAACGGCAACGACCTGCTTTCCAAATCCCCAGACCGGCGCGCCGACCTCGATGAGGCATCGCTGTCCTACATCGCGGCACAGGGCCGAACAGCTGTGGCGTCCTCAGATGCCCATCGCGCCGTGTCGATGCACGCGTACCACACGGTGTTCCCAAAGCCCGTGCGATCCGTCGCCGACATTGCAGCGCAGATCAAGTCCGGAGAGGCCTGCCCGGGTTCGGCCTCCGAAGCTGAACTGGCCGAGATTCGCACCTCATGGCGACGTCGTAACGCCATTGGATGGCATCTGATGGGCTTGGATTGGCTGGCGATCTCTGCCAAGAAGGGACACGATGTGGATGAGGCCAGCGAGACAATCCGGATCTACGGGATTGCCCAGAAGATGGTTGGACTCGGGTTTGGGGCAAGCCACCTGTGCGATGAGACCGGGTTGAGGTTTGCAACCGCCATGGATTTCATTGCGATAGTCCACGAGGAGAATCTGGACCCACCGCGCGTCCGATAGCCCGACTCACCGGATACCGGTACTCAAGTCGTCTCAGCGCGAAGTCTTCGCACGGCTTCCATGATGACCTGCCGCTCAGTGCGCCACCTATCGTCGGTGACGTGAACCTCGACACCATCTGAAACCAAGATTCGGTGCCATGCGCTCGCCTCGGAACGCTCACCTGCACTCGGCACGTTGGATACGGGCACTTCTTGGGTCAGGTCAAAAGGTTCGGCAAAAGCGAGCATGTTGGTACGACTGATCGCCCGGGCCGCCAGTCGGACGTCGACCCCTGTGAATGTCGGCTCCTCTGCCGCAGGCGATGACGTCTCCCGGGACCCCGTTCGTCGCCGTATGAGGGCTTCAAGGTATTCACGGCCAGATGCAGATTCGCTCGCACGCGTGAGGGCCCGCTGCTGCCGATCAATCACCGACTGCAAGCGCAAGACTTCTGGTTCGCTGAGCCCAAGCGTCCGATCACGGATCTCGTTGATCGGAACGTGCTGGTCAACGAGTGAGCGGATCAAACGAAGCCGGCTTAGATGAGCCTCCGTATAGCGCGTGCCGCGACCACGAGTGCCTGGCCCAGGCAACAGCCTCGCAGAGATGTAGTAGCGGACCGTCCGGACGGATATCCCGACAAAATCTGCCAACTCTTCGATCGTCATGCATGGCTCCAGTGGGCACGCGCCATCAGCGCGCCGTGGCAGAACATCCCCGCCAATCAGACACCGACACTGGCATTATACCGCGGTAGCCAGTTCAGGATTCACAGGTCGTCGATTGCAGCGTGGCCTATCGGACGCCCAACTGCTTCTCAAGTGACACAAACAGCGACCGCATTCCAATGATCGAACTGATGACATCGCGTTGAACGTAATCCGGGCCCTCCACCGGACGGAGATCGACATACTCGATCGCGAACAATCCGTCGTAAGCACGTTCGTGCAAGCGCGTCACGATGCCTGCGAAGTCAACCTCACCGTAACCCGGAACCATCTGAAGGGCTGCGGGCATGCCTCGGGCGTCGCGCATTGTGACGTGGCGGACATGTGGAATTACTTCCCAGAACACCTCACCTTGGTTCGCGCCAACGTAGAAATGGCTCGCCTCAAGCGTCAGCCCAAGACCAGGTATCGCCTCGCACATGCGCACCGCGTCGCCCGGCATTTCGCCCACAAGACCACGATGGGTCTTCATGCAAAGCTGGATGCCACGCGATGAAACCGCATCCGTGATAGATCGGAGGCGTGCCACGGCCGCCTCGAATGGCGTGCCCGCGGGAGAACTCAGGGTCGTGATCAGGCCGACGCCCAGCTCGACCGCGAGATCGGCTACGGCGAGCATTCGGCGGATCTCCTCTGCAATAGGCAGGGGTCCATCACCGACTCCGGTGTATATAGTGGCGACGCGTTTCATTGAATTCTTCGCGAGCGCATCACGAATTCGCAGCGCGGCCGCATCGACGGAAGCACGACCGCCATCGGCAAGGGCCTTCGGTCGAAGGTCTCCGAACGCTTGAAAGATGGCTAGCTCGGCTTGACCCATTTCCATGTCACCGATGCCTGCAAACGCAGCCTCTAGCGACTTGGCTGCCCATCCGAGTGTCGATACGATTACGTGATTTGGCATGAGTCCCCGCTTGGTCCCAAGTTTCTATCTGGACACCCGCGTCCAGCCATACCTCAATGTTACCGTTTGGCACACGGGTCGACCTGAGCGGGATGCAATACCGTTCAGAATTGACCTACCCACCCAATGACCGAGCATCCAGACACGCATGTACTGACCCGGAGGGCGACCAGATGAGCGATCAGAACAGAGAACCTGCCTCACCGCAACCACGCCAGGCAACCGGTGACGTCATCCCGATCCAGTCGTGGCAACTCCCGATATTCCTCAAGACCCTTGTCGACAATGGTCACGCCACGGTTGGGTGGAACCGCGATACCATCCCTCTCGACGAGGCAATCGAACGCGCCGAAGCACTCACCCCGACTGCGACCGTCGTGGTTGATGGCACCACCATTTACGTGGCCGAACCGGATCATTCCGCGGATGACCCGGCCCTGCACCGTGGCCCGGTCGCCTTCGTCAAGCGCCGCCCACAATAGGCCTCGTCGGCGACACGCCGGCACTGCGACACCATCGACTGGAAGGGGTTCAGTTCGTGAAAGTCTTCGGACGCATGATCAACCTCCGGAACGACCCGGAGAAAGTTGCCGACTACATCCGCTACCACGCCGAGGTCTGGCCGGAAGTCCTCGAAGGGCTGCGTACCGGCGGGGTGACCGACATGAAGATCTTTCTGCGGGGACAGAGAATGTTCATGTACATGACCGCAAACGATGACTACAATCCCGGCAAGCCTTCAGATACGGCGCCTCACCCACGCGTCCTTGAGTGGGACAAGATCATGCGGACCCTCCAGGAACGTTCGCCCGAAGCGACCGACGACGAATGGTGGGCCGAGATGGAAATGGTCTTCGACATGCACTGGCCACAGCACCTCTAGGAGCCGCGCACCGAACGCACTGAGGCCCCGGCATCCCAAGCGGTTTCATCCGCCCGGACGTCCGGGGCCTCACTGTTTTCCACGCTATCGCGCGTCGGCAAGCGGTCAGACGGCGGCGACTTCTGCCTTTGCTAGACCCTGCTCAACCAGATACTCCTCAACCTCGTTGCCCGCCACATCAGCGAGCATCACGCCGTTGATTTCGACACATGGAGACAGGGGCTGCCCGCTCTTGCGGACCATCTCGCTGTAGTTTGAGCGATCGTTGATGATGTCGCGGTCCTCATACACGAGGCCATGCTTCTGCAACACCGCACGGACGCTGTTGCTCCACCCGCACACCGGCTTGAGATACGCCACGATTGTCGGAGCGGCAGTTTCGGACACGGTCGAACTCCTCCAGAACCTTGCGTCACCGCTCACCCATTCCGGGATGAAGGCGTCGCCATCAACGTCGCACCCATACCAATCTGGGTGCCTTCCCGACATTCTACCCGGCATGACAGCATTAGGTACCGTCCGAACCTGTTTCCCAACGCTACCATCCGACATGAATAGCACCGACCCCATGCGTCCGGTAGTGCCTGCCACCGCGCCAAGGCCAGATCGATGGACGTGACTGAACGGTTCAAACCAGGCGACATACTCATCGCGAGTGATGCACATCCCGTCGGGATCATCGAACACGTCCTGCACCCGACCAGTGGCACCTTGCTCGTCGTTGAGCGCGCCTGGGCGCAACGTCAGTATGTCGTCGCCAACGCCACCACCGTCTCGTCTACCGAGCAGCCATTCGGCACAACTTCGTGGCACACCCTGTCTGTTGGTCTGGATACGGTGATTTCACGTGGCGTCTACCGCCGCGTCATGGGGAGGCTGGTTCCCGATCCCCACCGAGGCGAAATACCCCGGCCACACTCGGTGGAAAATGACACGGCGGCCGCGGATGCCATCCTTCCCTTGCTTGCCGTCCAACCCCTCACTTGCGCACAGCCGATCACCTGCACCGTTCGCCACGGTGTCGCGTGCCTCGGAGGGCGCATATCCACCGACGCCGGGTCACTTGAAGCGGCCCATGTGGCGCGTTCCGTCAATGACGTATGGCACGTCCTGGTCACCATCGTCTCGGATGAGGCACTCGTCTCCCATCTCCGGCGCGCCATACGGACCGATACGGAATCAGTCATGCATGTTCTCACCGTGTCGGTAAGGAATGGCAAGGGACTGGTCGAGGTCAAGTCCGGAACCCCAAGTGATGCGGTCAGCCGTCTCTCCGACTTGACCAGTGAGATCGAAGGACTCGTGTCAATCGACGTTCACGTCGCCGCAGCGGATCCTGAATAGGGCCCTTCGCCAAAGTAACTCCAGAGGGTCGCGGATGGGACGGTCACCGCGCCGGATTTCCATGTCCCATTGGTGGCGCAACCGCTCCGGCCGCCCAACCCAGTACGGCCGTGAGGACCGGAACCAGCATCACGGCGATCACGCCGGATTGGCGCTCGACAACGATGGCAATGATCACGGCGAGTACCGGAGCGAGTGCGCCCACCCCGATTGCCACCACCAGCAATAAGACTTGCAGGAGTGGCTCCGTCCATGACCATGGATCGTCGGACATCTCCACCGCCATGACCGTCTGCCGACGCCGGGCCCCGAGCAACGCGCGTCCCAAATCGGGGGCGGGACCAAGGTCGCTGATCGCACGCATCTCGGCCTGACCCCGGGGAACTCCGGCAAGCATCAGGTCGCGGGCCGCCGCCTCGAGGTCGGCACCAATTGACTCGACGATGACCGCACGGGCCACGCCGCTCAGGGGCGCATCAATCCCGTCAACGGCAAGCGATGTGTCGGCCTGCCCTTCCAGCACGGCATCAAGTTCGGCCAGATACCGCTCCACTGGGAGCGACGGGCCAGCACGTCGAACCCACCCCGAGAGGCTGTCAGATGCGCGTTCCATCGACAATCACTTCTGATCGTCCCCCGGCCCCGAGTGCCTTGAGGAGATTTTCGGCGAACTCACGCCATCGGCCAGCCGTCTTCATGGCCTCGGCCCTGCCAGACGGCGTCAAATGGTAGACACGTCGCCGACGTCCGCTCCCTGCAGTTGGCGCCGACCATTCGCCGGAAATGAGGCCCTGCGACTCGAGACGCTGCAGGGTTGGATACAGGCTGCCCCACCGCGCGTGGAAGTACCCCTCGCTACGGCGCTCAATCTCCTTCGCGAGTCCGTACCCATGCATCGGCCCGTCAGCCAAGACAGCGAGGACGAGCGTCGGACCTGGCGTACTGACGGGTGGCACGTCTACCTGAGCCAAGTCACCTGGAACGTCTGCCTCGCTGTCCAGAACTCGTTCTGCCGAGTGACTTTCCTGCGCTTCCTCGTCAGTCACTCGACTTCTGCCCCCTCATCACAATAACCCGCGCCGCCAAGGCAGATAACGTAGCACGCACTCGACCACGGGGGAAATCAGGCTTTGACGCCCCTGATCCTTGACCGAATCCTGTGATCAGATGTTCGACCGCCCCTGGACCCCATCGACCGGGATACACGCCCCGCTCACCCAAGAAGCGCGAGAAGAGCAGAGGAACGCCACCACATCGGCAACTTCCTCGGCACGTCCGAACCTGCCAAACGGGAGGTCGCGCTTGACAAAGGCGGCCATTCCCTCGGGATCCGCCTGCTGACGCTTCTCCCACGTTCCCCCGGGGAACATGATCGATCCCGGCGCAATCGCGTTCACGCGAATTCCCTCAGGCGCCAACTCACGCGCCATGGACTTCGCCAAGCTGTTCATTGCGGACTTCGCCACGTTGTAGCCGGCATAGCCTCCCGCCTCGCGCCCGTAGATGGACGAAATGATGACAATGCTTCCACCGCCCTGCTTCCGGATGTGAGGCACTGCAAGCCGGCTCGTCTCGATTGCGGGGTACAAGTTGATCCCCATGACACCACGCCAATCCTTCGGCTCAGTCTCCATGAACGGCTTGTTTGCCGGTGCACTGCCCCCAAGGTTGTTCACCACGACATCGATCCGCCCAAACTCCTCGGCGGTCCTTGCGACGAGCATCTCGGCCATGCCAGGCAGTGTCATGTCGATCGAAATCGGAAGGGCCCGCCGGCCAAGCGCCTCGATCTCACGCGCCACACCCTCGAGTGCCTCTGATCCACGCGCCGCGATGGCAACGTCACATCCTGCCGATGCCAATGCCAACGCGATTGCCCGATTGCCCGGCCAATGCCCCGGCTCGCACCGGTCACGATCGCGGCATGTCCCGTAAGTCCCAGATCCATGTCTCAAGTCCTCGTTCTGTCCGGCCTGCTGCGGCTGACTGCCTGACTGCCTGACTGGCCATTGTAGGCGGGCCAATCATGCAACTGGAACCGGCACACGCCAGACTGAACCTCCCCGCGACCACCCTCAAGGGCGCCGGCTGAAAGAGATGCCGCCATCGCGCAAGCACCGCATGGACCGGGTGTGGCAGGATCAATCAAGCATGAGAATCTCGCAACATGACGCCGGGGCGACACTGGCACCCGATCTGGATCCATCGCATTCGCGGGGGGCGCTTTCTACGGCCTATGGCGGCGCAATTCCGCATCCGGACGAACCAACTCGAGCTCGCTTCCTGAGCCAATTGCGTGGCATCGTCGGGGCTGGTGCCGTGGTCTCCGAGCCAGCCGCTCTCGTCAGTTACGAGGGCGACGGCTACATGGCGAGAGCACGACCACTCGCAGTCTGCCTGCCAACCACAACTGGCCAGGTCTCGGACGCCATTCGGCTCGCTCGCCAGTACGGCTTTCCAGTCACACCCCGAGGTGCGGGCACCGGTCTCTCAGGCGGTGCGACCCCGATCCACGGCGGATTGGTCATAGCGACATCACGCATGCACAGGATCCGCGAAATCGATGCGGAAAACATGCGTGCGATTGTCGAGCCAGGTCTGGTGAACGTCGACCTGACACGCGCCGCAGAACCGTTCGGCCTCTACTTTGCACCAGACCCCTCCAGCCAGACCGCGTCGACCATCGGCGGAAATGTTGCCGAGAACGCTGGTGGACCCCATTGCCTCGCGTATGGCGTCACTACCAACCACGTCCTCGGCATGGAAGCAGTCCTCATCGACGGCACCATCGTGTCTTGCGGGACCATGGCAAGTTCCCCGGACGCACCCGGATACGACTTTCCAGGGATCCTGACCGGCAGCGAGGGGACCCTCGCCTTCGTGACGGCAGTGTGCGTCCGGTTGATGCCTCGCGCTGAAACGGTCCGTACGGTCCTGGCGCTCTTCGATACGTTCAACGATGCCGGAGCCGCGACCTCAGCGATCATCGAAGCGGGGATCATTCCGGCCGCGCTCGAGTTTGTCGATGGCGTCACCATCGGCGCCCTGCGAGGTGGAGGATTCCCCGAGTACCCGGAGGGGGTGGAGGCGCTCCTCCTCGTGGAGGTCGAGGGACTTTCCGAAGCCTGCGCCGAAGACGCCAGCCATGTGGAAGCCCTCCTGACGCAGTACGGCGCACGGGAGGTGCGTGTCGCCGCATCGGTTGCAGAACGGCAACGTCTGTGGCGCGGACGCAAGGGAGCCCTGGGGGCACTCGGTCGCCTTGCACCGAATTACTACATCCAGGACGGTGTCGTGCCCCGGTCACGCCTTGTTGAAGTCCTCACCAAGGTGCAGGACCTAGCCAAGCGCGAAAACCTCCTGATCGCGAACGTGTTCCACGCCGGAGACGGCAACCTGCACCCGAACATCCTGTACGACGCCCGGATTCCCGGGCTCACCGAACGGGTCATCAAGGCCGGTGAGGAGATCCTTCGGGCCTGCATCGACGCCGGGGGCACCCTTTCGGGCGAACACGGAGTTGGGTTGGAGAAGGCCGCTTACCTCGACTGGGTGATGTCACCCGCAGACCGCGCGACGCAAGCCTGCGTCAAGCGTGTCTTCGATGAAGGCGGATGGCTCAACCCCGGCAAGCCGTGACGAATGTCGCGAGAGACGACACCTAGGCGCTGGCCGGATCGACAGGTTCAGACGGACGCTTGGCACGGAGGGCCGGACTACGTGGCACCTTCACCATGTAGTTCTCCTTGCTCGCGAACACCGAGGGGACCCGCGGTGATGACGTTCCACACGTCGGGCACGGCGCCCCTTCCCCAGACTGGCTCATCGGGCGCATGAGTTCAAACTCGCGCCCACACGGATCACAGACGTACTCGTAGATCGGCATCGGTTCAACCCTTCCAGTACAAATCGACGCGTCTACATCAGGGATGCGGGGAGGTGGTGGATCCTGCTAGGAACTCATGCGTACCACGGGGGTTCGGTTCAACGGATCGCTGATGGTGATCGCCATCTTCATGGTCGGGTGCAATCGGCAGATGAACGTATGCGACGACGCGGCATCCTGGAACTTTGTTGTCCAGGATTCGCCGGGTTGCAAACGGCCACTATCCATCTCGCCAGTGACGATCTGATGGGTGGTGCTGTCAAGGTTCCGGAATGTCACCGCCGTTCCGGGAGGCACAGCAAGCGTTGGCGGCTCGAATGCCATCCCTCGAATGACAACAAGTTGGGCCGGCAAAGCCGTGGCAGTCGCGGCAACGTTCGTCGCTCTGGCTATCGCGGTGGCTGCATTGGCCGTGGCTGCCTCAAGTGCGGCCGGCGCAACCGTCGGGGCTGGTGGCGGGG
>Ga0209596_1002929_pt1 | contig 13770 bp, 8 predicted proteins | sample M_130807_MF_Meta_FD_187314 | JGI IMG/M metagenome (GOLD analysis project Ga0209596, IMG submission 187314) | Freshwater microbial communities from Lake Montjoie, Canada to study carbon cycling - M_130807_MF_MetaG (SPAdes) (version 2) | ecosystem: Environmental > Aquatic > Freshwater > Lake... | reverse complement strand
TGCGGTACAAGCGCAACAGACTTTAACTTTAAAAGAAGCGATTCAAACAGCTTTAAAAAATAGTTACAATATTCAACTGGTGGAAAATACAGTAGCTATTGCGAAAAATAACAATTATATAGGAGTAGCAGGGGGATTACCTACCGTAACAAGTACAGTGAATAATAACAAATCATTAAGTACAATTGAACAAAGGTTTGCAGATCCCGCTCGTAATACAACTAAAACAGGCGTTGATGGAAATACATTAACTGCTGGTTTAACAGCTTCGGTTATTATATTCAACGGCTATCGCATCATGGCGACTAAGGACCGATTAGCTACTATCGAAAAGCAAAGCGAACAACAATTACAAGCACAGTTAGCGAATACCACTGCAACAGTGATGCAACAATATTATAACATCATTCGTCAACAAGCTTATTTAAAGACAATTGAAAAATCGATTGAAGCAAGTAAGCAACGATTAGATATTGTTAAGACAAGACAACAAATTGGAGTGGCTAATCAAGCCGATTTATTGCAATCTAATTTAGATTTGAATGCATTGACACAAGGAAAACAAAATCAATTATTAATTATAGATCAAGCCAAAGCAGATTTATTAAATACGATGGTGTTGCCTTCTTCTACACCTATTATGATTCAAGAAGATATTACGGTGGATACTAAAATAAAATTAGCCGAAGTAGAAGCTAAAATAAAAGCCAATCCTATATTACAATCAGCAGAGCAATTAATTAATATCAATCAATTTATTGAAAAGGAAACAAGAGCTTTAATGTATCCTACCTTGCGCGCGAGTACAGGCTATAACGTTAATAGCAGTAGCTCTGCGGCAGGATTTAGTTTATTAAATGAAAGCTATGGTCCATTCTTAGGGGTGAACTTAAGTATACCTATTTATGCTGGAAATACGGCTAAGCGTAATTTAAAAACAGCACAGTTGAATACTAATACGGCTCGCCTACAATATAAAAATGCCGAACAGGACTTAGCAACACAATTGTATAAAACCTATCAGTCTTATCAAAACAGTATTCAACAAATACCTATTGAAACGGACAACTATAAAATGTCACAATCCTTATTGGAACTAGTGATGCAAAAATATCAATTAGGACAAGCTACTATGGTGGATGTAAAACAAGCACAACAAAGTTTTGAAAATGCAGGCTTTAGAGTGGTGAGTTTACAGTTTGCTGCTAAAGTGGCTGAAGTGGAATTAAAACGCTTGTCTAATCAATTTAATTTTTAGTCATAGTCATTACTGCTAATGCAATCAAAGTTACCTCATATTGGCACTAGCATTTTTACAGTAATGAGTCAATTGGCGGTGCAACATAATGCTATTAATTTAGGCCAAGGCTTTCCCGATTTTCCTATGAGTGCGGAGTTAATTGAATCTGTGCATCAAGCCATGAAGGACGGAAGCAATCAATATGCACATACTTATGGTGTTCCATTACTACGCGAAAGATTAGCCGAGAAAATACAATATTTATATCAAGCAACTATTCATCCTGATACCGAAATCACTATAACACCGGGAGGGACTTATGCAATTTTTACTGCTTTTTCTACCATTATACAACCAGGTGACGAAGTCATTATTTTTGAACCTGCGTATGATAGTTATATACCTAATATTACATTTAATGGCGGTGTAGTAGTACCTATCGAATTAGAATTTCCTACATATAGTATTCCTTGGGAAAAAGTAAAAGCAGCGATTACATCAAAAACCAAAGCTATATTGGTGAATACGCCTCATAATCCTACTGGACGAGTATTTACTAAGGAAGACATTTTACAATTACAAGACATTGTGTTGCAAAATAATTTGTACTTAATTAGTGATGAAGTGTACGAGCATTTGATATTTGATAATAAGCAACATGAAACCGTGATGATGTATCCGGATTTATTTGCGCGCAGTTTTGTGTGTTTTTCTTTTGGTAAAACATATCATTGCACCGGATGGAAATTAGGATATTGTGTTGCTCCCGAAGCTTTAATGAAGGAGTATCGAAAAATACATCAGTTCAATGCATTTAGTTGTGATACACCCAAGCAAATTGGAATTGCAAATCATATGACCCATAAAGAAGCGTATTTAAGTATTGGATCCATGTATCAAGAAAAACGTGATTTATTATGCGATCTCTTGAAAGACACACCACTATTGCGTATTCCATCATCGGGTTCTTATTTTGAAAGTTATCGATACGATACTATTAGCAATGAATCGGATAAAGTTTTTGCAGAAAGACTAGTGAAAGAATATGGTATTGCTACTATTCCTATGTCAGCTTTTTATATGAACGGAACAGATCACAAAGTGATACGTTTGTGTTTTGCTAAAAAAACAGAAACTCTTCAATCGGCTGCAGCTTGTTTGCAAAAATTGCAAGCCTAATTTTTATTTATCACATCGTTCAATAGTTATGCCATCCATACAAGAAAAATTTACGCAACTTTTTGGTCATCCGCCAAGCTTGATGGTGCAATCACCTGGAAGAATTAATTTAATCGGAGAGCATACCGATTATAATCATGGTTTTGTATTGCCGGCTGCTATTGATAAATCGGTACAAATTGCATTCGAGCATCGAACAGATGGAATGATACATATGCACGCTATTGACCTGAATGAAACAGAAACAATAGCCACACAAGAACTTCGCCCCCATGCAAACTCTTGGGTGAATTATATTATTGGAGTAGTGGCTCAAGTGCAAGCTCAACTTACTGCTCAAGCCAATAATAACCAAACACTTTCTAAGCTTAATCAAGGTTTTGATATTTGTATACAAGGAGATATTCCAATTGGGGCAGGTTTATCTAGTTCCGCTGCGGTAGAATCGGCCGTGATATTTGCGCTTAATGAATGGTATGCATTGGGACTCCCTAAAATGCAAATGGCATTAATGGCACAAAAAGCAGAACATGAATTTGCAGGAGTGAAATGTGGCATCATGGATATGTTTGCAAGTATACATGGAGAAGTTGATCAAGTGATGCTGTTGGATTGTCAAGATTTAAGTTTTAAGTATTATCCTTTACAATTAAAAGAATATCAAATTGTTTTGTTTGATACTTCTATTAAACATGAACTAGCTTCTTCCGAATACAACACTCGTCGATTAGAATGCGAGCAAGGATTAAAAATTTTACAACAAACTTATCCCGCTATTCAAAATTTTAGGGAGGTGAGTATACCACAAGTGGAGGAGTGCTTGTCTTTATATAAGGATACAAAAGAAAATATTCACCCCCATTCAGAGAATATAAGTCAATCACTAATCAGCTCGAAAGTATATCAAAGATGTAAATATGTAGTGGAAGAAATAGAACGTGTACAATTAGCAGTAAAGGATTTATTAGTAGGCGATATGAAAGCATTTGGACAAAAAATGTTTGCGACACATAGGGGCTTATCTGAGTTATATGAAGTGAGTTGTCCCGAATTAGATGTATTAGTCAATGCAGTGAAAGACAATGAACATGTTTTAGGTGCAAGAATGATGGGCGGGGGTTTTGGAGGTTGTACTATCAATATTATAAAAAGCGATCAAGTACAAAATATCATTGCACAAGTAACAGAATATTATCATCATGCAACAAATAAAAAGTTGCATACTTATCAAGTAACTATTCAGCAAGGCACTCATATAATTTAACTAAAATTATATCACTCTTAATGAAATAATTAAGGGCAAAATAATTATATTAGTGTTATGCTTGCTTATGTATTAGGAGTCGATTATGGAACCGATTCGGTTCGCACTATTTTAGTGAATACCATAAATGGAGATATCGTGAATACCTCTGTTGTGGGATATCCAAGATGGTCAAAAGGAAAATATTGTGATCCAGCTAAAAATCAATATAGACAGCATCCACAGGATTATATAGATGCAATGCAACAATCTATAAAAAACTGTCTGCAAGGAATAGATGCAACTATTGTATCAAATATTAAAGGATTATCGGTAGATACCACAGGATCCACGCCAGTAGCAGTAAATGCGCAAGGCGTTCCATTGGCATTGCTACCTGAATTTGCTGAGAATCCCAATGCTATGTTTGTTTTATGGAAGGATCATACTTCCGCAGCCGAAGCAGATGAAATTAATCAACACGCTGCAAAATTTGAAATTAATTATTTACAATTTGTAGGAGGTATTTATTCAAGTGAATGGTTTTGGGCTAAATTATTGCATGTATTAAGGGCAGATCAAAAATTGGCACCTCATATTTATTCATGGGTGGAACATTGTGATTGGATCCCCTTTTTATTAACGGGGGAAACTGATGTATTAAAAATGAAACGCGGTGTTTGTAGTGCGGGACATAAAGCATTATGGGCCGAAGAGTTTAACGGATTACCTCCCGAATCTTTCTTTACTTCATTGGATTCATTATTAGTTGGATTTAGAGATCGATTATTTACCCATACCTATACTTCTGCAACGGCGGCTGGCACCATATCGCCACAATGGGCTGCCACATTAGGTTTGCCCAAGGATGTTGTCATTGGTGTAGGCGCATTTGATGCACATATGGGCGCAGTGGGAGGGCAAATTGAACCTTATTTTTTAAGTAAAGTCATGGGTACCTCTACTTGTGATATTTTAATAGCACCGCAAAATGAAATGCAAGGAAAGTTAGTGGCAGGTATTTGTGGTCAAGTAAATGGATCGGTGATTCCGGGTATGGTAGGATTGGAAGCTGGGCAATCTGCTTTTGGAGATATTTATGCTTGGTATAAAAATATTTTAGCTTGGCCTTTAAAAAATATTTTAGCACAATCCTCTTTTGTAGAAGAAAAAGTAGCACAAAAATTAGCCGAAGAGGTAGAAGAAAAAATTATTAGTGAATTAAATGCTGCCGCAGAAAAATTACCTGTTCATTACCATGATGAATTAGCAGTGGATTGGATGAACGGAAGAAGAACGCCAGATGCTAATCAAAAATTAAAAGGATCTATTTCTGGATTAATGTTAGGTACGAATGCGCCTTTAATTTATAAAAGTTTAGTAGAAGCAACCTGCTTTGGCGCGAAAGCTATTGTAGAAAGATTTGTTGCAGAAGGCATACCCATTAAAGGTTTGATAGGTTTAGGAGGAGTGGCTAAAAAGTCACCCTATATTATGCAAATGATGTCAGATGTAATGAATATGCCAATTAAGATTCATAAAAGTGAACAAACCTGTGCATTAGGTGCCGCGATGTTTGCTGCTACCGTAGCAGGTGTGTACAATAAAGTGGAAGATGCTATGCAAGCAATGGGTCAAGGATTTGAAACCACTTATTTACCTAATAAAGAGCGGGTTCCCATTTATCAACTTAGGTATGAAAAGTATTTATCTAACGGAAACTATATCGTATCTTCCTTAACACAATAATTGTATCTTTTAATTTATCATGAAGTCAAACTATTCAAACATACAGGAAGCCGCTTACGAAGCTAACATGCAATTACCTGCTTTAGGGTTGGTGTTATTTACTTTTGGTAATGTAAGTGTGGTAGATCGCACGCAATCAGTTTTTGCTATTAAACCCAGTGGAGTTCCTTATGAACAATTAACCCCTGCAAGTATGGTGGTGGTTGATTTTGAAGGTAAAGTGATAGAAGGAAATTTACGTCCCTCTTCTGATACACTTACTCACGCAGTGTTGTATAAGCATTGGGAAGCAATAGGAAGTATTGTGCATACGCATTCTACACATGCTACCGCTTGGGCGCAAAGCCTCAGGGATATACCTGTATATGGTACCACACATGCCGATTATACCACACAACCGATACCATGTGCTGCACCTATGTCGGATGAACTTATTAAAGGAGATTATGAAATTGCAACAGGTCATCAAATATTGGATTGTTTTACACAACGTAATTTAAATTATAAGGAATTGCAAATGGTTTTAGTGGGAAGTCATGCACCATTTACTTGGGGCAAGGATGCAAAGCAAGCAGTTCATAATAGTGCTGTATTGGAATACATTGCGCAAACCGCATGGATGACTGAGCAAATCAATTCGCAAGTAGTTACATTAAAGCACTCTTTAATACAAAAACATTTTGAACGTAAACACGGCCCTAATAGTTACTATGGGCAATCTTAATGCTATAAAATTAAATTTATATTTATCAAAAAAATAAACGAACTCTTTTAAAATAAATTATTCTATAAATATTTTTTTATGAAAATAATATACCATAAATCTTTGCTTCTGATGACTTCTGTTATTATTAGTTCTACCCTTGTAGCAATAGCAGTAAGTAGTTGCAACTTTAATAATACTAATACGAATGCTATGGCATCAAATGCTACAGTGAGTACTCAACCTTTTGGAATGGTGGACGGAAAAGCGATTACCGAATACACTTTAAAAAATGCAGCAGGCATGCAAGTGGGTATTATCAATTATGGTGGTGCACTCACTAAAATTATTACACAAGCCAAGGATAGTAGTTTTGGTGATGTCATTACAGGTTTTAAATCTATCAATGGTTTTACGCAATCGGGCAATCCCTATTTTGGTGCTTTAATTGGTCGTTATGCTAATCGTATTGCGAAAGGAACCTATAAAGTAGATGGAGTGGAATATCATGCTGCATTAAATAATAATGGTCAATCATTACATGGAGGATTAAAAGGATTTGATAAAGTGGTATGGGAGGCCAAAGTTTTGCCAGGTGATAGTAGTATTCAATTGAATTATGTAAGTAAGGATGGGGAAGAAGGCTATCCGGGAAATTTATCAGTACAAGTAGTTTATACCTTAACAGCACATAATAGCATTCAAATTGAATACACGGCTAAGACCGATAAAACAACGGTGATTAATTTAACCAATCATGCTTACTTTAATTTGTCTGCAGGAAAATCGGCAACTATTCATGATCATGTATTACAAATTCTTGCCAGTGAATATACACCTGTGAATGAAGTCTTAATTCCTACTGGTGAAATCTTAAATGTAAGTGGAACTCCATTTGATTTTAATCAACCCAAGCGTATTGGAAATGATATTGATAAAGTACCTGGAGGATATGACCACAATTGGATACTTACAAAAGCTACAGGCTTACAAGAGGTAGCCAATGTGTATGATCCATTAAGTGGAAGAGTGTTATTGGTAGCCACGACCGAACCAGGTTTACAATTTTATTCTGGTAATTTTTTAGACGGCACTTTAACGGACACAAAAAATGATACTAAGTATATTTTGCATGGTGCTTTAACATTAGAAACACAACATTATCCGGATGCACCTAATCAGTCTCGCTTTCCTAGTACCTTATTAAAACCAGGAGAAGTGTATCGTCAAACCACAGTATATTCCTTCTCTATAAAATAATTAAAGCATGTTACCTGATTTAAAAAAATTAGAAGTTTGGTTTATAACTGGAAGCCAACATCTGTATGGTCCAGAAACGTTACAAAAAGTTGCAGAACATTCTTCTATTATTGCTGATGCTTTACATCAATCTAAGCAAATTCCTGTTTCGGTGATATGTAAACCTACTGTAAAATCACCCGAAGAAATATATCAAATTATACAGGAAGCCAATGGTAATGGTAATTGTATTGGATTGGTGTGCTGGATGCATACTTTTTCTCCTGCAAAAATGTGGATCAATGGATTGAAAATTTTACATAAACCTTTTTTACATTTTCATACTCAGTTTAATCGTGATATCCCTTGGGATAGCATTGATATGGATTTTATGAATTTAAATCAAAGTGCGCATGGTGATCGTGAATTTGGTTTTATTACTGCACGCATGAATTTAAATCGTAAAGTAGTAGTAGGGCATTGGCAGGATGAGGAATCTTTAGATAAAATTAATATATGGTGCAGAGCCGCTGCCGCATGGCATGATTGGCAGAGTGCTAAGTTTGTTCGTTTTGGGGACAATATGCGATATGTTGCAGTGACCGAAGGGGATAAAGTAGAAGCAGAAATAAAGTTTGGATATAGCGTAAACACTTGTGGAGTGGGTGATTTAGTGAATGTGATTAATAGTGTGACCGACTCGCAAATCAATACATTAGTTCAAGAATATATTGCTACTTATCAAATGGCACCTTCATTATTAGTAAAGGGTACAGCACATGAGTCATTAAGAGAAGCAGCTAAAATTGAAATTGGAATAGAAACATTTTTAGAAGCAGGAAACTATAAGGGTTTCACAGACACCTTTGAGGACTTACATGGTATGGTTCAATTGCCAGGTATTGCAGCACAAAGATTAATGGCAAAGGGGTATGGATTTGCAGGTGAGGGGGATTGGAAAACCAGTGCTTTAGTGCGTGCTATGAAAGTGATGGGGGCTGGTATGCAAGGGGGCAATAGTTTTATGGAGGATTATACCTATCATTTTCACCCTGATAATCGCATGGTATTGGGAGCGCATATGTTAGAGATATGTCCCAGCATTGCAGAGGGAAGACCAAGTTGTGAAATTCATCCACTAGGTATTGGTGGCAAAGCCGATCCTGTGAGATTGGTTTTTAATTCAGCTGCAGGTGCTGCGATCAATGCATCTATAGTTGATTTAGGAAATCGATTTAGATTATTAGTGAACGAGGTATTAGCTGTGAAGCCTATTCAATCATTACCTAAACTTCCAGTAGCGCGCGTCTTATGGAAGCCCTATCCTAATATGCATGTGGGTTGTGCTGCATGGATACTTGCCGGAGGTGCGCATCATACCTGTTACAGTCAAAACTTAACCAAAGAACATTTAGAAGATTTTGCAGACATCGCAGGAATTGAATTCACACATATTGGAAAACAAACTGAAATTTCCTCCTTCAAAAACGAATTACGTTGGAGCGAAGTATACTATAAACTAAACCAGTAAAACATCCATCAATCGATTGCTTATGAATTACCAATTAAACACACTAGACTTCATTGTATTTCTAGTTTATTTTGTGCTTATCTTATCTTATGGATTTTATATCTATAAAAAAAGACAAACGAAGGAGCATGACTCTAAAGCATTTTTCTTAGCGGAAGGATCTTTAACATGGTGGGCCATTGGCGCTTCTTTGATTGCTTCTAATATTTCTGCCGAACAATTTATTGGAATGAGCGGAAATGGATTTTTTGTAGGGATAGCTGTATCTGCTTATGAATGGATAGCCGCCTTAAGCTTAGTGATTATAGCTATTTGGTTCATGCCTATCTATTTGAAAAATAAAATTTATACCATGCCTCAGTTTTTACAAGTGAGGTATAATGAAACGGTATCCTTGATCATGGCTATTTTTTGGTTATTCTTATATGTGTTTGTGAATTTAACTTCTATTTTATATTTAGGATCTATTGCTATTAATGGTTTATTGCCCGGGCAAAATCATTTACATGAAATCATGATTTGCTTAGCCATCTTTGCAGTGTTTATTACACTCGGTGGGATGAAAGTAATTGGTTACACCGATGTCATACAAGTAACAGTATTAATTGTTGGAGGATTGGCTACTACTTATATGGCATTAGCCATGGTGAGTGAAAAGTTTGGAGTAGGTGGTGGTATTGTAGAAGGTTTTAAAACTTTAATGCAACAAGCGCCCGAGCATTTTCATATGGTGATGGATAAGCCCACACAATCCTCTCCACAAGAATATATTGATAAGTATATGATTTTACCAGGCATTGCAATGTATGCCGCAGGACAATGGATAGTGAACTTAAACTATTGGGGATGTAATCAATATATTACGCAACGCGCTTTGGGAGCAGATTTACCAACAGCTCGTCGTGGTATTTTATTTGCTGCGTTCTTAAAATTATTAATGCCTGTGATTGTAATGTTGCCAGGTATTGCTGCATATGTATTGTATAAAAACGGACATTTAAATCATTTGGTAGGTGGTATGGATGGTGCTTATTCGGCAGTGCTTGCTTTTTTACCTGCAGGATTTAAAGGATTGTCTTTAGCGGCTTTAACTGCAGCTATTGTAGCTTCCTTAGCAGGAAAGTCCAATAGTATTAGCACTATTTTCACTTTGGATATTTATAAAAAATATTTTGCAAAAGAGGCAAGTGAACAAAAATTAGTACGTATGGGAAGATGGTTTGTTATCATCGCAATGTGTATTAGTGTATTATTTACTTGGGATGATATTCTAGGTATTGGTGGTGCGGGTGGTTTTACTTTCATTCAAAAATATACTGGCTTTATTAGCCCAGGCGTATTAGCTGTATTTTTATTAGGTATGTTTTGGAAACGTACTTCAGGAACTGCAGCCGTAGTAGGTATTTTGTCTGGATTTATATTATCCTTATTCTTTAATGAATTCGCTCCTGCAGTATTTGGAAATGAAACTTTCTTATATACTGCATTCCCTGATGGCCATGGTGCTTTTAAAATTCCATTCTTAATCGCCATGGGATTATCGGGAGTGCTCACGGTTATATTAATGGTGGTAGTGACTTTAGCAGGCCCTAAAATAAATCCTAAAGCTTTTGCGATTGATAAGACGATGTTTAAATTAGATAAGCCTACATTGATTTTAGTAGTATCAATATTAATGATATTGTCTGCTTTGTATATTAAATTTTGGTAAGCAAAAAATAGGGAACCAAATTTAAAAGAGCCCCTAAAAAAATCCCTCCCACCGATAACTCGGTGGGAGGGATTTTTAGTTTTAAAATTTCCAAAACCATAAAAACCATAAAAACCCAAAACCCAAAACCCAAAACCCAATTCCTAATCCTAATACCAAGAGCCGTTAATAACAGCATCTCCGTTGGCATTATTTTTTTCAGTTCTTCTTTTTACTTCTTTGCGATGTAACCATGTGCTAATGAACATCAAAGGAATAAATACAAAAGTAAGAGGAGGTATTCCTAACATACTAATCCATTTACCACCAAAGTGACGACGCATTGGGCGACGCAAACGTTCTGCAATTAAGTACATGGCAGGGACAATAAACAAAGTCATAAAGAAAGCAAAGATCAAACCAAATATTAAAGTCCAGCTTAATGGCTTCCAGAAGGCTACGTTATCACCACCAAAAAAGATATGTGGATTTAATTCACTAAATAAGGTAACAAAGTTGATGTTAAATCCAACTGCAATAGGAATGAAACCTAATATCGCAGCTAATGCAGTTAACATGACTGGAATAATTCTAGTCTTACCTGCTTGCACCACAGCTTCACGAGTTTTATAACCACGCGCTCTTAATTCATCTGCAAACTCAATTACTAAAATACCATTCTTCACTACAATACCCGCTAATCCAACAATACCTAATCCAGTCATTACACCAGAAACTTTCATTCCAAATATAGAGAAGCCTAATAAAACTCCAATGATACTAAATATGATCTCTGTTAATATAATTACCGATTTACTGATGGAATTAAATTGTAACACCAACGTAAATAAGATCAACATTAAAGCAATGATGAGGGCTTTACCTAAAAACGCAACAGTTTCTAATTGTTGTTCGTTTTCACCAGTTTGTTTAACTGTTATACCATCTGCAATTCCTTTAAAGTTTGCAATATATTGAGCAATCACAAGGTTCACCGCGGTTGGATTGTATCCTTGTGTTAACAATACATTGGAACGTAATTGAATTTGTCTTTTTTGATTTTTTCTTTTGACACTACCTAAAGTACTAGTAGGCTCTACTTTTACTAAGGAGCTAATCGGGATATTCTTCACCATACCGCCCGCAGCCATGTCTCTAAAGGACAAACGCATATTTAATAAATCCACTAAATTTTTACGTTGTGTCGCTTCATTACGTAACTGAATTTTATATTCTTCTTTCCCATCTTTAATTTTTGAAATCTCTTTACCAAATAAGGCAGTACGTAATTGCATACCTACTTGAGCCGAAGATACCCCTTCAATTAAAGCGCGGTCGCGATCAATCGTTAAAGTTAATTCAGGGTTTTGTAAATCCACATCCATTTTTAATTCTTCAATACCTGGAATTTGAGCAGCATCTAAATAGTTTTTTAAACCTACTGCTGTTTTAATTAACTTATCAAAGTCATCTCCTTGAATTTCAATATTCACTGGAGGTTCTGTAGGAGGCCCACTGGATTCTTGAGTCACTGTAATTTCTGCACCAGGAATTCCTTTTAATTCAGCACGAATAGCATCTAAATAAGGTTCGGTAGAAACGCCATGACGTTTTTCAAATTCTACAAAGTTCACTTGTATACGTCCTAATTCGGTACGTGTACTGCGATCACCTAACATAGGATCACCGGCACCTACAGCAACGTTACTAATGATACTTTCCACTAAAGGATTTTTAGTAGCACCTTCATTTTTTAATACTTTATTTACTTTCCCTTCTAAAACCTTAGTGACAGAATCGGTAAAGTTTACTTGAGAACCTACAGGAAGTTTTAAGTACACATATATTTGATTGGGATCTCCTTTGGGGAAAAATTCAATACCCACACGTCCCGTTTTAATACTCATTCCAAAAATGATAAAAGAAACGATCAGTAAAATAAAAGTGCCTACTAATAATCTTACAGGTCTCCATCCGCTTAAAGCGCGTCTTAATAATCTTTCATAAGTATCCATCAACTTTGGAAGAGTGCTTGTTTGAAATTTCTCAATTGCATCTGTGATAAAATATCTGTTAGCAGCCACGAGTATCATAAAGAAGATAATGAGGTTACCTAAGAAGGTAGCACCCATTACATCTAAAATCACACCTAAAGCAATTGGAATCCAAAAGTTCTTACGTTTAAAAATGGCACTCTTAGGTTCGTTGTCTTTCACTTCATCATGATTCATAAAGTCCACAGCAAATACAGGGTTCATTATAAATGCGACCACCAAGGATGCTGCTAATGTAAAAATTAACATAGCAGGTAAGTAAATCATAAACTTACCAATGATACCTGGCCAAAATAATAAAGGGAAGAAAGGCGCTAAAGTGGTAATGGTACCTGCTAATACAGGAACAAACACTTCTCCTGCCGCCATCTTTGCAGAGGTGGTTGCAGTTAATCTTCCTTTGCCTTGAATAAAAATACGGTGTGTATTTTCAATCACCACAATGGCATCATCTACGATAATACCCAAACCAAATAGTAATGCAAACAATACCATGAAGTTTAAAGTGATATGTCCACCTACTACTAAATCACCTGCAGGTAAAAACACAAAGGCTACGAACATACTCAACGGTACCGATAATGCCACAAAAAAGGCATTGGTCACACCCATAAAGAACATTAATACAATTAATACCAAAACAAAACCAATCACAATCGAATTCACTAATTCATTGAAGGAACTTTTGGTACGAATACTTTGATCACCCGAAATAACTGCTTTCACATCTGAAGGAATGGTTTTTCCTTTAGCTTCTTCCACAATCGCTTTAACCGCATCCGAAGTAGCAATTAAGTTTTCACCATTACGTTTGATAATATTTAAAGTCAATACATTTTTACCATCCAAGCGCGCATAGCTTTCATTGTTCTTCACCGTGTCTCTAATGTTCGCTACATCTCTTAAATAGATAGGAGCGCCATTCGTGTTTCGAACAATAATATTCGCAATATCATTTGCGGTTTTTAATTGACCCTTTAATTGCAGGTTACGATTCATATTTCCGACCTCCAATAACCCACCCGATAAATCTAAATTTTCTCTTTGAATCGCAAAAGTGATATCATCAAAAGTAATACCTGCACTTTGCATGCGGTAGTTATCAATATTAATTTGAAACTCTCTTTCAGGTGCGCCCACTA
>Ga0209596_1002926_pt1 | contig 13776 bp, 12 predicted proteins | sample M_130807_MF_Meta_FD_187314 | JGI IMG/M metagenome (GOLD analysis project Ga0209596, IMG submission 187314) | Freshwater microbial communities from Lake Montjoie, Canada to study carbon cycling - M_130807_MF_MetaG (SPAdes) (version 2) | ecosystem: Environmental > Aquatic > Freshwater > Lake... | reverse complement strand
GGACTTTGGGGAAGACCCAATACGACTGGCTAGTCGAAACTCTGAAGAATTCAAAAGAGAAGCATAAATTTATTTACATTCATCACCTACTTGTCGGAGACCCTCAGTCCCGGGGTGGCGTCGAGATTGCCATGAAGAATGAATGGGGTGGAAAGAACAATGATGGCACCGATGGTTTTGACGCCAATCGCCCAGGTTGGGGAAAGCCAATTCATCAGCTTCTACTGGATTACAAAGTTGGATTCGTCTTTAAGGGACACGACCACCTTTATGTGAAGCAGGAACTAGATGGAGTCATCTATCAAACTGTTCCACAGCCCAGCCATCCTGGCGACAAGATAAATGTCAATCAGTATGGGTATATCTCTGGCAAAGGGGTTGGAGGTTCTGGGTTTCTTAAGGTATCTACTTCAGGGAACACAGCTCAGGTTGACTTCATTCTATTTGATGGAAAAGTAGCTGATAGTTACACGAGATCGGCTTAGGGATGAAAAGGACTCTGATCGCCATAGCCGCGCTTCTACTCACACTATTTTCTGCACCAGCACATGCTGTTGTAGCTAAAAGTGTCACCTTTCAAGCTGAAGTGTGGGCTGATAATTGGTTCGCACTTTATGTGAATGGCAAAAAGGTGGGAGAGGATTCCACTCCGATAACTACTGAAAAGTCTTTTAATAGCGAGAAAATCAAGTTCACCGCTACCTACCCATTAACTATTGGCGTTTTTGCTAAAGATTTCACTGAAAATGCCTCTGGTCTTGAATACATCGGAAAACCTAATCAGCAGATCGGCGATGCGGGAATAATCCTCCAGATTCGTGAAGTTTCTTCTGGACGAATTGTTGCCCAAACCTCAAGTGACTGGAAAGTTCTAACAATCAACAAGGCGCCTTTAAATCCCGAGTGCGTAACTTCCAATAACCCGACTGTCGACTGCAAGTCATCCAATGCCAAGGTTCCAACATCATGGGCTTCAGCAAGTTTTAAGGACGCAACCTGGAAGTTTGCATCTGAGTTTTCTGCCGAAACTGTGGGGGTAAAGGACGGCTACTTTGATTTCACATGGTCACCATCTGCCAGGTTGGTCTGGTCCTCAGATCTAAAATTAGACAATGCCATCTTGTTGCGCAAAGTAGTAAAGGCAGCCACTACGGTCTCGGCCACAAACCTCTTGACCTTAAATAGCCCTGACTTCAAGAATGGCGGAACTCTCCCAAAAGACTTCACTTGTGATGGGAAGGGGATCTCACCTTCATTTAGTTGGTCGAATGTTCCAGTTAATGCTCAATCGCTTGTGTTGATCATGGACACGGAGCCTGGCCCACTTCGTCCAGGGGAAACGGATATCGGAAAGCATTTCTATCTGACAATCTTTAATATCCCAAAGACTGTTACCTCAATCGCTTCAGGAGCAACAAATATCGGAACCTTGGGTCAAAATTTCCAGGGAAAAACTCCAGGTTACACACCTCCATGTTCGCAAGGTCCAGGGGCCAAGAAGTATTCAATTTATTTATACGCACTTAGCTCTAAGTTAACTCTTTCGGCCACGGAAGCCACCGAAAGTAGTTTGCTTACAGCTATGACTGGAAAAGTGATTTCTTCGGCCTCATTAGATGTGTTTTATTCCCGCACATAAGTAACATTGCACAATCGAAAGCTATTGAATTATTTGGGGGCAATTCCGGGGGCAAATTATAGATTTATGCGTAGATCCACGCATAACAATGTCGTCTCCGGCTTATAGGGCGACTCTTCTTTATTTAATTGATTGCTTTGCTCCCAGATACCAAGTCACACCAGCAACAACGTGCATTGAAGCCAAAGCCAATGCAGTCTTTGAATCATCTGAAGCGCTAAATGGGGCAGCGGCGGTCACAATGCCAAACATGAGACCAATGATAGGTGACTTAGATAGAAAGCCTTGTGATTTTTTTCCAATGCGAGAGGCGATGAATGCCGCAGCAACAAGTCCAAATAATGAAGAAGCTAAGACCATAGGTAGAGCGATTTCCTGAGATCCACCCTGATTTACAACCATTGTTGCATCAGCGCCTTTGGCGATAAGGAAGATGATTGAGTTAAGAATTGCAGCAATTGCTGCATAACCTGCAAATTTACGAACGTTGAGTGACTGTGTCATGTGTATTTTCCTTCTTGTTGAGTGGATGGTTTTCTTTCATATGAGTTGAGATTGCCTCAGATATTTCGATCAATGCCTTCATCTGGGCCTGTGTTAGCACTTCGCTGAAGCAATGGTTGATTTCTTTGGACTGTAAAGGAATAGCCGCTTCAGCAATTTTTCTTCCTTTGGCAGTAATGGAGACATCGAAGCAACGTGAATCATCTGCATTTCTAGATTTCTTAACCAAACCAGTCTCTTCCATCCTTGAAATCTGATGAGACATTCGACTTATTTCCCAACCAAGTCCATTTGCAAGTCGGTTCAGGTTCACGCTTGGGACTTCCAATTCAGAAAGTGCCACGAGCACTACGTATTCCGCTCCAGAAATTCCAGAATGGTTAGTTATTTGTCGACCAAGGTGAGGAAGGAGACTTGTTCCGATTTTGTGGAAAGCACGCCACGCCTTTGAGTCAAGCTCCTTCATTCCTTTTTGTGCCACAGGAGTATTAAATCAGATATACTTGATATGTCAAGTAATAACGACAACAACTCTACCAGCTGGTGTTAACTTCAAATAGTTCAATCTTCTAATCCGGCTTATAGGGCGACTCTTCTTTTACAACTCTCTGCACAACCTAATCAGAATTAATGATTATTTGTGGGCAAAAAGTGGCGAAGTGGATCCCAATTAGGATCAAGTGCTGCATTCTTATCTAGGTTGCTTTTAACTGAAATACTTTCCTTGCGCGCAGCTGATTCACTAATTGAGATCAGGATATCTAATACGTGATTTCCTAGATTGGCAGAGGCAATATGATCATTTCCAACAAGGAAAGATTGCATCATGTTAAGAGCGCCAAGTCCGCGTCCATGCTTGTTTCCTACAGCTGTTAAATTCTTTGGTTCCTGACCAGTCTGGTAGAGAATGCTCTCCCCATCAAAGTTATTTGGATCAGGCAATTTGATTGCGCCCTCTGAGCCGGTAATCTCGACAAAACCTGTCACTTCATGTGCTGCTTCAAAGCTAAAGATTGAGACAGCACTTGCACCAGATGCGAATTCAATGAGCGCGGTTATTTGAGTGGGCTCTTCTACGGGAAAGGATGTGCCCTTCTTTGGGCCAGAGCCCACGGTGCGATTATCCTGAGACTTTGATGAAGTTGCAGTAACCCGGGTAGCTTTTCCAAAGATTTGAACCAGGGTTGTTACGTAGTAAGGACCCATATCAAAGAGTGGCCCTGCGCCTTTGGCAAAGAGAAAGGCTGGATCTGGATGCCAAGAATCTGGTCCAGCCGTTTGAAAGATTGTCAGCGCAGTAAGTGGCTTTCCAATAGAGCCGCCACGTATTGCGTTTAAACCAGTCTGTATACCTGCGCCGAGGAAGGCATCGGGTGCGATCCCAAGACTTACCCCATTTTTCTTTGCAGCCTCTAGTAGTTGCGTGGCCCCAGAACGATCGAGTGCCATAGGTTTTTCTGACCAGACATGTTTACCCGCGTTGAGCGCAGCAAGACTGACCGGAACATGTGCTGCTGGAATGGTGAGGTTAATGACGAGTGAGATCTGATCATTGGCGAGCAATTCATCGAGCGATCCACTTGCAGGAACGCCCCACTTCTTTGCCTGGGATGCAGCACGTTCTCTATCCAAGTCAGCAACAAAGATGACGTCGAAGTCCGGAAAGGTTGTGAGGTTAGATAGATATTGATCGCTGATATTTCCAGCACCAACAATGCCTACTCTAATTTTCTCGTGTTGCATCAGCCCTTGACGGCACCTTCCATAACGCCCTTAACCAATTGCTTTGAGACAAAGAAGAAGAGAATTATGAGGGGGAGTGTGGCAAAGAATGCAGCACCCATCTGGGCAGCATGGTTAACGATGTAAGCCTGCTCCTTCATCTGAGCGATAGCCATCTGAACGGTCAGCATCTTGTCTCCGTCGAGGATAAGCATTGGCCAGAGGAAGTCATTCCACGCGCTGAGGAAGGAGAAGAGACCCATGACAAGAGCTGTTGGGCGCACTAATGGGAAAACAATTTTTGTATAAATCTGCCATGGAGTTGCTCCATCAATGCGTGCAGCCTGAATCACTTCATCTGTAATAACTGCTGAGATACTTTGTCTCATCCAGAAAACGCCAAAGGCTGAGACTAATCCCGGGACAATAATTGCCTTAAGGTCATTATTCCAACCAAGCTTGGTCACAAGTATGTACATCGGAATGATTCCGAGCTGGCCTGGCACCATCATCGTCAGAAGGATAAAAGCAAAAAACTGCTTCTGGCCCTTGAACTTCAACTTTGCGAAGGCGTATCCAGCAAAAGTGCAGAAAAAGATATGTGAAACAGCCATCGAGATTGAGATGATAAAAGAGATGGCAATCGCACGAGAGATATTTGCATATTGGAAAATGACATCAAAAGTTACTGGGAGCTGATCACCAATAGTAAACCTTGGTGGATTTTTAGCAATCTCATTCTTTTGATTCGAGGCTACAACAAGCATCCACCAAAATGGGAAGGCAACTAAAAACGTTGTCACACCGAGTGTGAGATATGCAATTGCAGAGCTAATTCGGAATTGTGGCTTCTCAGCAGCCGAAGTGGACTTCTTTAAAGTAAGAGTGCTCATTATTTATCCTTCGCAATCTTGCTAGCAATGGTCGCATTGATTAGCGCGAATATAATTACACAGAAGAATATGAAGATTCCAATAGCTGCTCCGTAGCCGAACTGGAACTTTCTAAAGGCTTCCTCATAGAGGAACATCGCGAGTGTGTAGAACTGCTTATCGTTTCCACCCCCGACTCCACCCAGAATGTATGGCTCATTGAAGGTTTGGAGTCCGCCAATGGTCGACATTGTGATGGTGAAAATCATTACATTTCTAATTCCAGGAAGGGTCACATACCTAAACTGTTGCCAGCCGGTTGCACCATCTAGAGAAGCTGATTCATATAGTTCTTTAGGAATCGATTGCATAGCTGCGAGATAGATCAAGGCGTTATATCCAGTCCATCGCCAGATGATCATTGTCGCAATTTCAACGTGACTGGTGACCGTTCCATCCATCCAGTTGATCTTGTCCACACCAAAGATATGGAGTACATAGTTAATAAGACCAAAATCACGCCCATAGAGTGAGCTGAATATGACTGCGATAGCTAGAACCGAAGTGACATTCGGAATCAAAATAGCTGCGCGCCAAAAGTTTGAGAATCTCAAGCGATTTCGATTCAGAATCGTGGCTAGATAGAGAGCTAGCGCCAATTGAGGAACTGTGCCAAGGACCCAAATACTTAATGTGTTGCGTAGGGCCTTCCAGAGAACTTCATCTTGGAGCAAATTAGTAAAGTTTGCGAGACCGATGAAAACTTTGTCACCTAGTGGATCCCAAGCAAAAAATGCCATGTAGCTGGTGTAGAGAATAGGAAAGATTCCAAAAACTAGATAGAGAAAATAGAAGGGTGAAATAGCAAAGAAGGCTAATCGACCTTCACCAGCACGTATTGAAGATTTACCTTTGGACGGTGCGTTCCTAGTCAAGCTCATTATTCTCCATCTTTTGATCTTAAAGTTTAAGGGTTAAAAGTAAGTCGAGGGCAATTCGTAGACAAACTGCCCTCGACTTACTCATCTAAAGTCGAGGGCAATTCCCCGTCCCAAACTGCCCTCGACTTAACTTATGTCGAGAGGATAGAACCTAGGAAGAAAGGTTCTTGATCTTCGTGATCTCCTTCATGAGCTGAGCCCATGACTCTGCTGGTGTCTGCTTACCAGAAGCCATACGCCCAACTGCATTGTTATAAGCATCCTTTACAGAAACCTGGTACTTACCTTCGTAAATTGGTTTCTTGATTGCCATAACCACATCAGAGAAAATCTTTCCGATAGGTGCATTGTTCCAAGCGATATCCTTAGCAGCCAAGAACTTTGGGTCCTTGTATACAGAAGGAGTTGTTGGCAGCACGCCCTTATCAAGGAAGAGCTTGAGTTGCTGCTCTGGTGCAAGCACCCAGCTGATGAATGTCCAAGCTTCCTTTGGATGATCTGCGAACCTAGGGATCATCAATTGTGAACCACCCCAGTTAGCGCCACCACCAGGCATCTGGGCAACGTCCCAAGCGCCTGGAATATCCTTAGCATTGTTCTGGATATTTGAGAGTAACCATGAAGGACAGAGCATTGCAGCGAAAGCGCCATTGCCCATTCCCTGGTTCCAGTCGCTTGACCATGCTGGGATTTCAGCAGATAGCTTCTTTGAAGCAAATGTTGCTGCTAGGTCATAAGCCTTCTTTACCTGTGGAACTTCAACAATCTTGTCAGTCTTCTTGTCGTAGAACTGAATTCCGTCAGCACCTTGGCGAGAAACGCCTTCGAATAGCTGGGATACGTTATCCAGGAATGGCTTTCCAGTTGCTGCCTTATATTTCTCAGCAAAAGCTGTGAGCTTTTCAGTTGTTGAAGTTGCTGCAGATACAGCACTTCTTTCGTTTGGCAAGCCAGCCTTCTTAAGAAGATCTTGGCGGTAGCACATTGCCAACCCGCCGACATCTGTTGGGATACCGATGATTGTTCCATTGCGAGCTACGCCCTGCTCCCAGCGCCAGTTGATAAATGTTTTCGCAAGAGTATTTGCTTTGAAAGTCTTTCCAAGGTCAGTGAACAACTGAGGATATGCCTTGAAGCGAGATGTGTATCCAACTTCAACGCAAGCAATATCTGGACCAGAACCTGCAATGAGCTGAGTCAATAGACCATCGTGATGGGCATTGAAATCTGCTGTCTTGAGATTTATTTTAATATTTGGATTGACAGTCGCCCACTCTTTGAGGAGATTGCCCAGATTTAAATCATTGAAGCAGCTTAATGTGATTTCAACCGGTGCGGCTGAAGCTGGTGTTGTTGGTAGCACAAGTGCACCAGCAACAGCAAAGACTGCAACAATCTTTGCCTTTCTGAAACTCTTAAACATTTGACCTCCGTGGTGTGTCAGCTCTCCAGGAACTTTTCCCGAGCTTCTCTTATCCTTGCTATGAGAGCGCTCTTATAATTTCCCCTTTTTGTCACAAAAGCAAGGGCTCACACCATAATTTTTGCAAAGTTACAGGAAAGTTATAAATGGAGCTGAGCCTGAATCGAGCCGCTCAAGACGAAATCATGAGAGCGCTCTTACGTTTTGGGCTATTTCTGCTAATCTAGACTTGTTCTTGACTTTGAGTCTTAAGTGGCAGAAAAGGTGGAGTTGACGATGGAGAAGAGCAAATTACACATCAGCGGGGCCGATGGCTTTAGAGCGATAGCTTGTCTATTAGTTCTCTACCATCACCTTACGCAGAAGATGAACCCTGACTCAGCCCCAGAATGGTTTAAGCCGATTCACCACTTTGGTATGCGTGGTGAAGTAGGAGTGAGTCTCTTCTTCGTTCTATCTGGAGCACTTCTCTCATATCCATACTGGCGTTCACTTTTCACCACTGAATCTAAGCCACGAATCTCGCACTACGCGCTAGCACGTGTGGCCAGAATTGTTCCAGCGACCTGGTTTAACCTCATTTTCTGTACGTTGATCGCACTCTATATCTACGATATTCCACTTAATATCAAAATGTTATTTTCTGGTCTCTTCTTCGTTAATAGCTATCACTACACAACATTCTTCCCGGCAGAACTCAACGGCCCTCTATGGTCGATTGGACTCGAAGTCTCTTGCTACGTACTACTTCCGATAGTGCTCTTTGTAATCCTGAAAGTGGCAAAGAACTTTTTATCAGCCTTTGCTGCACTGACGCTATGGATTGCAGTAAGCCAGCTCATCATCAATCCGTGGGTTATTGAAAGATTTATGACAAGCCAAGACGGAAAAGGCTGGGATAAGGGCCTTGTTGGTGGCGCAAAAGAGTGGCTTCCGTACTGGAATATCGTCAGCTTCTTTTCCCAGTTCCTCATCGGCGCACTAGCGGCGCTGATCATTGCCAAGCTGGCAAGCAGCTCACAAGGAAAGAAACTGTATTTTGATGGCGGGGCAATCCTTTTGATTCTCGCCGCGATTGCCTTGGTAGGAATACGCCTTACCCCTGGTGCGCCAGATTCCTTCACGCGCCAACCGTACCTCTCGCCCTTCTATGCGATATTAATGGCACTTGCTCTGGTGGCAGTATCGCAATCTGTCTACCTCTTCAAAGTTATTGATAATCGTTTCTTTGTCTGGGTTTCCCAGATTTCATTTGGCGTTTATCTCTGGCACCAAGTTGTTCAGAATATTCTTCAACGCAGCTTTAAGGAGAACTATGTTTACTTTGGCGTCACCGATCTTCAAGAGTGGACGCTAATGAGTGCAATCGTCATCGTGGCTGCAGGTGCAATCGCAACAGTTAGCTGGAAGTTCTTCGAGAAGCCAATACTCAATGCCGCACGCAGAAAGATGAACAACAATGCGAAGTAAATTACTTTCTATAGCACTGGTCGGGACAGTTCTAGCTTCTTTGACATCACCAGTGGCACATGCTGCCTCATATCCAAAATTTCCTTTATCTACAAAAGGTAATCAGATCATTGACGCCGCAGGCAAACGAGTTATCTGGCAGGGCGTCAACTGGTATGGCATGGAGAATGAACCCGCTACTTTAATTGGTCTCAATGCCCGTGACTACAAATTAATGCTCAAGCAGATTCGGCAGACAGGCTTTAACACAATACGTATTCCATTTTCGATGCAGACCATCACGAAGGGAGCTGAAGTCTCAGGTGTAGCTGACTACATAGGCTCCAACAAGGAACTTAAAGGCAAGAGCCCGATGGAAGTACTTGATGCCGTTATTGTCGAAGCTGAAAAATTAGGGCTCATGATTATTCTCGATAACCATTCACAGGCTGACCAGGGATATAGAAATGATCTCTGGTATGGACAGGCTGGTTTTACTGAAGATATGTGGGTAGCGATGTGGAGAGATTTAGCTATTCGCTATAAGAATTCTCCCAATGTCGTTGGGTTTGATTTAAAGAATGAGCCACACGGAAAAGCTACGTGGGGCGATGGAGCAGAGACAGATTGGCGTAGAGCAGCAGAGCGGGCTGGACGAGAGATCCAATCGGTAAATTCGAACCCACTTATTATTGTTGAAGGAATTGAGAATAAAGTAGTAGGTGGGCAACTCCTCACTGGACATTGGTGGGGCGGCAACCTCGAAGGTGTTCGAAATAATCCGGTTGTCCTTCCGGTAGCGAATAAGATTGTTTACTCTCTTCATGAGTACGGGCCAGAGGTATCACCACAGCCTTGGTTAGTGAGTAAGAATCTCGAGAAAAATCTGCTTGATCGCTGGGATAAGGGATTTGGCTATATCCACGATCAAAATATTGCGCCAATCTTGGTTGGCGAATTCGGCGCTATAAATTATTCAACGAAGACCATTAGCGGTCGATGGATGAAAGCCTTCACCGATTATCTCGGCAAAAAAGGGATGAGCTGGACGTACTGGGCGTGGAATCCAGGATCCGGCGACACTGGGGGATTACTCACGCCTGACCTTGTCACTCTTGAGAAATCAAAGATGCCTACGATCCTGAAACTGATCAAGACGCAAGCAACACTTCTGAAGAAGTAATTTCTATCGGGACAGGGGAAAAGGAAGATAAATGAGTATCAAGACAAAGAAAGTACTTGCTGGTTTTGCTTCCGCTGTAACTGTGCTTGCTTTATCAAGCGCTGCATCAGCTCCGGCAATCGCCGCAGGAGATCCACCGCAGGATGCAGTAATTAAGTTAATTAGCCCGATTCTTACCGCAGAAAACACAAGTGAAGCTGATGCAAATCAGAAGATGGCTGATCAGTGGGTAACTAAGGGAATGTTTGGATCTGGTTTAGTTTTCCAACGCGCATTTGTGCCAGTTGGTTCCACAATTACATTGGTTTATCACGTAACTGATAAGGATGGAAAGATTTTAGTTGGCCAAGATGTGAAACTTCGCATCAATAAGGGCTCCTCAAATTCTTCTGCAATTGTTCAAGTTGATGAGAAAATCACAACTGGCGTACACAAACCTGCATCAGCTGATCAAGCGCAAGTAACACACAAGACAGATGCTTTCGGAAACGTAACATTCGTTATGAAGAATCTTAATAAGCCAGGTACTGGCGAACCAGAACCTGAATCAATGACTGCGAAGCCAAATATCAGCGCTGATGGATTGAAGGATCTTCACGCACAGGTTTTGCCAGAAATTGCCGGCGAAAAGCCAGATCACTCAGCTATTACTGAATTCCACTATTACAACCCAAAGACAACAGCTGTACAGCCGGTAACTAAGCCAACAATTCGCGTTATTTCGCCAATTCTGAATGACGCTAACTCTATTAAGCGTCCTGATGTAGAGAAGAATTTAAGCGTTGATAACGTTTGGTATTCAAAAGGAATTGGCTACCGTGAAGCTTATGTTCAAACTGGATCAGCTATTAATCTGGTTTACAAAGTCACTGATGACAATGGTAAACCTCTTCCTAATACTGCAGTGAAACTTCGCGTGAACAAGGCCTATAGCAAATCGAATGCCGGCATGGCTGGTGGTAGGAAGGCGACAGATCCAAAGAAGGATAACTCGCAAGGTAATGATCAATTGGTGCTAACAGGTACCACTGATGGTTTTGGCTACGTTCTATTTGCTTTGAAAAACACTGACAAAAAGGGCGAACCAGTTCCTGCCTCACTAACCACACCTGTACCAACAACTAACGGTGTATACAGCCAGATTTTTCCAGAAATTGCTGGCGAAGCAATTGATGTCGCTGACATGGTGGAATTCCACTTCACAGGTGACGCAGCTGTTGCTGCACCAGCCTCGACTGCAGTTTCAGTAAAAGCAACTGCATCTAAGGTAACTGTAAATGGCAAGCCTGTTTTCTCTATGACAGTTGTAATCGCGAACGCTTCTGGAAAGTCAGCGGCAATCAGCATCTCCGGCTTGAAGAAAGTAACTGAAAAGATTTCAGTTGCTAACCAAGCCTTCAAGTACACCGTATCTGCTGGAGTTAAGAGTGTTTCAGTAGTAATTGCTGGAAAGACATATACATCTAAAGTATCCGTAAAGTAGAAAAGTAGAGGCTGGCGGGGTGTTAATCGCCCCGCTAGATCTTTCTAATTAAAGGAAATCAGAAATATGTATCGAGCCACCGTAACGGCGTAGATCTAGCCTCTATCGAGATCGAGTAGCCCAAATCGCACCATTGCGGATAATTTGAGTGATGATCGGATGAGATATCACCTCTAAGTTATGTCCTGGCGAACAGATGAATATTCGCCCTTCTCCCCATTGGCGGGTCCAGATTGCTGGAGATGTAACAGGAGATTTCCAGGGACCACCAGCAGTCGATTGTTGCGTTGTAGTCGCCAAAACTTTCATATATGAGTCCGCCAATAACCAATATTGTTCAGTTGTAAGGTCAAAATTTGGAAATCCTCGAGTTATCTCATCTTCTTTTCCTGCGGCTGTGAAGTCAATTGTGTGGTGGATAAAAAAGTCATCCTCTCGGCCGGTCCGCAATTTTTCGGACTTACCAGGATGGGCAACAAATTTTGCTCCGATAAGTTGGTAGTAGCTCTCAGATTGTGTGAATCCAACCAAGACTCCGCCATGCCAACCGATAAAGCCGGTTCCATCGGCTACTGCTTGGGTTAAGCCACGCACTGAGGATTCATCGATTTCACTTTCGATACATTGAATAATCAGATCAATGGAGGCCATGAATTCTCTATCAGAGTAAATCTTTGGAGAGTCAGAGACAGTTATTTCAAATCCTTCTGATTCGAGAAAAGGGCGAAAGTGTTCGGTTGTTTCAACGGGTTGGTGGGCCGGTCTTCCACCTCGAACAATGAGCGCCATCTTCATTTCATCAGCCTTTCACTCTTCTTACTCTTGAGAATATTCGAAAAGGCTATATTAAAAGCGCTTGCCAAGGTAGATATCAGGTTATAGACTCACCGCGATGTGAGAGCGCTCTCAAAAATTAGTCGTCACGGAGGGATTTCCATGGAATATCGCAAACTAGGCAGCACAGGTATGTATGTCTCAGAAATTACCTACGGAAACTGGATCACTCATGGATCACAGGTAGATGCCGATTCTGCTAAGAGCTGTGTGCGAGCGGCGCTGGATTCAGGCATTACGACCTTTGATACTGCAGACAGTTACGCATTTGGTCGCGCTGAGACCGTTTTAGGAAAATCTTTAAAGGGCGTTAAGCGCGAATCCTATGAGCTGATTACAAAGATTTACTGGCCAACCGGTGAGGGTAAGAATGATCGCGGCCTCTCTCGTAAACACATATTCGAATCGACTCATGCATCTCTCGATCGCCTTCAAACCGATCACCTCGATGTTTTGATCTGTCACAGATACGACCATGAGACTCCAATAGAGGAAACTCTCGCTGCATTTGATGATCTGATTAGACAAGGCAAGGCGCACTACATCGGCGTCTCTGAGTGGAATGCCAAAGAGATCGCCGCGGCTCTAGCGATTCAAGATGCCAAGGGTTACACACGCTTTGTCACCAACCAGGCTCAGTACTCTGCTCTCTACCGAGTGATTGAAAAAGAAGTTGTCCCACTTTCTGAAAAAGAAGGTATTGGGCAGATTGTATTTTCCCCACTGTGCCAAGGTGTGTTAACCGGTAAGTATCTCCCGGGCAAGAAGCCACCAGTAAACTCTCGTGCCAACGATAAGAACAGCTTGGTGGGTGGCGCTGGATTTATCTTAGGCTGGCTGCGAGAAGATGTTCTCACCGCAGTTCAAAAGTTAAAGCCAATCTCGACAGATCTTGGAATTACAATGGCTCAGTTAGCTCTGGCATGGGTACTCAATAACTCAAATGTTTCAAGTGCGATCATGGGAGCAACTACTGCCAAGCAGGTCAAAGAGAATGCAAAGGGAGCAGGTATCAAACTTTCTGCCGATGTAGTCTCTGAGATGAATAAGATCCTCAAAAACTTGGCAGAGACAGATCCACGGAAAAACCAAAGCCCTAATCCTCGAGCTTAAGGAAAGCGAGAAATCATGTTTATTTTCAGCGGCAAGAGAATCGTCCTTACGGGCGCATCGCGTGGGGTTGGCTATGAAGCAAGCAAGCTATTTCTAGTTGCGGGGGCCGAGGTCATCGGTACCGGAAGAGATGCGGCTCGACTTGAAAAAGTCTCAACGGAGTTACAAAGCATAGGAAATTTCACTCCCTTCCTTGCCGATTTTGATACCCCTGATGCTCCTAAGAATCTAGCTGAATTTGTTCGAGGCAAATGGGATTCAGTTGATTTCCTTCTTAACAATGCAGCGGTACAGACGTATCGAAGCGATTGGCGAGAAGAAGGGCTAGAACTTCTCAACGAACAATGGCGTTGTAATGTTTTTGCTCAACATGAACTTATTTTTAGGTTGCAAGATCTTCTTGAAAAAGGAATTGAACCTCGAGTAGTAAATGTGAGTTCTGGTGCAGGAAGTCTGCAGGCACTTAAGGAATCACCAGATATGCCAACCTACCGACTTACCAAATATGCACTCGGTGGATTAACAATTCTCTGGGCCGGCATCCTAAATGGCAAGGTTGCAGTTAACGCGCTAGATCCAGGTTGGCTCAAAACTGATCTCGGTGGCCCAGATG
>Ga0209596_1002925_pt1 | contig 13782 bp, 12 predicted proteins | sample M_130807_MF_Meta_FD_187314 | JGI IMG/M metagenome (GOLD analysis project Ga0209596, IMG submission 187314) | Freshwater microbial communities from Lake Montjoie, Canada to study carbon cycling - M_130807_MF_MetaG (SPAdes) (version 2) | ecosystem: Environmental > Aquatic > Freshwater > Lake... | reverse complement strand
CTGTATTTACTCTATCATCATTATCAAAGCACGCAACTATTACTTTTGCTTGAAGTATTTTATTAGCCATATTAGCAATTTTAAATAAATAACAAATAATAATAGAATATATTTTTTTTTCAGTAATTTTATAATCTAATACCAAATTATTACCAATTGCATCAAATATAGCTTTATAAAATGTATTATTTCCATCTTCATTAAAAATATTTATATAATTTGAAATAACAGTATTTAAATTTGGGTCATTAAGCAAATTTTGTGTGTTTTTACAACACAAATCAAGTAAATATATATCCTTATTATTTGTAGGGTTAAATTCTTCTAATCCTGATAAGGTTTGACTTATGGAAACAAAATCTTGTCTTGAAAAAAAATCATAAAGTGTATTTTCATACTCTTCCGACTCTGTTAAAGTATCTCCTGTAATCTTCTTTATTTGAAAAATGTCTATAAAATTTTGGCCTTCCAAAGCTGTATAAAGGAAAGGAATTCTCATCATTTTATCATTTAAAGTTTTTTTTATATCATCATCTTTAATATCAATATATCTAAGTCTGTTTCCTTGGACAGTAATATTATTATAAAAGTTTTTCCAAGATTCCAAAGTTGCTGGACTACCACCAAATATTCCATTGCCGCGCAATATCATATATTGAACTATAGCATTTGGACCACAAGATGGGATGTCTGGAAATCCCAATACGTCTGTTTGATTTTGTTTTATTTTATTTGCAAGTGAAGCATAAGTTTTTTCATTAAATGATAATTGATTAATATTTTGAATTTTTTTAACAGCAGATATAAATTTCATGTTTCTTGGTTTTTTTGTTTCTTGTTCTGCGTTACTTATTATTTCTTCTAATTCATCTTCAACGCGAACCATATTACCATTTTCATCTTGTGTATAATATACCCGAGGTCTAATATCAGGGTTAATTGGGGTTGCTTGGACACGGATTGAAGAAACATTTTGCGCAATTGTAGACACCGGAGTGGAACCCGGAGTAGAAATTTCAATAACATCTGCTGTTTGAGAACCAAAAGTTGCTTTGGCACTAACAGGAGTTGTGGAACCAGGAGTAAGTAAATCTTTGTTAAATGGTGTAGCTTCTGGGGAGGGGTCATTAAGGCTTAAACCTGATCGATTTTGATTAGCTATTTGATTAGCTGCTTCTAATTCTTGAGCTGTTTCTGCTTCTAATTTTAATTTTTGAGCTGCTTTTTCTGCTTCTAATTTTAATTTTTGAGCTGCTTTTTCTGCGGCTACTATTTCGCCATTAATTGAACTTAACGTGTTAAATTTTTTTGAAATTTCTTCTTGAGTTTTTAAGTATGGTGTATTAAAAAATTCATCTATATTTTTCAAATTATTATTAATCCTATCCGTAAAATTGCCAAATTTAGGTTCTTTTAAATAAACTTTCAGATTATTGATTACATACAACATTTTATTAATAATATTTGCTTTTTGTAACTCAACCTCTAAAATAGAATTACCCTCTGTGATTGATTTTTGTATCTCAAGGAGCTCAGCAGGGATATCTTTGCCTGTATATTTATTATTATCAATTTCACTATCATTAAAATATTTACTTTCCAATATATTATAATTCATAAAAACAACATTATTACTGCAACTGGAAGAACCCGAAATACAATTTATTTTGGTCAATAAACCAATTTTGTTAAATTTTAATGATGGTGAATTAGTAAACTTAAATTTATAAATAGTATTTTCTATCTTGGTAGGTTTTGGAGGAGGAGGAGGAGGAGGATATTTTATTGTTAAAAAATTTATAACAATTTGTGCTATTTCTTCTTTTACTTTTTGTGACAGATCATTATAAGACCATTCAACACCACGCAATGGAGTGGTTACTCCTTCTATATTTAAATTAGGTGAGGCACCTGCAGGAACAAACACTGTACCATTCCATTCTATTGTGGCACCAGGCCACTGAGGAGTTTTTCCGGTTCTTGTGTCATTCGTCTTTCTTAAATAAATTGGTTTGTTATCATAATCTCCTATTTGTAAGCCGTTTGGATGTTGTTCTGTTTTTAAAAATGTAATCTCTGATGGTATTAACTCAGTAATTTTTGGTGCTCCAATCGACATTATATCAAAAGGAGTTGATGTAGTAGATTTTGATGTAGTAGATTTTGAATTCGATTTTACAGGATTAGTTTTGCTCATAGTCTATAAATTAATAATATATTATTTTTTTAATAATTTATACAAATTAATAATAATCCTAAAATAATAAGGCATATTTAAAATATATTTAATAATATTTTATCTATATACAATATATAAATGGCAATTCACACAAGTGCGATAACCTATACAAGGGGTCTTCCAAAAAATTACAATAATTTTTTCTTTATAGCACAAGCTAATAATACTATAATTTCTCCAATGAGCAGTTATATAAAAGGATTTAATTTTTATAACAGAAATATTACAAATACTAATATTCATCGTAATTATCCATGGAGAAATTAATAATTGTGTATTAATTTTATCAAATAAAATAAATAATTTTCTAAATGATATATTGGTCTATAGTTATTATTATAATACTGAAAAAAACCATAGGTTCGTATTAAAATGTTTGACAATTGTTCTTTCTTAATTTTCTTCTGTTCAATCAATGAAGAGAGAATATACCAAATACAATCCGTAATATCTAAATTATAAATAAATATATCATACAAAATATCCCTAAATTTTAAAAATTGTAGTTCGTCTATATTAATCATATTATTAATAATTTTATTACAAATAATTTTATATTGCAACATCAAGTCCTCATTGTATAAATGCAGTATTTTGATATTAGTAATATTTTCCAATTTCAATTTATTAGGCAATTTATTTTTTAAACATTTTACATAAGAAGTTTTTGTAGGCCTGCTAATATTTATTATTTCGCAACAATTTAAAATATTGTCCGGAATAAAACTCAATTCTTCGGTAATAATTATAAACTTTAGGTCCACAGATATAGTGTTATTTTGCTGCATATAGCTATAAAAGTTTTCCAACAATTCACTATGTATTTCATGAAAATATTTACAAACTATTATACCAGATTTGTCTGTCTTTGCTGATATAATATCTATAATTTGTTGATAAATCTCATGCCATAATAATTTTGAATTACATCCCAAGAGAGACATATCAATTTCATAATGAATATCACTTATTTTAAAAAAATATTGTTGTTTATTGTATGTTAGACTGATTTTTTTCTCATATTTTAAATCAGTTGGGCTGTATTTTTTAATAGATTTCAACATTTGCGTATATTTACCAGTTCCACTTGGACCAAAAAAAATTAAATTTTTCAACTCGCTAATATTTTTTGGAAATTTGTTGTATATTTTATTTAATTTTGGATGTAAGTTTTCTCTCATATTTTCATTAATATATTCTTCAAAATGAGTTTCATAAAATTTCATTATTATATCTAATTAACTATTCTTTATTTAAATTATAAACTAAAATATATTATATTTTTACACAAATTATATTTTTATACACTATCAATATGAACCATTAGCCACATTAACGATGCGTCGGTTGCTTTATTAGTAAAACGACCATTCTCATATAAATATCTGTCCGAAAACAGCGGATTTTCATCATTCTCATAAGCTCTTTCATAATAACCCGGATCGTCTGGACCGGTTGGACCGTGATAATACAAATTTTTCTTCAAATAAATGTCTTTGAGTTTTTTATATGCTTCTGGTTTTTTTTCGCTATTTATCAAATTTGGCTCAGCATTTATAATGGTTCCTGCTTTTATTTGATATTCTAAATACATTTCGGCAAATGTAAGGTTCTCATTGATATTTAAATTAAATGCGCTGTCCAGAGGCTGAAAACGACTGGTGTATGGTGGGATACCATAATGAACGTCAGATATTCTATAACTTGGATACGTCCAATTTATCCAATTATGTATATTTAAATTATGTGCGAGATTGTCAAAATTAAATATTCCTTTTGATTTATAAAAAGCCATATTTCTTGTCAACAATGCGGCTTTTAACTCTCCTAATGTCCCATTAATTGTTAGGTTAAAAGATATGTTAGAGGCTCGAATTATAGGATAACCCTTACAACAAATTAATATTCCTAAAAATGGCATATTTTCATTATGTCTATGGTAATGATCTAAAATGTCCAATCTTTGTCTGGCTACAATAACTTCATTGTCTTCCTCTTCTTGGACCTCGTCCTCTTCTTGAACTTGAACTTCTTCTTGGACCTCGTCTTCTTGGTCCTCTTCTTCTAATATTTCTATTGCTCTCTCTCTTAAAGATTTTGGAATTTTATTTATAGGTATTTTAAAGTCATTACAAATTGGGCATTTTGGATATATTCCGTTACCCACAGTAATACACTGTTTAGACCAATTATTCAAACATTTTTCGTGACACGAATGCTGCCATTTTTCGCTATTTTTATTTTCCTTATCATATTTATGAACAATTGACTTTTTTCCATATTCTTTTGTCAGAGGGTTCCAACAAATGAAACAATTGTTATCAGTCATTTGAATTATTTTAATTAATTTTAATTTGAAATTGATGTGAAATTATTTTATATTTTTATATTTTTCATTTAAAAGCATTTCAATTTTTTTAAAATATATTTATTTTAAAATATATTTATAATCGTTAAAATATATAACTTAAAAACAAATCATAATTATAATATAGTATAACTATGAATATAGTAAAACATATTGATCAATATAATGAGAATAATATATTTTTTTGTGAGCCCATTAAAAATAATATAATGAACGAGGGAAATTTTATAAGGATCTTGTATTCTACAAATACTATAGTATTAAATGGAATATATTTATTAGTTTCGTTAAATGATATATCATGTGATAAATATTATAACAAATATAAATGTGTTTTTAACACTAATCAGCATAAGGATATTATTGACAGTTTAAAAAATATAGAAGAAAATATTTTGAAAAAAATCGAAATAAAAAATAAAATTTATCAATTAAAAATTAACGAACAGCTAAAAAATGGCAATATTAAATTATTTAGCGAGGTAAATAAAGCGTGTTGTTCTTTTATTCTTAAAATATCTGGTGTTTGGGAGACGCAATTTAATTATGGGTTAACGTATAAGTTCATGAAAATAAATAGTTAAATGAATATTATCCTAACACCTGAAATCCGTCAGCCCTAAAATATTTTAGAATGACAAATAAAATTAAAGATGACATAGATGTTAATAAAGATAATAAGATTAAAACGCCGGTTGTTGTGTTGGATAATTTAAATTTATTTTTGTCACCGCTACTAAACTCATCTGAAACTATATTTGTATAAACAATGTATATTTGTATTAATAATAATATTGTTGTTATATTGCTAAATGTATGATAGCTTTCTGATACTTGATTATTAAGTATTGGTTTTTTGTAATAAATTATTAAATATAAAACAAATGCGATAATGGATAACATTGATAAAAATGGTCCAAAATTCTTAAGCACTAATAACCACGAATTTTCTCCAGTTTGAGATACTTTGCTATATAAAATTAGTATAATTATCATTACTCCGAGGGTTAATATTGAGTATCCAGAAACCATTGAATTATATGATATTTCTCCAGTAGAAAAAATGCTTATTACAAAAGATATAACACTACCGAGTATTAATGCTTTATAAGTATTAAAAAGAGCATTCATTTATATATAATTATTAGTTTATATTTTAATAATTATAATAATTTTAATTATTTTTATTTTCTTTGATTTCTTTGATTTCTTCTTTTAATTTATCAATTTCATTCTGCATACTTTTCATTTTAGATAATATAATTGGAATTAATTCAATATAATTTACAGTTTTATAACCAACAGTATCATCTGATACTAATTCCGGATAAATTTTTTCTAAATCTTGTGCTCCAAAACCATAATGCTTTTTATGTTTACTATCATTTATAAATTGAAATTTTATAGGATCTAAATTTAATATATCATCGCTATTATTTATTTTTTCTATATTCTCCTTCAAACTTAAATCAGAAGGATTATTTATAGAACCTAAAACAAGTAGGTCTCTTGGTATCAAAACTGTTTTGCTTTTATCAGCTGGCGTAATAACAGGAATAATGCTGTTTGGTATTTTTTTATATATCCAAGGCACCGATCCATTTCCAGATACTACAAATTGTTTAATATCTTGTGTATTATCACCTTGTCTACCACTATAATTAGCCACACTTGAAAATAATCCTGACATATATATTTAATGAATTATTATTTTTATTATATAATTAATTTAAAATATAAAAATAATATTTTATTAATTATAAATATAAATGAAATCATCTTTTTCAAATATGGAAGAACCGAGTTCAAGAATATTTAATGTATCTAACAATCATCCTTTAATACCAAATTCACAGGATTATATTATTTATAAAAAATACGTGTCTATACATTCTGAAGACAGAGACGTTATAAAATATCCAAATTCTAATCTATTCGAAATTGAAATGCCGGAAGATATTACTAACGTGTATTCATTGCGACTTATTAACTGGACATTTCCAGCAAATTACAACTCATTCTCGTTTGATAATTCAAATATAACCATGTTTTTTAAAATAACAAACCCATATAATCCTGGAGAAAATAAGGTAGAAAATCCACTTGAGCAGGCAATTTTCGAATGTTTATTTAAATCATCAAATGAGCGTTATCAAGTGAATATTCAAGATGGGTTTTATAATCCAACGCAAATGGTTACAGAACTTCAAAATAAATTTAATGATGTTGTTAATAAAAGAATAAAGGCATATTTGTATGCTAATGGACTAAATGATTTATTGGTTAAATTTATTGCTGAAGGAGGTTATAGAAAATTTGTAATAGTTTATAATGTTGTTGGTCAAAAAATTTGGTATGGTAATACATCAGACAAATTTGTATTAGCAAATGAGGATCTTTTACTGATAGGATCATTAACTGATAATTTATTTTGTGGGTCAAAAGCACAGTTGCCAGAATATGATTTTTGGGGATTGCCTGGTAATTTAGGTTTATCACGATGTAATACAGCAGCTATAACACTTAAAGATGAAGCGACACAAGAGCCATATATACCTCGATTTTATTATGGTGATGTTATTCCAGGTGATGATGGATATTGGTTAGTTCCTAATCCTGCTTTAACTAACTCTGTTGTATATTTTATTGAGCCGCCTTTTAAAATTAATTTAATGGGTCCTGCTTATTTTTATATGGAACTTGCTGGTAATAATTGTTTAGATGAATGCATTCCATTTGCGGTGAATAAATTTACTCTTTCAACAAATATTACCAATGGTGTTTCTAATTCTGCCTTTGCTAAAATAGCTATTCCCACTACTCCTATTTCTCAATGGTTTGACAGAGAGTCGCTGCCATATAAAATGTATTGGCCGCCTGCTGAAAGACTTCGTAAATTAAATGTTAAGTTTAGATATCATAATGGCGAATTGGTAAATTTCAATAGTTTTCCCTTTACATTTACAATCGAATTTACGCTATTACAACCGCAGCAAAATAGAAAGATCAATCAACTTAATATGGGTTTCAAATTATAATTAAATTATAATTAAATTATAGTTAAATATTATATTTGTCCTTTAACCACGACCTTAAAATAGTTATATTACATATTTTATAGTCTTCTTTTTCATCATTACAAAAGGCCTTCAAATCATAAAATTGCGGTTTCTTCATTTTTGGAGTTTTGTAAAATAAATAATCCCCTTTAGGACCTTTCCTTATAGATAAATTGGCATCAATCGTTCGAATTAAATTACCACCTTCTTCCATATATTTTTTCACTTCATCAAACGTTATATTTTCTATTGGTCTATTTCCAAAATCCTTTAATGTCTTTGAGTTTTCACCCCATGTTATGTAGAGACCAAATTTACCCTTTTGCAGCACTACATCTTTCCCTTCATATTGACCTAAAATGAATCGACTTTTGGTGGTTTTATTAGTGTCAACTATCTCTTCAACTGTGTAGTCGCCATTTTCTATTTTATGAATATCTATATTTTTCTTAATAGCTTTGAATTTGATTTCTTCCTTACCATCAACCTCTTCTACGCATTTTATAACCGGACCATATTTGCCAATCATATATGTATTATTTTCATCTATTTTCACTTCTATTTTTGTTTCATCTTTTAAACCATCAATTATTGTATCTATCTGTTTATTACAAGTTTCGCATAACTTATACCAAATCGTTTCTCCTTTGGCAATTTTGTCTAATTCATCTTCCATCTCTTTGGTATAATTATAATTAAACAAGTCCAAAAAATGCTTATCTAAAAATTCCATTACAATTGTTCCTAATGGCTGAATTACCAGTTTATTTTTCTCATTACCAAATTCTCTCTTGGTTTCTATTTCAAATATTTCTCCATTATCCAATTCAAAGTCTCTACATATTATCTCCTTGCCTTTTATATCTTCATTTTTAACATAACCTCTTTCTTGAATTTTGTCAATGAGAGAAGAAAATGTAGAAGGCCTACCAATCCCCTTTTCTTCCAAAAGTTGAACTAATCTTGCCTCAGTATAATGTTGTTTAGAACCTTTTATCGTAACCTTTGCACACATTTTTTTATAAGGAATAACAGAATTCTGTTTTATTGTTTGTAAATATTGATATTCTTTATTTTCTGTTTTTATTTCATTCAAATACTTTTTTGATACTATTTTCCATCCTGGGAAATCAATTAACTCGCTTGTGTAAGTAAATTTCATGTTTTGAAAGGCGGTAATATTTGCGGTTATTGAATAAAAAGATGCTGGAGACATACAGCTCTCTAATGTGTTCTCCCAAATAAGTTTATACATCCTTTGTTCTTTAGAATCTAATGTTTTTGGAAGCTCAAAGAGAGAAATATTAGTAGGTCTAATTGCTTCATGTGCTTCCTGAGGAGCAGGTTTATCATCCTTTTTTACCTTTTTTGATTTGGAAACTTTTTCTTCTTTCACATTTCCTGTTTTCAAACTGTCAATATTTTCATTTATAAATTTGGTTTCATAATTGCGTATTATATATTCCTTTGTTGACTGAATAAATTCTTGACTATAGGTTTTCGAATCTGTTCTCATATATGTTATATATCCACCTTCATATAATGCCTGACAAATTCTCATTGTTTCTTTGGGAGAATAATGCAGCTCGTTACTTGCTACTTGTTGAAGTCTTGATGTCGTAAATGGCTCAGGTTGCTTCTTTAAAACCTTTACAGGTTTATTACATGTATATATATGTGAAAAATCAGAGGATCCGTCTAAAAAATCAGTGGTTTCATCTTCTGTTTCATATTTTCCCTGAGGTGTCAAATCAAAAGCAATATTAGAATTTGTAAAATATCCTGTTATATTATATACTTTTCTCTCTTCAGACAATTTAATATCCTGTTCGTTATCATAAATTATCCGAAGTGCTGGACTTTGACATCTTCCAGCGCTTAAAGATTTATCCTTGCTTTTATTTATAAATTTCCACAACATTGGCGTCACCTTGAAACCTACAAGTATATCCAATATTTGACGCGCTTGCTGAGCATGAACTAAATCCATATCTAATGTTTTTGGGTTTTTTACTGCATTCTGAATTGCCGTTTCTGTTATTTCATTAAATGTGATGCGTTTAGTTTTAATTATGTCTAATTTAAATAATTGACATAAATGCCATGCAATAGCCTCACCCTCACGGTCATCATCTGTCGCTAATATAACATCATGTGCGGTCTTTATTTCTTTCTTTAAAATCTCTATTTGTTTTTTCTTAATCGCATTGTCAATAGCTGTATATGTAGGATTAAAATTATTTTCTATATCTATATTTTTAAGAGAAGGGAGCTCACGTAAATGTCCATATGAAGCTACACATTTATAACCAGGACCCAAATATTCTTCAATTTTCTTACATTTTGCTGGAGACTCTACTATTACAAGAGTGGTAGTGGTAGAATATTTTTTTGACATAAATATATCTAAATATGTCGAGATATATTTATGTTATTTATATAACAAATTTTACTTATTCATTTTCTTAAATTGTTTCCATGAAACATTAATATTAGCCTTTTTAGGTTCTATTTTTTCAGTTTTCCCATTAATTTCATCCAGCTTTTCAGCCTTCTTTAATGCACTATCTACATAAATGTCCTTCAATATGGTTCCCACTTGAAATGATCCCTCATGCTGGTCCATTTGACCATCCTCTATTTTTTTCAAAATGTCTAAAAATTTATATAGTAAATTAATATCAATCTCATCTTTTTTAACCTTGTTAAAAATATCAGTGTAATAAGTAAACAAAAAATTAGACTCATTCATGCATTCTTGAGCAATTTTTTCATCATCTCCTCTATATTTAGCCTTAATCATAATCATATTATTAATCTCATTTCGTAAAACTTGACTGTGTTTTAGATTGCGTATCATTTCTGTTTGATCTTCGACATTATTAGCCTTAATCATATTTTGTAGTTGTAATCTTTGTTTTTCGTCCATATTTTATACTAATTAAGAATTTATTTTTTTAAATCTTAACTAATAAAATATAATATAAATATATATGCAAGCAAAAAGTATGCCAAGTCCATTGTTACCAACAGAACAAGCAAGAACTTCTGGGACACCAGGGTCTTCAGCGTATCAGGACCAAAAAACAATGTATAAACAACAAGCAGATCTTGCTAATGCGGTTGGTGGTAAAAAAAGAGGAGGAGGTTATAATGCTCCTCAAATGAATATGGGGTATAAACCAACAGGAGGTCCCGGACAAACACCAAATAGTTTAATTGCTAAAGGCACTGAAACAAGTGTGCAAGGTCAAACTAATGCTATTGGTGATAATCAAGCTACTGTTATGGGTGGCAGTAAGAAAAAAAGGGGTGGTAATCCAAATTGGATATGGGGTTGTTATAGTGGTGGTAAAAAAATAAAGACACGAACAAAGAGAACAAAAAGAAGAAAAACAAGGAGACATAAAAAAACAAGACGTAGCAAAAAATAAAGTAAAATTATTGTGAAAACACCGAATAATTATATAATAATAATATAAGTTATGCCATCTGGAAAAAATTGGGTTAATTTTATTTATATTAATTTAGCTTTTGTAATATATATAGGATTTATTTTTTATTTTAGTAAATTGGCAGAAATAAAGGCTAATTGGCCTTTGTATCGATGCAATCCAATGTATATGCCTCTTGCTGATGATATAGAAAGTAATTTTGTATATTGTATTCAAAATATGCAATCTGGATATATGGGTTATTTATTACAACCACTTACATTCTTAACCACATCTATAACAAGCACCCTTGGTAATTTTATGGGTGAACTAAATATGGTTAGAGCTATGTTTGATAAAATAAGGACATTTATTACTTCCATGATACAATCTGTATTTGGAATATTTTTAAATTTAGTAATTGAATTTCAAAAAATTACAATAGGAATTAGAGATTTAATTGGCAAGACAATAGGTATTATGGTAAGTCTTATGTATATTATGGATGGAAGTGTAAAAACAATGAATAGCACGTGGAATGGTCCACCTGGTCAAATTGTTCGATCACTTGGCAAATGCTTTCATCCGGATACTGAAGTAAAATTACAAAATGGAACAATAAAGGCGATGAAAAATATAGATTTAGGAGATATTTTACAAAATGGATCTATAGTTGAAACTGTTATGAAGATAGATAATAAGAGAGAAAACATACCATTATATGTAATAAAAGGTGAAAATAATACAAACATTTATGTAACCGGCTCACATTTAGTATTTAATAAAGATACAAATACTTTTATTGAAGTTGAAAAATATTATAAGGCGGAAAAAACCAATATACAAACTGATTGGTTTAGTTGTTTAATAACAAGTGATCACAAAATACAAATAGATAACGAATTATTTTGGGATTGGGAGGACCATTTTATTAAAGCAGGTCTCAATTAATAAACAACTAATTTAATGAGAATATAGTAAATGAATATTATCCATTTACTATATATGGATAAACCAAATGGATTAGAAAATATTAATAAATTGTATGAAAAAGTATCATATTTTGACAATTATGGATCTTCAGTAATAATGTTGATTTTTATTACCATTATTTTATTGATAGTCATCTCATATTGTTACACGATGATCAATGTAAAACCTATTATAGATGATTGGCCAAATCAAAGATGTAAACCTCAAAACATACCTATTGCAGGGTTTATAACACATCCTGAAGGCATGTCTGCGGTTGATTATACAGCCCAAAATTTTGCCTTTTGCACACAAAATATTTTATCAAGTATTACTGGAAATGCTCTTCAACCGTTAACATTTGCTACATCCATTATTCAGAACCTTATGCAAACTATTTTAAATTCGCTTAACGCGATAAGAGCTATGTTTGATAAAGTAAGGACTTTTTTTCAATCAATAACGCAAGAAATAATGGGAAGACTTGCCAATATTATGGTCCCATTACAGCAAATAATTATAGGGGTTAAGGATTTTATAGGTAAAATACAAGGAGCTGTGACAGCAGGATTATTTACTGTGTTAGGTTCTTATTATGCATTGCAATCATTTTTGGGTTCAATTGCTCAACTAATAATTATTATATTAATTTATTTAGCGGTTACGATAGCGGTTCTTTTGGTAATACCATTTTTTTCGGCTGCTGCGGGTCCTTTAATTGCCATTTTTTTAGCAATTTCTGTGCCATTGGCAATAATATTAGTTTATTTTCATAATGTATTAAATATCAATAGTCCTAAAATGCCGCGTATAGGTAAGTGTTTTCATCCGAATACAAAGATCAAACTTAAAAATGGAAATGTAGTTCAAATCAAAAATATTAATTTAGGCGATATAATAGAAAATGGTAGTGTAGTTGAAGCAACAATGAAAATAGATAATACAAATAATGAAAAATACGAGGATTTGTATGTAATAAGAAATAGTGGAGTGGACAAAGAAGATATTTATGTAACAGGGTCTCATTTAATTAATAATTGTGGAGTGTATATTCCTGTAAAAGATTATAAAGACGCAGTCAAATCAAATTTGAAAACAGATGTATTATTTTGTTTAATTACAAGTGACCATAAAATACATATTGGAAGTAAAACATTTTGGGACTGGGAAGATCATTTTTTAAAATTTAAAATATAAAGGATAAAATATAAAATAAATAAAAATATTATTTAGGTAATAAAAAATGAAAATGGAATTATGAAATTAAATATTCGATAAAATAAATATAATTCTACCATTAGAGAAAAACAAAAGAAAATTATTATCTATTAAATATGTATAATATGGATATCTCAATATTAGGATATAAGATAAACTGCGAGATTTTTATTTTGATGGCTATTCTTTTGTTAATAATATTTGGTCATAGTATTTTTTGTAGTTGCAACAACTTTTATAGTTTAATTGAAGGTAATACCACTATGACAACTGATACTAAAAAAAAGCCGGATGACCAGCTAATGCAAACGCAACATCCAGCAGGTACACCTTCTACCATGTCTTCTGATGCCACCACTCCCACTCCTGAAAATGGAACTAAAAAGGAGGGTTTTACTGGTGCCAATATTAATTATGGAGAGTCATCTTTATATAATTTGGATAATGATCAGCCTGTTAATACTTCTTCGTGGAGTGCTCAAAATATGACAG
>Ga0209596_1002924_pt1 | contig 13785 bp, 10 predicted proteins | sample M_130807_MF_Meta_FD_187314 | JGI IMG/M metagenome (GOLD analysis project Ga0209596, IMG submission 187314) | Freshwater microbial communities from Lake Montjoie, Canada to study carbon cycling - M_130807_MF_MetaG (SPAdes) (version 2) | ecosystem: Environmental > Aquatic > Freshwater > Lake... | reverse complement strand
TATTTGCAATTTCTTATAATGGTGTTTTAGGTTGGGATTTATATGATAAAGGTGGAATTGATAGTGATAGATTATATGAATTTTTAGAAAAATATATAACTAAAAAATACAAAAATAAATTAATTATTTTGGATAATGCAAGTAGTCATAGAAACGCTAAAATAAAAGAATTAGTAAATAAACATAATACATTATTATATTCAGTTCCTTATCAACATTTTACAAATAGTATAGAAAATTACTTTAGTATGATGAAATCCAGATTACAAAAATTAGATGGTTTAACTCATAAAGAATTAAAAACAAATATAAATAAAGTTATTAAAGATATACCAAAAGAAAAATATGAGAATATAATTAAAGGAACTTATAATAGAACTGAAAAATACGTTAAAAACCCTTCTAATAGAAGAAACACATTAAAAAATTATAAATAATTTGCATATTTAAAAGTCGGCGTTTTAAATGTGCAAAGGTGTAAAAAAAAGTATGGCAAAAAGTATGGCAAAAAGTATGGCAAAAAGTATGGCAAAAAGTATGGCAAAAAGTATGGCAAAAAGTATGGCAAAAAGTATGGCAAAAAGTAAGTGTCAAACTTAATATTTTTTTCTACTTTATTATTATAAATGACTTCTTTTCCTTCTAAAACAAATGGTAGAGTTAATATAATGGTGCCGAATATTGATGCTCGCTTTGCCATGAGTGACCACATTCCTATTAATCAAACCAGTTCATTTAGAGATGCCATGACCGGTAATTGGTATGATACGGAATTATCTACTGCTTTTTTTAGTTCTCCCAATATGAAAATTATTCAAAACGGCATACGTGCTGGTGTGTATAACAAATCCAACGGACAATATGTGATTGGTGAGCAAAATGGCGATGAATTGAAAATAGTGATGCGCAGTATTTTTCTACAATATGCTAAAAATTTGCCTACCCGGATTGCTGACCAAATAAACGAATTAAATCAACTCGTTTTTAATTATTCGGTAAATCAAGTCTATGGCGAAGCACAAGGTTACATGACCTATAAAAAAGATGTCAGCACATTAGTTGTACCGATTGCCCATCCTATATTGTCGTATACGAATGATAAGCAGTTGGAATTGAAACCCTGGTTCTAATTATTTTATTATATATGTTAGTTTATACTATTCAGTTTTTAAAATTGGATAGTATAATACATGAGTTCCACTAAAACTAAACTTAAATTAGGTGACAACTATTTATCTGGACAGATAATTACTTATATGGGGAATAAACGAAAATTATTACCTATTATTAGTGACATAATCGATAAAATTAAAACTGAAATTGGTTCCGCTAATCTCACTATTGGCGATGGATTCGCGGGTTCTGGTATCGTGAGTCGCCTCTTTAAAACAAAGGCGCACACATTATATACCAATGATTTAGCAGGTTATAGCAAAACATTAAATGAATGCTATTTATCTACACCTGATGAAGCAAGACTACAACAGATTAAAATGTATATTGATGCTGCAAATGCTGAGGCGGCAGCAAAAACAAAAGCAGATTCACAAACAATTTTTGAGGGGGCAATGCCCCCTCGCTCCCGACCGCAAGCGGAATTGCCCCGGTGGATATCCGGCAACTGGTCCCCCGCCTCCCCCACCATAACCGAACAAGACCGCGTCTATTTTACCTATGAAAATGGTAAGCGAATTGATGCGATTCGCAATTATATTGACACGATTCCCCCCGAGTATCGTTCCTTTCTCCTGGCGCCACTGCTCGTACAATGCTCTATCCATAATAACACAAATGGACAATTTTCTGCTTTTTATAAAGATGCGACGGCATCCAAAGGTGCGTACGGCGGTAAAAATGGGATTGATATTAAGCGGATTGCGCAACCCATTATCTTACCCTATCCGATGTTGGATTTAGATCATCCCTGCGAGGTGATTATTTCACAATTGGATACGAACGTGTGGGCAAAAAGTTTAAAGAATTCTGCTGTTGAGATGGATATTGTCTACTATGATCCGCCTTACAATAAACATCCTTATAATATTTATTATTTCATGCTCGATATTATTAATACATGGGATAAAACGGCAACGATTCCCGCTACCAATCGTGGTCAGTCGGACTCCCGGACTAAATCGCTCTACAACAGCACGTCCAAAGCGAAAGACGCGATGAACGATTTACTACTCAACACGAATGCCAAATATATTATTCTGTCCTACAATGATGGAGGGATTATTCCGATTGCTGACTTGGATGCGTTACTGGCAAAACACGGCAATAGTGTAGAAAAAATCCCGATTGATCATAAAACCTATAATCGTTTAAAAGGGATTAGCAATTATAAACGTACCAAAGAGTACAAAGCAGTAAAAGAGTTTATGTATGTTATAAAAAAATAATGTAAACTAAACTAAACTAAACTAAACTAAACTTAACTTAACTAAACTAAACTTATCTAATTGACGATATGCTAGATTAACCATCAACAACCAATTTCTTTTTTGTTACCACAAACGTTTTCTCCTTGGTGACAACCTTTTTTTTTATGGGTTTGCTAATCTCACTGGTCGGTTGAGTAGGTTCATTTGTCTTATTATATTCTGCCTTTAATACCGCCAATTCATTCAACCACAATTGTACTTCGGTGGTCGCTTTAAGTGTCTCCAGTTCTATTTGTTTGGCATCGCGCTCATTGAGAATCTTTTTTACATTTTCTTCCGTCACGCTGTCCATCGGCAACTTGACCAAATATTTATAATCTTCGTCACCATCCATCACATCATACTTTTTATCGTGTAAGAGTTGCGAAACAACTGCGGTTTTCTTTTTTCGCAAATCAATCGTTTCATCTAATATTTCGGTAATAAACCGCGCCTTGTTCGACAAGACCAGTGCTGCTTTTGCCAATGCGTCCACCTGATACGCCTTGCGTTTTACATACAAGTCCATGCGCACTTTCATAAAATGGTCGATTATTTCTTTCACATTAGAATATTTTATCAGTTTTTTATTTTCATCAAACATGTGCATATTGGTAGTGGACTGCGTCGTATACAACTTTAAGAGTTTTTCCAACCCATTACATCCATGATCGGCATTGATTGCGATAAGTTCACTTATCTGTCCTGGTGCGAATGTAATTGTAAAATCTACAACTACATCTGTGCTCATGTCGATGTAGTCTTTTATGGGGGGTGTTGCCCGTATGGTTTTTTCTTTAACTAGTGTTTCTTTATCTTCCTTTTTCTTTTTGCCCTTGTTAGCATCGGGTGTAACAGATTTTTTACTTTTTGCTGATTTGGCTGATTTGGATGCTCCTGCAGGTTCCGGTGGGACCAACAACTCTTCCAACAAATTTTTAAAATCCTGTGTCCACATCCCAATCGGCAACTCGGTCACCCGCACTTGTTTATCATTCACAACCTGATAGTTGCCTTTGAACAAATATTTACTTTCGGTGAGTGGAATAATTTCGCCTTTGAAACCTTGGTAATAGGGATTTATGTTTGCGGTCGGCATGTGTAACGGATTTTCTAGACTTGCCGTCATATACTCTATCAGGTCGATCGGATTATAACACATAATATCTGTGCTGAACCCCGTGCCAATGCCTTTACTGCCATTGACCAAAATCATCGGTATAATCGGCACATAAAACATCGGTTCCACCGGTGTGCCATCATCGTCCAAATAAGTCAGCACATTATCGTCTGCTTCCGGGAATATATAACGGGTCAACGGATTCAACCGCGTAAAGATGTATCTCTCCGATGCCGAGTCTTCACCACCTTGTAACCGCGTACCAAATTGACCATTGGGTATCAACACATTAATATTATTTGACCCCACGAAATCCTGTGCCATATTCACAATCGTCTGATTCAAACTTTGTTCTCCATGATGATAGTGTGTCAATAGGGAAACAGAACCGCTGAATTGAGCAACTTTAATCTCGCTCGTCAGTTTGTGTTTAAAAGCGGTATACACTATTTTGCGCTGACTGGTCTTATTGCCATCGACTAAATTGGGCAAACTGCGTTCGCAATCATAAATCGAGAAATGAATAAATTCATGATTAATAAATTCAGCAAAACTCGCCTCTTTTTTGGTCGTGTCCAAATTCAATTCACGATTATACTGCTTTAACCAATCCTTGCGGTCATTTGCCCGTTTTTTATTAAATACCATATCAATCGCATCTTTGCATGTTGGACCGGTACAAACAAACTCGACTGTTTTCTTATTGGCGAAATATTCTTTAAATTCTTTCGCCGTGCTCGTTCCCAGTCCCTTGTAATATTTAATGGACCATCCTTTTACTGCGGGTGGATCGCTTTCGCGCCATTGTTTATACTCGCTTTCATTGTAAAACAGCAATTCTTTGGTGCCTTTGCGTGCCTTGATAATAGGCGTATTCATAAACCCCAGAAAACCAGGAATGTTCAACAACTCTTCCCATTCCCAGTGAACCACATTTATGCCGAGACCTTTTATATGACTGCCGTCCAAATCTTGATCGGTCATAAACACCACCTTGCCATAACGCAAGAGTGCTTTTGCCGTCTCGGGTGTATATTTTTTACCCGTTTCGAATCCCATAATTTGTTTAATTTCATTAATTTCTTTATTTTCCATGATACGTGAGGTCGCCTCGCCCCGCACATTCAGCATTTTACCCCGCATCGGGTAAACACCAATCGTATTGCGGTCTTCTGTGCTGAGACCACTGATAACACCCGCCTTTGCCGAGTCGCCTTCACACAATATTAAAATACATTGCGCGCTTTTATCCGTGCCCGCCCAGTTCGCATCGGTGAGTTTGGGAATACCGCGCACACTTTTCGTCTTGGCGCCATCCGTTTTTTTTGCCGCCTTGTTTTCTTTAACCTCGGTTAGCGCACACGCCGCCTCCATCACGCCCATCTTGGCAATCTTTTCGATAAACTTGTCACTGACTTCGCAGGACGAACCGAATGATGCCACAGGTGTATTCATATAATCCTTGGTCTGACTATCGAACGCGGGATTTTCAATATCACACCGGACAAACAGCATGATTTGCTCTTTAATCGTATTCGGTTTGACATCCACCTTTTTCTTCTGCTTGATGTAGGCAGTCAGTTTGCGAATAATTTGATTGATGATATAATCCACGTGCTTACCGCCTTTGCCGGTGAATATACCATTGACAAAGGAGACTTGTGTAAACTCTTCTTTGGGGGCGAGAGCAACGACATATTCCCAGCGTTCATTTGCTTCTTCGTACACGCGCGCCACGGCACCAGGCATTGCTGCGGTTTTTTGCCCAATATACAAATCCACATACTGCTGGAAATGCTTGACCGGAATGACATCGCCATTGTATTTCACCTTGATGGTTTTATCGGTGACGGCAGCAATGTCATAAATGCGGCGCTTCAACAAGTTTAGCATATCGGGTGATAAACCGGTAATACCCAGACGCGCATAATCCGGTTTAAAGGTGATTTTGGTATAGGGTTTTTTGGTACATTTTTTAATGACGGGTGGTTTAATTATATTCAGATTGTCTTCAAACTCTTGCGTGTAGATGAGACCACGAGTATGATCTATGGTTTCAATCTTGCCGTATTTCGACCAGATAAGCACCAGTTTGAAACCAAACCCGTTTTTCCCCCCCGTGATTTTCTTTTGCGTCTTGTCATAATTGGTAGACGTGCGCAAATGACCGAAAATCATCTCAGGAATCCAAATATCTTCTTCGGGATGTTTAGCAATATCTATACCATTGCCATCATTGGTCATGGTAATGGTGCCGTCTTCGGCAATACTGATGTCAATGTAGGTGACGGGCATCGGTTTTTTATCAGTGTCTGCTGACGCTTGCGTAGCTTGTGCTTGCGCTAACGCTTGCATTCGCACACAATGATCCCGACAATTTACCACCCCTTCATCAAACAACTTGTAGAGACCCGGAATAATAGATATATGTTTGGCTTCAATGGTATTGGTTGCGTCATTGTAAACATAGGTATCATAATCCGTCATCTCCATCGACCCCGTATACGTGTCTGGATTATCGAGAACATGCTGCTTGTCGGTTTTTTTTTGATACTTTTGAGAAAGTTCTTGAGATTCTGTAGAACTTGCGAGTGCTGCGCTTGCGCTTGCCATTTTATTTAATAGTTATGTATGTGTATTTATTTAATTGTTATTAAATAGTTTCAATTTTATAAACACTTTTAGGAAAAGTGTAGCAAAAAAACTTTTTACAAAAAGTTTGTCAAAAAGTGAGGCAAAATTTAAAGGAGGGGTTTAATGGGAACCTGGGTTCCCCTGGGGACATGGGTTTCCTTTTGAGGAGGGGTTTAAGGGGAACCTGGGTTCCCCTGGGGACATGGGTTCCCCTTTCATTATATTTTATATTTTATATAGTCATACATACTATGACAAATCAATGGTCTAATCCCAGCGCAGTGTGGCAGAGTTCCACCTGGACAGATAATAGTGGTGGTGGTTATGTTTCTGTTTCTGCTTTAGAATATGACCCGATAAAGCAACTGATGTATGCCGGGGGGAATTATTATTCCATCGGTGCTGGTAGTTATGAACCCTTTATTGTTTACCTGGACCCCGTTACACACCAATGGTCCGATCCCAGCGCAGTATGGCAAAGTCCCACTTGGACAGATAATAGTGGTGGTAGTGTTTCTGCTTTAGGATATGATCCAGTGACACAAATGATGTATGCGGGGGGGAGTTATTATTCCATAGGTGCTGGTAGTTTACAACCTTTTATTGTTTACCTGGACCCCGTTACACAGCAATGGTCCGATCCCAGCGCAGTATGGCACAGTCCCACTTGGACAGATGGTGGTGGTGGTAATGTTTATGCTTTAGGATATGATGCGTCCAAACAAATGATGTATGCCGGGGGATACTATAATTCCATCGGTGCTGCTGGTTTAAAACCCTTTATTGTTTACCTAGATCCCGTGACACAGCAATGGTCCGATCCCAGCGCAGTATGGCACAGTCCCACTTGGACAGATGGTGGTGGTGGTGATGTTTATGCTTTAGAATATGATCCGTCCAAACAAATGATGTATGCCGGGGGAGAATATTATTCCATCGGTGCGAATAGTTATGTACCCTTTATTGTTTACCTAGATCCCGCGACACAGCAATGGTCCGATCCCAGCGCAGTATGGCACAGTCCCAATTGGAATGATAATGGTGGTGGTTATGGTGTTGGTTATGTTTCTGCTTTAGAATATGACCCGATAAAGCAACTGATGTATGCTGGAGGGAGGTATTATTCCATCGGTGCTGGTAGTTATGAACCCTTTATTGTTTACCTAGATCCCGTGACACAGCAATGGTCCGATCCCAGCGCAGTATGGCAGAGTTCCACATGGACAGATAATAGTGGTGGTGGTGGTGTTTATGCTTTAGGGTATGACCTGTCCAAACAAATGATGTATGCCGGGGGATACTATAATTCCATCGGTGCTGGTAGTTTTGAACCCTTTATTGTTTACCTAGATCCCGCGACACAGCAATGGTCTAATCCCAGCGCAGTGTGGCAGAGTTCCACATGGACAGATAATAGTGGTGGTGGTGGTGGTGTTTATGCTTTAGGGTATGACCTGTCCAAACAAATGATGTATGCCGGGGGGCAGTATTATTCAATAGGTGCTGATACCGATGAACCCTTTATTGTTTACCAAATGCCCCACCTCCCTCCACCACCCATTATTTGTAACCAATGTCCGCCGCGTCCCATACCTAAACCAGGTGTGGCATTTGGGGGCACCGAAAATATTATCACATTTCAAGCCACACAAGCCTATCGGTATCAATCTTTAGTCAGTCTTCCCTTTACTGCTCGCGCGTCAGGTTCTACGCAGATTATTAATACGCCCTTAAATCAATATGGGTATAAATTGCCACCGCCTCCGCCGAGGAATAGATTTGGTTAGGGGAACCAAGGTTCCCCTATGACCCCTCCTTAAAAGGGAACCAAGGTTCCCCTATGACCCCTCCTTAAAAGGGAACCAAGGTTCCCCTATGACCCCTCCTTTTATTTTATCAAAAATATTTAGAAATGTTTTATTATTCTTAGTAAAATATTTAGCGTAGTTTTGCCCATCTTTTTAAAAGCTGTTTTTGGTTCAACCTTTTCCCAAAAGGTTGTTTTTGGTTCAACCTTTTCCCAAAAGGTTGTTTTTTTATAAAAGCCTAATATATAACAATGGTTAAGAAATGTATGAAAGCAGCCGATGGTTACTACCATATGCATGGGAAACGTTATGAAATGCTCGAGGGTTCGCGGGCGCAAGTTCAGCATGGTACTGCGTACAAGACTCCGGGTGGTCTTACCAAGGATAAATTGTTCATGAACAAGCATGGGCATATTGTTTCTAAAAAGAAGCATCTTACTGCCAAAAGAGAGAAGCGTTTAGAAAAGGCGGGGTACTTTACCAAGAAGGGTAAATTCGGGTTTGTTAAAAAACATGGCACGCGTAAACATCATTAGATTTTATATAATTAAATTAATAAATAATAAAAATCGTACTTAATATTTTTATTATTTCTACTTCCACCATGTAGGTGAAATAAGACCATCATTATCAATATGATTACTAATTATCTCTACCGCCACTTTTTCAAAATAACGTTTACTTGCCACATATTTATTTTTTTCTTTATTGTCTGTCAAGTAGAATTCATATGCTTCATACAGAGATTTAGTTATATGTTCTAATGTTTCATCACCCTTTACTTTAAGTTTAAATAACTCTAATGAATCAATAATTTCTGTCCGTTTATCCCATAAGTTACATTTAATATGTAAAATATATTTATCATCTTCGATCGTAATATCCGGGTGAAAATGATGAATGAGTTCAATCAGCATGCTATCGCTGATACTGACACTGCTGCTACTGGCGCTTGTGCTACTAACGTTGGTGCTGGTGCTACGCGTGTGCCATTTCTTAAATAAACCCGACAATTCATCCACCTCCAAATCATAATCGCCATTGCCGTCTTCACTAATGGTCGTGTCCCAAAATTTATTAAAGGTTGCCACCATTGGCAAATACATGCTCGTCGCATCCAAAAAACAATCTTCCTCTTCGATGTAGGTCCATTTTTTCTTAAACAGCATCTTCAAATTCTCATAAAATATAATATTCGGCAATTCCTTTTCTTTGAGAAACTTTTTCCATAAAAAAATCATGTTTTTACTACTAATTTTACTACCCGTACAATATTTGATACATTTATCAGAAAAAGTGTCTACTATTTTACTGGGGGTATTTTTCGACAGGATAAGTGCGTGATCTACAAGGGTGGTCTCGGAACATTGCTCCAGAAAATGATCTGCCGATCCATAGCGGGTTGAATAATGTGCCGACACACAGAGAAAATCCAACATATTTTTATACAATTGTTGCGGGATCGATATACTATTACCTTTGCCATTTTTATTGATTGGAATAAGACGACAGGACTGGTAGTCGTGATCATAATATTTAAATTTAATCATATTAAATATATTGGACAATCCGAAAAAAGTATAACATTGATTGCCGATTTCTCTCAAGATTTCTTTACATGCCGGTGGGGCAATATATATGGGTGGTTGCATAATCTTATCTAATATACAATCACCTATAATCGTCAGAAAATATTTGGCGTGATTTTTAGTAGAGAAAATAGCGGGATGAAGAGCGTCAATCACATATTGAATTGTCGCGGATTCTGGTATCGCGTTCAGTGGCGATTTATCACGAATTTGTTTTAAAATATTAATTTTAATTTTATGTTTCCAAGGCATCAAGTCTTGTTCGCTGGTTATCGTCGATAGAATTTGGTGATGTATATCGTCTTCGCTATAGATGACAAAATGAACACCATCGTAATTTAAAAAGAGTTCCGTCTGTGAACTATAATAATAATTATTTTTGTGGAGAAAACGATTAATAAATTCGTCCCTGTTGTTAGACAAGTTTTTTTTGCGTTCTTCGCGTTGGAGATGAGTTGTGTATTCGGTTTCCAGGGCAGTCGGCAATAAATGTTCCATATAATTAGATAATCTTGCCGTCATGTACTCGTTGTCTTGGTATTTTTGTAGAAGGGTATCTAAATGTTGGTGAATAGTAGAGTTCATTAAATATCTACTCTTAATGACTTTAATATATAGTTTATTCAATAAAATAAAATAAAATCTTTTATATAAAGATTTAAAGATTTAAAGATTCAACGCAAAAGATATATATAACTATAGTAATGTCTTTTCCCAACAATAATAGTAAAAATATTTTAACTGTTATGTCTGTCATGATTCAACCTATAAGAATACTTATGTGTAGTCTGAAGGACATTTTACTCGAAACCAATATTACGTTTACGAAAGAGGGTATTAAAATCATCAATATGGATAAATCGCATACTATTTTAGCCCACGTTTTTTTAGAGGCCGCCAATTTTGAATTGTACGAGTGTAAAATGGACAAGATTATTATCGGGGTGAATATGTTTCACCTCTTTAAATTGATAAATACGATTGACAATGACGATACCTTAACCATGTACATTGAAGAAGCGGATTACAATGATGGGATTGTCCAGTTTCTTGGTCTCAAGTTTGAAAATGGCGATATCAAACAGCAGAAGATTCAAAAGTTGCGTCTGATTGAACCGGACAATGAAGAGTTGGATGTGCCGGATGTAAAATTCTCATCGATTATAAATCTGCCGTCGGTAGACTTTCAAAAGATTATTCGCGACTTGTCGTGTATTTCAGATAAGATTGAGATTAAATCGATTGCTACGGCAGAAGGGGCAGAATTGATTTTCCGGTGCAATGGGGGGTTTGCCAATGCGGAAATTCGGCGGGCGGAATCGGACGGCAATATGGAGTTTATTAAAAAACAAGAAGTCAGCAAGATTATTCAAGGCGAATTTTCATTGAAGAATTTGGGTTATTTTATCAAATGTACCAATTTGTGCAGTCAGATTGAAATGTATTTGGAGAATGATTTGCCTTTGGTGGTGAAATACAATGTGGCATCGCTGGGGGCGATTAAGTTGATGTTGGCGGCGTTGCCGTCGAGTTAGGCGTTGCAGTCGAGTTAGGCGTTGCCGTCGAGTTAGGTATAAAATAAGAATATATGAACACTAATATTCATATATTTTCAATAAAAAGTAAATCGATCTTCAAATAAAAGTCCATCTATAAAAATTGCAAGGGATATACCTTGAAAACTACTTTTAATTATACTTTCTTCAAAAAACAGAAGAACTCCTAAAATAAGTATTCCAATAATCCAATGGTGAATATGAAAATCTTTATAATGAAAACTACCATTTTTAATTTCTAAATCACAAAAAGGAAAACTACATGTGTAGTCAAAAAAACACGGCACTACATTAGATTGATGTGTCTCAAAATTTAATATATTTAATATTAGTATAATTAGAAAACTTGTAAGAAAATAATTATTCAACATACATCAACCTTTTAAAAAAAGGTTGGACCAAAAACACATCAACAACCTTTCGACGTGAAACAAGTTTAAAAAGGTTGGACCAAAAACACATCAACAACCTTTCGACGTGAAACAAGTTTAAAAAGGTTGGACCAAAAACACATCAACAACCTTTTGACGTTTAATCGAATCAGGTTAAACCTAAAACTCTGATAAGTAGTAAAAATGTATTTATTAACACAACATATAATTTTTATTATTTTTAGAAACTTTTTTATGTATTGGTAATTCTATTTCTGAACATATTAATGGGATCTTTTTATTATTCATATTTATATATATTAATGTATTTTCATACGATTTATTTTGCGGAGTAAACGTTATAGTTGCGGGGGCATGGATCTTGTGAATTCTATCATTATCTATTTCACTAAACGAAGCAATATGACATTGTAAAGGAATACAATGTTTACCATTACATTCCCATAACATAAGTTCTTCTTGAGATTTTTGTTTAAAACATGTTTCTACTTCTACTCCCTCTGCATTTATAGTATAATCAAAATAATTATTTATAATAATATGATAATAATGTATATTATTATCGGTTGCTATTTTTTGGGTTTTATGTGAACATTTCATATGATGCCATCGACCACTCGTTTTAAACGCATGATCGCCAGACATGTATAAGTCATTTATGGGTTGGTTTATACCCAATGTATCTTTCGGTAAACAATATAATGGCATTTTATTTTTATCTCCTGTGAAACTTATTATTTTTTTTATAGAAATACTTTTACCTTGTTGGGTGGTAATGACATCTCCTTTTTTCAAATGTTCAATTGGAACAAAGCCATTCGGTGTATGGATCCTGGTGCCTTTCTTAAAACAAACTGATGGAGTTAAAGGTGGTGTTGGTGTTGGTTGTTCATAAACAATAAAGGGTTCATCGGTATCAGCACCTATTGAATAATAATGCCCCCCCGCATACATCATTTGTGTTACTGGATCATATCCTAAAGCAGAAACACCACCACCACCACCATTATCATTCCACGTGGGACTCTGCCAAACTGCGCTGGGATCGGACCATTGCTGTGTCGCGGGGTCTAGGTAAACAATAAAGGGTTCATAACTACCAGCACCGATGGAATTATAATTCCCCCCAGCATACATCATTTGTTTGGACGGATCATACCCTAAAGCATAAACATAACCACCACCAGCATCATCATTCCAAGTGGAACTGTGCCATACTGCGCTGGGATCGGACCATTGCTGTGTCGCGGGGTCTAGGTAAACAATAAAGGGTCGTATACTACCAGCAGCTATGGAAATATACTCCCCCCCCGCATACATCATTTGTGTCACTGGATCATACCCTAAAGCATAAACAAAACCACCACCATTATCTGTCCAAGTGGGACTCTGCCATACTGCGCTGGGATCGGACCATTGCTGTGTCGCGGGGTCTAGGTAAACAATAAAGGGTTCACTACTACCAGCACCGATGGAATTATAGTATCCCCCGGCATACATCATTTGTTTGGACGGATCATATTCTAAAGCATACACATAACCACCATTACCACCATTATCATTCCAATTGGGACTATGCCATACTGCGCTGGGATCGGACCATTGCTGTGTAACGGGGTCCAGGTAAACAATAAAAGGTTGCAAACTTTCAGCACCGATGGAATAATAATTCCCCCCCGCATACATCATTTGTTTGGACGCATCATATTCTAAAGCATAAACATAAGTATCACCACCACCATTATCATTCCAAGTGGGACTGTGCCATACTGCGCTGGGATCGGACCATTGCTGTGTAACGGGGTCCAGGTAAACAATAAAAGGTTGTGAACTACCAGCACCTATGGAATAATAACTCCCCCCCGCATACATCATTTGTTTAGACAGGTCATACCCTAAAGCATAAACACCACCACCACCACCACTATTATCTGTCCATGTGGAACTCTGCCATACTGCGCTGGGATCGGACCATTGGTGTGTAACGGGGTCCAGGTAAACAATAAAGGGTTTATCGGTATCAGCACCTATTGAATAATAACTCCCCCCAGCATACATCATTTGTTTGGACGGATCATACCCTAAAGCATAAACATAACCACCACCACCATTATCTGTCCAAGTGGAACTCTGCCATACTGCGCTGGGATCGGACCATTGATTCGCCATATAATATAATATTATATATTATATTATAATATAATATAATATAATATAATATAATATAATATAATATAATATAATATAATATAATAGGAAGGGG
>Ga0209596_1002922_pt1 | contig 13794 bp, 12 predicted proteins | sample M_130807_MF_Meta_FD_187314 | JGI IMG/M metagenome (GOLD analysis project Ga0209596, IMG submission 187314) | Freshwater microbial communities from Lake Montjoie, Canada to study carbon cycling - M_130807_MF_MetaG (SPAdes) (version 2) | ecosystem: Environmental > Aquatic > Freshwater > Lake... | reverse complement strand
TGAACTTCCTCTCCGCCGGAGACATTTATTGCTTCACCCGTGATGAATGAACCTTGTTCTGAAGCTAGAAAAAATGCAGTTGCTGCAATGTCTGCTGGGCGTGCAAACCTACCAAGTGGTATTACTTTTTCTTGTAATTTGCGTGCATCCTCGTTTGACATTCCCTTTCGTTTTGCAAAACTGTCGATCGGTCCACCATCAATTTCCAGAAGTGGAGTGTCAACGGTCCCCGGACAGATGGCATTAACTGTGATGTTGTAACGGGCCAGTTCGAGTGCGGCTGATTGTGTCAGTCCAATAATCGCAAATTTGGCAGCACTGTACGCAGACATCATCGGCCATCCGGTTTTGCCAGCTTGGCTGGACATATTGATTATTCGGCCAAACTTTTGCACCTTCATGTGTCGCGCGGCTGCACGAATTCCATAAAAAGTTCCGCTTGCCATAACTTCAAGATTTCGATGCCACTGGTTATCTGTAACTCCTGTGATCGGACCTAGTCCAAGTGCTATGCCAGCATTGTTTATCAGGATGTCTAAGCGACCAAACTCGCCGACAACTCGATCAACAAGTGCGTCCACTTCTGTGCTACTCGAAACGTCACATGGAATTCCAATGACGGTTTGCGGACCCATGCCACGAAGTATCTGCACAGATTGTTCAAGTTCATTGGGTCGAGCGACCTGATACTCAGGAAACGACTCGAGTGGTCGACCAATATCAGATATCACCACGATTGCTCCAGCACGGACAAAAGTTTCGGCAATTGCCATTCCAATGCTTCCCTGCCTCGATGCACCGGTAATCAATACCACTCGACCTGCGATGCCGTCAATACTCATTGCATAACCTCAGGCTTCACAAACACCTTTACCGATGACTGTGGGTCTGCTTGCGTCTTGAAAGCTTCCATCACTTGATCTAACCCGAATCTATGAGAAACCAAATTTTCGACACTTAATGGTCCTGCCTGAAGCATCTGCACGGCTCGTCCAAACTGATCGTCGTAAGCAAATGTTCCAACCATTTTTACTCCTCTACGCACCACCATGGTTCCATCAATTACGAGTTTTTCTCGGTATAACGCGGCTAACACAACTGATCCTCCAAGTCGCAATAATTTCAGCGAGCTGTTGAGCAGTTCTACGGATCCCGCACAATCAAACAACAAGTCTGCATTTGAGAGATACCCATACTTACCTTTTCCAGCAAATGACTGAACTACTTCCACTAAATCTTGATTGGCGGGATCCACCACCATCGCCCCCATACGAGATGCCACATCTCTTCTTTTGCTCGATGGATCTAGGGCAACAATCATTCCCACGCCCTGAGATACGAGTGCACACACGACAGCAAGACCAATTGTTCCAAGACCAAGGACTACCGCGATATCGGTATTCTTTGCGCCAGATATTTCAACTGCGTGAAGTCCGACTGCGAGCGGCTCGCTCAATGCGCCGAATTCGGGGCTCACACCTTGGGGTAAGCGGAATAACGTTGTGCCAACTTCTGCGCCGGGGATTCTCACATACTGAGCAAGCCCTCCAGGAAGTCCATTAGCAATGCTTTGATCAAATGCATTCTCGCAGAGTGAAATTTTTCCCTCTAGGCAACGAGGGCATTGTTTGCACGGCGAAAAAGGCATTGCGGTAACTACTTCTCCGATCTTGACATCAGTTACACCAGAACCAATTTCCACTATTCGTCCAACAAACTCATGACCAAGAATTTGACCAGTGCGCGCAAGTTTGCCGGTAAGAAATGTTTTTATATCTGATCCACAAACGCCGCATGCGATTACTTCCAATACAACGCTTCCCGCATCGGCTCGTGGATCTTCAACGGTCTCTACACGAATATCTTCTACCCCGTGAAAAACTGCTGCTTTCATTCTTCCCCCCGCATAACACTCGTTATCTAGATAAGTCTTTTTTGTCCTGCCCAATACGGATCCTTCAGAGCTCTTCGCATAACTTTTCCGGTTGGGTTGAGAGGTAATGATTCGTCTCGGATTTCAACACGAGAGGGACACTTGTAATGTGCGAGTCGTTCGCGGCAAAACGCAACGACTTCTAGTGGATCAATCTCCATACCGGAATGTCGAACAATGATTGCCAAAACAGATTCACCCCAAATCTCGTGGGGTATCCCGATGACGGCAACTTCCTTCACTCCCGGAAAATCATTTATGACATTCTCAACCTCTGCTGGATAGATATTCTCCCCACCAGAAATCACCATGTCTTTCACTCGATCGGTGAGATAGAGATAACCATCTTCGTCGACAAAGCCAGCATCACCTGTTCTCAACCAGCAATCTTCAACAATTGCTTCAGCCGTTTCATCTGGCCTGCCAAAATATCCGTGCATCACGGTTGGGCTTTTCACCCAAACTTCACCAGCCACTCGCGGCCCCACATCCTCCATGAGATTTGGATCAACAATTCGCATCGTGACCCATGGAAATGGCTTTCCACAAGAGTTCATCCGTTCGGTACCTGGTATGTGTTCGTGCCATTGCATAGTCGTAACTGTCCCTGTTGCCTCGGTCAGCCCATATGCATGAGTGAACTGGCAATTTGGTAATTTCCGAATTGCATCAGCAAGAACTGCCTGGGTAATGGGTGCGGCACCATAAACAATGTGCTTCAAACTCCCTAAATCAAAGCGATTAATTGACTTGTGGTTAAGCACCATGTTCAATACCGCTGGGACCATCATTGTGAGAGACACACCATGCTCTTCTACTGACCGCAAGAAATCTTCCTCATCAAATCCGCGTCGGAAAATAACAGTTCCGCCTCGCAGGAGCGTAAGAACCACCCACGCTGTTCCAACTGCGTGAAAAACGGGATACGGCACATAGACAATGCACCCCGGCTCGAAATGCCAAGCATCCGCCAATCCTTCTGCCATGCTAAAAAAATTATTATTTGACAGCATCACACCTTTTGGCGCACCAGTGGTACCCGATGTATACAGTTGCCACATCTGATCATTTCCTTCAACTGAAACATCAAGTTCGGATTCGGGAAACACTTCGATCAGCCTGGTCCACGAATCATGATCCTCCCCAAGGAGAATGACCATAAAGCCTTCGAGCGAATTACCTATATTTAATTCGCTCAACAGAGACTCCTCAGCAAAGATCGCTTTCGGTTGAGCATCAGTGAGCACGCCAACGATCTCCGAAGGTGCGAGTCTCCAGTTGACGGGAACCATGACCACCCCTAGCTGAGCACCACCAAACAACAGCTCAAAATAGTCAACCCTGTTCCGAGATAAAAACGCAATACGGTCACCTCTCTCTAAAGAAAGTGTCCGCAGAAAACTTGCTACCTGCTTCGATCGACGGTCCAACTGTTCGTAAGTCACTGTCACATCATTTGCAATAATCGCCTTACGGTCCGGATATCTCTCCGCCGACCGCCTCATCACGTCTCTCAGTACCTTTGGCGAAGTTGAAAGATCAGACATCATTTTCAACTTTCAATTTCTGTGCCCGTAAGAAAAGTTCTGAGAACTTCCAATTTTGGTTTACTGCCTCATACTCAGTAGCTTCAAGTAACACAACATCTCGATGAGCAATGCGCCAATTTCCATTGCGCATGTCAAACTGGTCGCAATAATTTGCTGCCACCAAAAGGTGAGGTCTCTTTTCTTTTGACCAATGAAATGCGATTGAAGGTGTCTCAACAACCGCACTCGAATCAGATGTGAATTCAATTTTCGGAATCGACACTAAGTGCAATGTTGATTCATAAATCTTTAATGCGTGCGCGAAATGAGCGACCAGACCGTCTACCCCACCGGAGTACACACCATGATTATCAATTGCGTCATCGTGATAGCAGTTTCGGACCTTCAACCAATCTCGCTCGTCAACTCCAGTGGAGTACGCACAAAGCACCTGCTGAATGCTTGTTCGATCTCGATCGGTTCCGAAACCACTCATCGACTAAGCCTTATTCTTTGAGTATTTTTCCTTCAGGACACGCTTATAAAGCTTTCCGTTCGGATCTCTTGGCAATTGATCGATGAAGTCAATTGATCTAGGTACTTTGAATTTTGCGAGCTTCTCCTGACAGAAGCTTTTTAGATCAAGAGCAGTTTGTTCATCCGGATTTGCACCAGGTATGAGTTGCACTACACACTTGATCAACTCGCCCCATTCGGCGTCTTCAATGCCGAACACTGCTACGTCAGCTACGACCGGATGTTGATGCAAAACCGCCTCGATTTCTGAAGGATGAATATTGACGCCTCCAGTAATAATGATCTCACTAGCACGGCCGTGCAAAAAGAGAAATCCGTCCTCATTCATATGCCCAAGGTCTCCGACTGTGAAAAATCCGTCGCGTTTTGACTCAGACGTCTTTTCAGGACTCTTGTGGTACTGGAACTCAAAAGCACCCATCAGCATCCAGACAATGCCTTGAACACCTACTGGTACTTCTTCACCTTTGTCGTCACATATTTTGATTTTTGCCCACGTCCATGGCCTACCAACGGTTCCGGGATATTTCAGCCAATCCGTCGAATTCACGGTGGTGCCACCACCCTCCGATGCACCGTAATACTCATAGACAACAGGTCCGAACCATTCGATGATCGAAGTTTTGGTTTCGACCGGGCATGGCGCTGCACCATGAACGACGTACTTCAAAGACGAAATATCAAATTTGAGGCGATCAGACTCGTCAATTTTGAGTAGGCGATGAAAATGTGTTGGGACCATATGAGTAGTTGAGATTTTGTATGTCTCAATTACTTCTAAGACTCGCTCGGCCGCCCATTCCTTCATAAGAACAATTGCGTGACCATACTGGGCCGAAGCATTGGCATAAGCCAGAACTGCCGTGTGATACATCGGGGATTGGACAAGATGAACGTGATCGGTTCCTTCCACTCCAAAGATGCGCATCGGATGGCTCCACAACTCTCCAACCTCGTCAGGATTCTTCCCACTTGGAGGTCGCTTAATACCTTTTGGACGTCCCGTAGTACCAGAGGTATAAGTCATCATTAAACCTTCGGATCGGTCTTGCGGTTTATCCGTGGGCTGATTCCGTAGCGCATCCTCGTAATTTTCAAAACCGGACTCATCGCCACAAACAAATCTTCTCTTCGCATCAATTCCTGCAGTCTCCGCGGCAGCTAGCACTGTGTTGGCGTATTCGGCTGAGCAAAATACCGCTCTCGCGTCGCTATCCGACAAGATATGAGTTACTTCGTCAGCAGTGAGATTGTAATTGATCGGTACAAAATACAAACCAGCCTGCATCGCGGCCAAGAAAATCTCAATGAACTCGGTTCGGTTCTCCATCACAACAGCAATCACATTGGTGCTTGTAACACCACGCTCACGCAACATGTGAACTAGTTGGTGTGTTCGACTTGCCAACTCTCCCCGAGTACACATTTTCCCGCTATCAGATTCGATAACGGCGATTTCATTAGGTAGCTCTTCTGCATTGTTCCAAAAGCCGATCATCGTATTTCCCCTCTTCGTTTAATTGAGTTACTACAGCCCAAGCACTGCTGCCACTTCAGCAAGTTGATCTTGGAATCTTGTTCGAGAAAATCCCATCGCAATTATCAATTCATCGACTCCGAGACTCTTGCAATGATCGGCATAATCCTTAAGATCGCGCAGACTGCCCTTGAAGGGAATACCGACATTGAGTTTCACTGATGCGCGATCCCTCGATACTTCCTTGAGTTTGGTGTGGATGTCTTCAAGAATCACTTCAAGCTCAGTTATCGGAAGATTCCATCCGTGCCAGCCATCACCCAAACGAACTACTCGGCTAATTGCTGCCTGACTGTTTCCACCGATCACAATCGGGATGCGACGGTTCAATGGCTTTGGCTCAAAGACCACATTGACAAAATTGACATACTTGCCGTGATAGCTCGGCCGCTCATCACTCCACAGAACCCTCATGGCTTCTATGTATTCGTCTGCACGTCTACCTCGATCGGCAAATGGAATGCCTAGCGCCGCATACTCTTCCTCTGACCAGCCGATACCAACTCCGTATTCGACTCGTCCATTTGTTGCAACATCGAGCGTCATCATCTCTCGAGCACGAATAACTGGATTACGCTCAGTGATGATTTCAACGGAAGTACCCAATCGAATGCGGGTAGTCACTTGCCCTGCTGCGAGTAGACACATTGCAGGCTCAAGAATTCCTTGATCTTTCTTAAAGTCAATTGTGCCGTCCGGCGTGTGCGGGTACTTTGAAGAATAGGAATCAAAAAAAATGACATGATCTGGAACCCAGAGCGAATCAAAAGATAACTGCTCTACCTGCTTCGCAAATTCACAAATATGGTCAATCCCACGACCTGCGGTTCCATCGAAAATCTGCACGATTCCAATCTTCAATGCATTCCCCCATTCGACTCGCTTGACACTCGCAACTAACGCTGCCCCCAACCCCACTGCCGTTTGAGTCGCATTTTGACCTACCAACCAAACGCTAGGTAGCATAGTTCTCGCTTCAAAGGAGACCAAATTGTCGGGAACAACTCAGTCGCAGGTAGCACGAGTTCACCAGTTGATGGCTGATTATTGCGTGTTCGTCGACTCAAAGAAAGTGAGCCAGCTGGTCAACCTCTTCCACCCAGAAGTCACCGTGGATTACGGGCCACAATTCAAGACACAGGGGCGAGAAGGCCTTGAGAAGCTCTTCACGATGTTTCTTGCTTCCTGTGAATCAACGAGTCATCACATTACAAACATCGCAACAACCATGGACAACGACGTAATCTCCGCACAGTCTTACGTAAGCGCGTGGCATCAATTGCCCGGACAATCAAATCCACTCATCGTTCATGGTCGATATTTAGATACATTCGCTGAACATGGCTCAGAAATTCTTATCACGAGCAGAACGCTATTCACCCACGGATCAACTCAACAATTGCCGTTCAATACATTAAGTCGAAATAGTTTTGGTACGTAAATCAGCTAAACAAGAACGGCTTTCGCGTAGCCAGTCATCTGCTCCTCATAACCTTCATTACCAAATCGTGGCGAACAAACGACATCCGTAATGCCACCAAGCATCCTGCACTGTTCAATGTACGAACGATCCGTCTCCCAGCTTTCTTGTGTTCGACCTTCGTTTCGCCGCCCGACAACCACACGCATGTCACTCAGATTTCGACCACAGTCAGTGAGTTTCTTTTCGTATACATCCAATATTTTCTCTAAATCAGAAATATCCAAGTCATAAACAATGAGACCATTTCCAAGTTCGGCTGCGCGATGAATACCCCTAATTGAGTTACCGCCAATAAGTAGTGGCGGATGAGGAGTTTGGACTGGCTTTGGGTACGCGAGAAGTGGACCAAATGAAACCGTTTTGCTCGAGTACTCGCTCACTTCTGTTGTCCACAGCGATTTCAAAGCACCGAGATAGTCATCCATCCGCTCTCCGCGACCCTCGAAAGGAACTCCGCAAGCTTCGTATTCTTCTCGTGCCCAACCGACACCAACACCCAGGTCAAATCTTCCACTCGTGAGATGGTCCACAGTCGAAATCTCCCTTGCAAAAACCACTGGATTTCGTTGCGGCAAAATTGAGATAAACGTCCCGAATCGAAGTTTCGTAGTAACTGCCGCCGCAGCAACAGCGATCATCGGTCCATCCATGATGCCCCGCACGCCGGGATTACCTTTTTCTTGACGAGTTTGATGCACTTCACGGGCACCAGCGTCTCCGTACGGATATTTTGATTCATAGCTCTGAAAAAAAACAACGTGCTCGGGAAGCCACATTTGGTCAAAACCTAATTTCTCTATCAGTCGTGCGGCGCTTTGTAAAAATGGAAGTTCTCTACCTCGTTCGCCGAAAAAAACTTCACTGACACCGACCCTCATTCGTACGGTCGGCGTTCGAGAATTTTCCGAAGCCTGATAATTGCGCATCCATTCGAGTTCACCACCGCTCATGATTCCTCAATTCTCTGTTGAAATATCAGAAATAATTACCGATTTGTCTACCCAAGGTATGCAGTGTTCAGCGCCTCATTCTTTATCAGTTCATCTGGAACGCCCTCGGCTACAACCATCCCCTGGTGTAATACATACATGTAGTCAGAAACAGCCGAAGCAAGCATGACATCTTGCTCAACGAGCAACATTGGGATTCCTTGATTATTGATTTGAATTAATGACTCAAAAACTTTGTCGACAACTATTGGTGCTAAACCCATCGATGGCTCATCGAGAAGCAGAAAGTCAGGATTTGTAACTAATGCTCTGCCGATTGCAAGCATTTGCTGTTCTCCACCCGATAGAGACCCCGCCAACTGAGATTTTCTTTCAAATAGCCTTGGAAAGAGATCAAACACCCAAGTCATCATCTCGTCGTACTTAGTTCGTCCTGCAGACTTACTGAGTTCCAAATTTTCCTTGACGGTGAGCGGCGCTATGACACAACGGCCTTCCGGAACTAGCGCGAGCCCGCCCTGAGCGATTTGATACGGAGCCGAACCAGTGAGTTCGACATTTCCAATTGAAACAGATCCGCTCGTGGCACTGATAAGACCACATGCCGCATTGAGCAATGTTGACTTTCCCGCACCATTACGTCCAACCACCGAAACTATTTGTCCAGAGTGCACCGTGAGCGATACGCCATGAAGTGCACGAATTGAGCCGTACCCAGCTTCAAGCTTCTCAATACGTAAATCGCTTGTTACCGAGTGAGAAATATCAGACACGGTTTCTCCCCGCACGTAAGCGATGCAATCGTTCGGCACCCGATGCACCCAAATATGCCTCTCGCACTGCTGGTAGGTCTAGCGTCTCGCCTGGAAGACCTTCAGCAATTTTCTGACCAAAGTTCATGACCGCAATTCGGTCACAAAACTGACGCACAAACGCAATATTGTGCTCAACGACCAGAATTGACAGTCCATCTTTCCTCAAAACGTTGAGAAGTTCTCCAATCTCTACCGATTCAACTGCATTCATCCCAGCAGTTGGTTCGTCAAGCAGAAGGATTTTTGGATTTGTCGCTATGGCTCGAGCAATCTCAAGTCGTCTCTGAGACCCATACGGGAGTGTGTCAGCAATTCGGTCCGCAACATGAGCCAAACCAAGATGCTCCAAGATTTCTAGTGCCTTCGCAGAGACTGCTTTGCGCTCTTTTCGTTCCGACGGTACTGGAAGAATCATCTGCCAAAATCGAGATTTGCGTTCGGAATCGAGACCCACAATTACGTGCTCCAACACCGTCATACCCTTAAACAGTTTCATATTCTGAAATGTTCGAGCAACTCCCGAGCGTGCAAAGTGATGTGCCTTCTTGCCAGTTAAATCGATTCCGCTTATCGCGATTGTGCCCTTGTTCGGAGCATCAAGCCCACTCATTAAATTGATCAGGGTCGTCTTCCCCGCCCCATTCGGTCCGATTAGTCCAAAAATAACTCCTTGACCAACGGAGAGATTCATTCCATCTATGGCCTTCAGGCCACCAAAAGTTCGTGATACCTCAGAAAGCTTGAGAATATCGCTACTCATTGCCTACAACACTTTCAGTTTTTTTGGACTTAAATGGCAGCGGACGAAGTGGGTCGATTACTCCGCGTTGCAAGAACAGCATGATGATCAGAAGCAACACGCCATTTGCTATGTGCCGCGACGAACCAAGGTATGGGCGAAGCAACTCAGGCAAGGCCGCATACAACAAAGAGCCCACAATAGGACCGAACCAGTGGTAGGCACCGCCGAGCACAGCAGATGCCAAAGTCACAAATGCAAGATCAACATAGAATGAATCCGGCGTGAGGTACTGAAGCAATTGTGCCTGCATTACGCCGGCAAGTCCACCAAGTGATCCAGCTAAAACGAATGCAACACGTTGGATTTTCAGGACATCCACGCCGAGGCTTGCTGTAACTTCTGGCTGCTCGCGCAAAGCGTCAAGAGTCAAACCGAAGCGTGACTTACGAAGTCGCTGAAACACGACTCCAAGCAACACGAGAATGAATACCAATTGAGGAAACGATATGAGGCGCATTAGGCCCACGCCATTCATACCTCCCGTAATTGTGGTGAGGTTCAGCGCAAACACTCGGGAAATCAGCACAAGTGCAATGGTGGCAAGTGCCAGGTAGTGAGACGAAAGCCGGAGAAAGATGAAACTAGAGAGGTACGCAAACACGGCACCAAAAACCATTCCAATGATGAGCAATACATACAGCGACCAAGTTGGGTGATCAGTCGATATCCGCGCAATTGCAAAAGCACTTACCGCAGCGAACGCAATTGGCGCGACACTAAGAACCCCAGACCACAATCCGACAAAGATACTCAGTGCAAAAACACATCCAACCAAAGCAAATTCAACATTGGTTTGGTAAAGGGCCCAAAAATGGCTCATCGAGCAGCGCCGAACTTAATCTCTTTAAAAATACCTGACGGTCTGAACACTAGAAAGACAAGCAGTAAACCAAACGAGATCGCATCCTTAAATGAACTCGATATGTATTGCGATCCCAATACTTCAGTAAGACCAATGAGCATTCCGCCAATATATGTACCTCTGACATCTCCGAATCCGCCAATGACTACTGCGGCAAATCCCTTTAGCAAAAGTCCTTCGCCAAGCGCCATAGAAACATTGTCAAAAGCAGATCCACCGATAACGCCGACTAAACCCGCAGTCGCACCAGCGATTGCAGCGGTCCAAATTGCAATCAAACGTGCATTCACACCTGAAATAGAGCTGAATTTTGCACTGAACCCAACGGCACGAACAGAGGCGCCAAATTTTGTTCGAGTAATTGACATGTGTAATACGACTAGAACCATCAAGCCCATAATGAACAGCCACACCTGAGGTGCAGACACATAAATAGAAGAGATATTAATTTTACCGACCGAAATAAAATCAGGTGGAAAAGTTTGAGGGGCGTTATGTGTAACTGTTTCACCAACACTAATTAAGCAAATCCATACGCCAATGCTCGTGATGATATAGCCAAGACTGTTATTGCGCTTACGAAGTGGCTGAAACGCAATTTGATCGACACTTACCGATAACAATGCTGCAAAAAGCACTCCTGCGAGCACCGAGACAACTGTCGGTACACCAAATTCATTTGTTACATACAACGCGGCAAGCGCACCCCACGTAGCAATTGCGCCATGCGCAACACTCAGTACGCCCATCGTTGCATAGACGAGACCAAAACTCATGGCGAACAGCGCATAGGCCGACCCAAGAGCAAGTCCGTTCAGGGTCTGTTGCAGAAGTAATTGCATAATTTATGTGCTCACTTTCTACAACAGACCCTTACTTAACGGAATCAACAGGGATGATTCAGCTAGACCTAACTACGGCTTCCAGATTTCCTGGGTACCAGTTGCAGTCCACGTGACGATCGAAGGACTCACATCCTTCGCCAAGAAGCCTTGGCCACCCGCAAATGCGATTGGACCATAGACAGTGTTGAATCGCGTAATCTGCGACAGAGCCAAAGCGACGTTGACAGGGTTGCCATCACCACTCGCCTTCAAGCCAGATGCGAGAAGCATCATCGCTGTGAAACCCTGGGCTCCATAGATCGACGAATCCTCTTTTGAATATGTCTTGTAATCTGCAGCGAACTTCTTTGCCATCGCGTTTGCAGGCGATGCCGGAAAGTAGATCACAGGGAAGATCGTGCCAGCCAAAGCTGAACCACCGATGGTGTAGTTGTTCTGGTCACCAATTCCATAGTTAGAAACGATGACACCCTTATAACCACGCTCACGCAGAGCTTTGATTAAACGAGTTCCCGGTCCACCGAGCATTGAGTTAACAACCATGTCTGGGTTAAGCGCTGTGATTTGACTTGCAGCACCCGAAAGGTCTGTGTCAGCAGCTGCAGTGTTCACCGTGTTAACGGTTTTGACACCGGACTTGCCAAGCGACTCAACGAATGTGTCCTTATCGCTCACCATTCCTTGGTTATCTGCTGTCACCGCAACGACCGCGGACTTTGTCTTGTACTTCTTGACCACAGTATCAATGAGCTTCGAGTTTGGACCACCTGAGGTACCGAGCAAAATAACTGGACGATACATGTATGGAGGCTGTGCCAAACCTGGCAACACGGCGCTATCGATGATGCCAGGAATTCCGGCAGCCTTCAAGATCGGAGCTTCTGCTCCAGCTTGACTCGATAATGCGCAACACACAACACCAGAAACACCCTGGGCCTTAAACGCATTGATTGCGGCGATTCCGTTAGCTGCTGATCCACCACTGTCCTGTTCGATCAACTTGATAGTTACTCCTTTACCGAGGAAGCCTGTCAAGTTGATTTGTGCTACCGCAAGGCGAACTCCTTGGGCCAAAGGAACTCCAGCGAATGCTGCAGCACCGCTCGTCAAGGCTTCAAAACCCAGTTTGTATTCTCCTGCTGGCAACACAGGTTCATTCCACTTAAGTTTGCCGTTCTTGAGTTGACAGAATAATTTTCCGTCGACATCTCCATTCTTGGTGCATACGTCTCCAACTTTTGGAGGCTTTGGTGCTGCATCAGCCGCAGCAACTGGCATTCCGCTGACCAATAATGGCGCTGCTACTAGAGCCAAAATGGATATTAATTTCCCCATTTTCATTACTTTCACGATGATCCCCCGATCACAATTTTAGGCAAGCAAGTGCTTGGCTAGGTGACATAGTAACGAGTTCACAAGGTCAGCGCAAATGGAATCCTGTTTTTCTTTCCAAGACTGAGATCCACAAACAAACAGTTTGTGAATACATTTACAATCAACTTCTAACGACTTCGCTCCGCATCGGGCTGCGGCCACGAGCCGTCTTTGCCGTCCATGCCGGCATTGAGACGAGCCTTTGCCATCAATTCTTCAACAATTGTCCCGAGCTGTGTTGCATCGTCAACCGGTGCATGAGTTGGTCCACGATGCCAACCTTCGGCAATTGCCAACACTCGACCGCTAGCCTCAAATACACGACCCGTTATGGCTTTGGACTCTTCAGATGCGAGCCATGTCACGATCGGTGCAATCCAACGAGGCGATTCAACATCTCGTTCTTCATCATTCTTGGGCTGAGGGTGGAGATTTTCAGTCATCCTCGTTAAGGCAACTGGCGCAACTGCGTTTACTGTTACTCCATAGCGAGCGAGTTCAAGCGATGCGATAGTTGTAAACGCCGCGATGCCAGCCTTTGCTGCCCCGTAATTTGTCTGGCCAACATTGCCGTAGATACCAGAAACCGACGAAGTGTTGATGATACGTCCGCTCACTGGTTTGCCAGCTTTATGTTGATCACGCCAATATGCAGCGGCAAATCGCGATGGTGCAAACGTGCCCTTTAGGTGCACTTTGATGACGGCGTCCCATTCTTCTTCCGACATGTTGGCCATCATGCGGTCGCGCAAAATTCCAGCGTTATTAACGACTGCATGTAGGTCGCCAAAAGTATCGACTGCGGTCTGGATCAGACGCTCTGCGCCCACCCAAGTAGAAATGTCATCTCCGTTAGCGACCGCTCGACCACCCATTGCTTCAATTTCATTGACAACACTCTGCGCTGGAGAAATATCACCACCAGAACCATCGACACTCGCGCCCAAGTCGTTGACAACGACCAGTGCGCCGTGCTTGGCAAGACTTAAGGCGTGTTCGCGACCAATACCTCGTCCCGAACCAGTGACAACAACTACTCGACCTTCACATAAGCGGCTCATGGGCAACGACTCTAGTCTGAATACCGTGTCTCTTACCAAGTCGAACAACAGTGCAGGCGATTTAGC
>Ga0209596_1002919_pt1 | contig 13804 bp, 12 predicted proteins | sample M_130807_MF_Meta_FD_187314 | JGI IMG/M metagenome (GOLD analysis project Ga0209596, IMG submission 187314) | Freshwater microbial communities from Lake Montjoie, Canada to study carbon cycling - M_130807_MF_MetaG (SPAdes) (version 2) | ecosystem: Environmental > Aquatic > Freshwater > Lake... | reverse complement strand
GCGGTAAACTTTTCAGGTAAAATCTATTCCCCCCATTTTTATGGTGTGGTGAAAGAAACAGGATTGATTGACTATGAAATGTTAGAAAGTCAAGCAAGAACACATAAACCTAAATTAATATTTTGCGGTGCAAGTGCATATAGCCGTGATATTGACTATGCAAGGATCAGAAAAGTAGCAGACGAAGTAGGTGCATTTGTATTAGCTGATATCGCACATCCAGCAGGATTAATAGCAAAAGGATTGTTAAGTTCTCCATTTAATCATTGTCATTTTGTAACATCTACTACCCACAAAACTTTACGTGGCCCTCGTGGTGGCGTGATTATGATGGCGAAAGATGGCGAAAATACTTTAGGATTGAAAGATATGAAAGGTAATTTAAGATTGTGGTCTAACGTCATTGATATGGCAGTGTTCCCGGGAACACAAGGTGGCCCATTGGAGCATGTGATTGCAGCAAAAGCAGTTGCCTTTGGAGAAATCTTAACGGATGAATTTACAGTTTATGCAAAGCAAGTTCAATCAAATGCTCAAGTTATGGCTGCAGCATTTGTTGCAAAAGGATATGAAATTATCAGTGGTGGTACTGACAACCATTTAATGTTAATTGACTTACGTAATAAAAATATTAGCGGTAAAAAAGCAGAGCAGGTTTTAGGACATGCGGATATTACTGCGAATAAAAATATGGTACCTTACGATGACAAGTCAGCATTTGTAACTTCAGGTATCCGTTTTGGTGTAGCTGCAATTACAACACGTGGCATGACCGAAGGCCATATACCATTTATAGTTGAAGCAATTGATACAGCTTTAATGAATGCCGATAACGAAACAGTCCTAGCAAACACAAAGAAAGAGGTGAATAAGTTCATGGAGCAATTTATTTTGTATCCAGAACTAGGATAGGACGAACGCATATAAAAGATGAGTTTGATCAGTTATTAAAATTAATAAGCTCACATGAAAATAAAGCCTTTATAATTATATTAAAAACCTCCCAAACCCGGAGGTTTTTTTATATGGAATAGTTTAACTTTATACTATGATACAAAGAATACAATCCATATGGTTATTGCTAGCAAGCGCGGCCGCATTTTCAGTATTGCGTTTTCCTTTTTACTATACACCAACGCCATTTGCTTTGGAAATTAATGGCAGTGCGCAGTATAGCACTTTAATATCATTGGCATTTAGTGCTTGTTTATCATTCATCACCATCTTTTTATATGGCAACCGCATGTTGCAATTAAAAGTGGTACTTGTAAATTTTTTACTCTCTATTTTAATTGGCTATTTTATTTATACTATAGTGATGGCTAATCCAGGCGGTGGCTTCACCCTGCCTTCACTTGCATTATTTATCATCCCCATTTTTCAGGTTTTAGCGATGATCAAAATTTACCAAGACGATAAATTGGTAAAAAGCACCGATCGGTTGAGGTAGTATTACAGCTATAGTAAGTTACTTTAGATACCTATCATTAACGCTTCTCCCCCATTTTTAATCCTAGACTAAATAAAAAAATATTTTAGGATACCAATATATTTCTTAATACCTTTATGATATCATTTTAATATCAAAATACTATTATGGAAAAATTATTAAGCCCTCTAAACGGGTATAAAGCAGCACTCATTGCCCTTATCTCATTTCTTATTGGCCTGTTCGGCATCATTAGTACAGCACAAAACGCAAATCCAAGTGGTGGGGTAGTTTTGTTTGGGGTGTTATTTATTGTTTTCGCTGTTTTTTTAATGCGGGGATTAATGGTGGTGGAGCCAAACTACAGTATTGTAATTACCTTCTTTGGTAAATATATAGGCACAGTAAGAGAAAATGGATTGCAGTTTGTAAATCCTTTTTATTCAAAGCTGAAAGTTTCCCTTCGCTCTCAAAGTGTAGAAAGTACTAAACTAAAAGTAAATGACAAGTTGGGTAACCCTATTGAAATTGCAGCTGTGATACTATATGAAGTAAGTGATACTTATAAAGCAGTGTTTGATGTCACTAATTTTAATGAATACATGAAAAACCAAAGCGAAGCAGCTGTTCGTCACTTAGCAACAAGTTACCCTTATGATAATATTGAAGATGTACATGCACAAATAACATTACGTGATGGTGGTGAAAAAGTAATTGAAATGCTTGAACAAGAATTAAATGAAAGGTTAATTAAAGCAGGCATTACAGTTACGGAGGCTAGAATTAGTCACTTGGCTTATGCTGCAGAAATTGCAGGTGCGATGTTACAACGTCAACAAGCTACTGCGATTGTAGCTGCTAGAACTAAAATTGTAGAAGGTGCAGTGGGTATGGTTGAAATGGCATTAGCCATGTTATCTGAAAAAGATATTGTAGTATTGGATGACGATAAAAAAGCTGCGATGGTAAGTAATTTAATGGTAGTGCTTTGTGGCGAAAAAGCGGCATCTCCTGTTTTAAATACTGGCACCCTTTATTAATCCTTAAAATACAATTATGTCATTAACGAAAAAAACATTTGTATTAAGAATCAACGATGAAACCTTTTCTGCATTAGCAAAATGGGCCGAGGATGAGTTCCGCAGTGTGAATGGACAAATTGAAATGATTTTAGACAAAGCATTAAAGGATGCAGGAAGAAAAAAAGAGAAGTCACCCAATAATAACACTACTGCAAAAAGCTTAGTTAAGAATAAAAATTAACTTCGCTGAAATTTATTAAGCCGCCTCTAGCTCCTTCTCTATTGCATTTTGCACCAATTGATTTAGACTTATGCCTTTCATGATTGCAAGCATTACCGCCTTTTTATGCATATCTGGTTTTACGCGTACATTAAAAGATCCCTTAAAACTTTTTAACAAAGGCTTCTTGAAATGCTTACAAGACTCAATATATTCATTTACGGCCTCTTTAAACATCTCTTTTATTTCTGTAACTGAAGTACCCTCATACATAATAGTGTCATAAATGCCTTCAATTTTTCCAAATAAGACCTGGTCTTCATCACTATAACTTACTGATCCCAGAAATCCTTTATAGCTTAATGTGTTTTTCATATAATTTCAAATGATTTTAAATCCTCAATAATTATTTTTAAATAAAAGTGTTTTACAATTTTTCCTGGATGCGGTTTATGGATTTTGAATTTATGGTAATTGATTTCATTATAAAATTCAACCCTTGATCCAGTAGTTTTTCCAAGATTACTTTCTTCATATCCTAAACTTCGTAACAGTGTTTTCAATTCATCATAAGTGAAATCCTTAGGAACACTTAAGAACCTTTCTAGTAGTTTGTTTTTCTTTGTCATACAAAATTGCAACTATTTTTTAGTTACAACAAAAATAACACAAGAAATTTAAATGTAGCTACTTTATCTTACCTAACAACTTGATTTTTAATAAGTTACATAGAATCTAGTCTAAGTACTTCCCAGTTTGGGAGGCCTTGCATTTGAATAATCCTTTTGGGATTCCGGCATAAACAACGGTTCCGCCATCCACGCCTGCTTCTGGACCCATATCAATGACCCAGTCGGCTACTTTAATCACATCGGTATTATGTTCTACTACGATGAGTGAATGTCCTTGCTCAATTAAAGCATTAAATGCTTTTAATAATTTATGGATATCATGAAAATGTAAACCTGTGGTGGGCTCATCAAAAATGAATAACATTTTATTGCTTGCTTTTCCTTTACCTAAAAAGCTGGCTAGTTTTACGCGTTGCGCTTCACCACCACTTAAGGTACTACTACTTTGTCCCAACTTCACATAACCCAATCCTACTTCTTGTAATGGACTTATGGCAAATACAATATTTTTTTCTTCACTAAAAAATGCAATGGCTTCGTCCACACTCATCTCCAATACTTCATAAATATTTTTTCCCTTATACTGCACTTCCAACACTGCTTCTTTAAATCTTTTTCCATTACAATCCTCACAGGTTAAATGTACATCCGCTAAAAATTGCATTTCAACCAATTGCTCCCCTTCGCCCTTACAGGTATCACATCTGCCACCATCCACATTGAATGAAAAATGCTTAGGCAAAAAGCCTCTGATTTTTGATAGCGCTTGTTTTGAATATAAATCTCGTATGGCATCATACGCTTTGATATAGGTCACCGGATTGCTTCTTGATGATTTACCAATAGGATTTTGATCGACCATTTCAATTTGATCTATCAAATGCAAATCACCACTAATGGCATTATATCCGCCCACAATTTCAGTAGGTAATTGTTTTGCTTTTAATAAAGCATTGTATAAAACTTGTTTAACCAGTGTTGTTTTTCCGCTACCACTCACCCCACTTACCACACATAAACTATGCAATGGAAATTGTACGTCAATAGTTTTTAAATTATGTAAGTAAGCCCCTTCTATTTTTATAAAGTGTTTTGGCACTCTTGTTTTATCTGGGATAGGTATAGATAATGCACCACTTAAATATTTACCCGTCAAACTGTTTTTATCCTTGATTAAGGCTGCTGCATTACCTGCTGCAACTATCTCTCCACCCTGATGGGCAGCGAATGGCCCCATGTCAATAATATAATCTGCATGACGCATAATTTGTTCATCATGCTCCACCACCACTACAGTATTGCCTAAGTCCCTTAGGTTTTGTAAAACTTTAATTAACCTTTCTGTATCTCTTGAATGTAATCCAATACTTGGTTCATCTAAAATATATAAGGAGTTGGTTAAATTACTTCCCAAACACCTGGTTAATTGTATTCTTTGACTTTCGCCACCACTCAAACTATTGGCCAAACGCGATAAGGTTAAATAACCTAAGCCAACATCCATTAAAGTTTGGATGCGTTGTTCAAGTTCTATTAATAATCTTTTGGCTACTTGTGCATCATGCGCAGATAATTTTAAATCCGTAAACCAAATTTGTAAATCTCTTACTGGCATCGCACACAATTCTCCAATATGCTTGCCTCCTATTTTTACATATAACGCTTCCTTGCGGACACGGTATCCTTCACAATCGGAACAATTAGTTCTGCCTCGATACCTACTTAACATCACCCTAAATTGCACTTTATACAAATGTGCTTTTACATCTTCAAAAAAAGCATCTATCCCTAACGCTTTACCAACCCCTTTCCATAATTGCGTTTCCTGGGTTTTGGTTAATTTGTTAATCGGTTGATGTATCGGGAACCCTAGCTTTCCTGCTTCCTTCACAAACTGATCCTTCCACCAGACTAATTTTTCTCCTTTCCAGGGTGCCACCCCGCCATCATACACAGATAAGTTTGGATTGGGGATGACTAAATTTTCATCAATGCCTAATACCTGACTATAGCCTTCACAAGTGGGACAGGCCCCATAAGGATTATTGAATGAAAATAAATTAGGACTGGGTTCATCAAATTCAATACCATCCAATGTGAACTTATTATTGAATGTTTTTAAGATGGTATCATTTTGCTCCACCCATAATAAGCCTTCTCCTTCGTAAAAAGCAGTTCCAATAGAATCACTTATTCGGTGAATATCATCCTCATCAAAATCTTTAACAATAACCCTGTCAATTAAAACATATACATCATGTGCCTTTACCAATTTGGTGATTTCAGCTTTAGTCATCGCTAATGCATCTTCAATTCTTAAAATAGTCGATACTTCTCCTGTTTTAGCGGTTGCTTTTGTAGCTTTTAATTTATCCGATGCCCCACCTGCCCTTAAGTAAATACGGGCGAAGCCTTTTTGTAATAATATATTTAACTCCTCCTGAATATCCCGTTTCGCTTGTTGCTTGAATGGAACAATAATCACCATTTTGTCTCCGACCTTCCCTTTTTGAATAAACTCCAGCACATCCTGCACATCCTGCTTTTTAACTTCCTGGCCACTGATGGGCGAGATGGTTTTACCAACGCGCGCATAAAATACACGGAGATAATCATAAATCTCAGTCATGCTCCCCACTGTACTTCGCGGGGTACGTGTTACTACTTTTTGCTCAATAGCAATGGCTGGACACAAGCCCTTTATATAATCCACATCTGGCTTGCCCATACGGGACATAAACTGTCTTGCATAGGAAGAAAGGCTTTCCGCATAGCGTCTTTGCCCCTCAGCAAACAAAGTATCAATGGTTAAAGATGATTTTCCGCTGCCAGACACCCCCGTAACCACAATAAATTGGTTCCGCGGGAATAATGCAGTAACATTTTTTAAATTATGCACCCGCGCACCCACAACTTGTATGTCATTACTTGCCGATGGGGCTTTTTTCACTTTTTTAGTCTCCAGCATATAGCAAATTAACACAATCCTAGGCAATTGGTTCAAGGATTTGACAGATTCTTTTCAAATTAAAATGTGGATAGCTTTTAAATAAATTTCTTGTTTTCCACAAGTGGAAAACCAACACAATAAGCGAGTAATTTTCCAATACTAATCTATCGAACTACTATAAAAAACAAGGCATGAACAAAACTGTACTCCTAAGCGACTATGAACTAATTGCGTCCTTTCAACAAGGAAACACCCGCGCTTTTGACACCTTAATTGACCGTTACCAAGAAAAAATTTACAACACCATTTTATTTATGGTGAAAGACAGTTATTTAGCGGAGGATTTGATTCAAGAGATTTTTATTAAAATTATCGACAACATCAAACAAAAAAAATACGCAGAAGAAGGTAAGTTTTTGCCTTGGGCTTTACGCATTTCTCACAACTTTTGCATTGATCATTTTAGAAAAGTAAAACGTACACCAACGATTAAAACAAGCGACGACCAGGATATATTTGAAGTGATTAAATTTTCAGATCACGCTGCAGATTACAAAATGACGCGTAGTCAAACACATAAAAATATTCAAGAGTTGGTGGACTTACTTCCTGAAGAACAAAGAGAAATTATTGTTTTAAGACATTACGCCAATTTGAGCTTTAAGGAAATTGCACAAATGACCAACTGTAGTATCAATACCGCTTTAGGAAGAATGCGTTACGGTTTAATCAATCTTAGAAAGATGATGAACGAACGTGGTATGAGCCTATAGGCATATGTACTTCACGCTAATGATTTTATTATTTGCTTTTATTCGCGCTACATTTTAGCCAAGCTAAATAATCGCTAGCATTGGGCGTATAGCCCACTGGATTGGATAATAATTTTTCATCTGGACTCATTACCACATATAAAGGCTGTGTGACCTGACTAAAGTTTTCTGCTTGAAATGTAGCCCACAAATCACCGACACTATAAATATCTTTTGCCTGTCCTGACTTACTCGTATAAGTGAATCTTTTATCAATCGGCAACATGGCTTTATCATCCACATATAAGGAAACTAAAATGAAATTATTTTGAATAAACGACATGACTGCAGGATCAGTCCAAACATTTTCTTCCATCTTTCGGCAGTTAACACAAGCCCATCCGGTAAAATCAATTAATATAGGTTTGTTTTGCTGTTTGGATAAAAGCACCGCTTGCGCATAATCATTCATCACATTGGCTTGTAAACCATGCTTGCCCTTTTCCTGCTGGAATAAACTATAGTGCGTTGGTGGCGGGAACCCACTTAAAAAATTAATATACTTCGCATTTTGTGGCGCAATGCCCACCAATAAAAATCCAGCAAAAACAAAGGCACCCAGTGCTAGCACTTTTCTGGTCACTGCAATTTTTGCGCCCTTTACATCATGTGGTAATAATAGTATGCCCAATAAATAAAGCGCCAACCCTATACTTATCACCGCCCAAATACCTAAAAACACTTCACGTTTTAATAGTCCCCAATGTTCAACCAAATCAGCATTGGATAAAAATTTGAATGCCAATGCCAATTCCAAAAAGGCCAATATCTTTTTTACGGTATCCAACCAACCGCCTGATTTGGGCAAGCTTTGTAACCATTGCGGGAATATCGCGAATAATGTAAAAGGCAATGCTAATGCTACCCCAAACCCTGCCATACCTTGTGTCAAAGCCCAAGCGCCGCCTTGTAAGGAACCGACTAATAAAGTGCCTAATATAGGACCCGTGCAAGAAAAAGAAACAATGGCCAAAGTAATGGCCATGAAAAAGATGCCTCCAATACTTCCAAGTCCACTTTTAGAATCTGCTTTGTTGGCAATACCACTAGGCAAGGAAATTTCAAAAAATCCGAAAAATGAAATACTAAAAACAATGAAAATAATAAAGAAGATAATATTCAACCATGGATTGGTGGAAATACTATTAAAAATTTCAGGTTGCACATTTCCAACAATATGAAATGGTACGCTCGCTAAAACATACACTAAGAAAATACTTAATCCATATAATAATCCATTGACAATACCTTGTTTTTTTGTTTTTGATCTTTTAGTGAAAAAAGAAACCGTCACAGGTATCATTGGAAATACACAAGGTGTAATTAGTGCGATTAATCCTCCTAAAAAACCAAGGAGGAATACTTCCCAACCGCTCGAATTTGAGGTAGTAACAGCTGCACTACCGCAAGCATCATCGGTCGCAGTGGTTGCTGTTGTGGGTAATAATATATTAAACCCGGCTACTTTAGTTCCTTTGGATAATGCAACGGTCAAAGGCAGTTCCAATGCATAAAACTGGTCCGCCTTGGCTACATTTAATACCAAAGTCAATTTTAAACTATCGGGCTGAAAACCCGCGATTTGAATATTTTGATTGACCTCAAAATCACTGGTGAAAACTGTGGCCTGTGTAAATAGAACATCCGATTGCTTTATCGGTGCAATGGAATACTTTGGATCTAGTAATAATTTAGCAGATTCTAAATTAGCTATTAACAATGGCGCATGAATACCATCTGGATTTTCACCATACACATGCCAACCTTTATCTATTTGCAAACTAATATTTAAAGCATAACTAGTATCATTGATGAGTGTAGCTATTGCTTTTGCATGTACAACATTTTCTGATTGGGATTGAACACCCAGGGAAACCAACAAAAAGCTGATCGTTATAAAAAAAGAGGAAATCTTTTGCAATACTATAAAATTAAAATTTGAACCCCTATTGTAACACTACCTCAAATGGAATGGATATGGGTGGTAAACATTTTTCATCATTACAAACCATATATTCTATAGTCCCCGACAATTTTGTTTTGGAAGCTACTTTTAATGTAACTGATTGTACAAATTGTACTTTGTTACTATAGAAGCTTATTTCTGCATCAAAATTTTTGTCAAAATTTTTCTCCAACTTGCCTATTTCTTTCGCTGCACCTTTGATTTGTACCAAAGGATTTGTTTTAAATTCAATGCTAGTAGGCACTGGTCCTTTTTTTACAAACTGAGAATAGATATGCCATGGTGCTTCCACGTTCGCTGTCAATACTATATCATATTGTTTGTCTGCTTTTTTTACTGCCTGAAAACTCCAGTTTACTGGATTCATTTTTTGCGCCTGTGTTAAAAAAGTGCTAGCAATAAATAAGCTTGCTAAAATATATTTTTTCATAGTATCATCATTTAAAATGCTTCTAAACTAATTCAACAACCCTAATATTTTAAATATTTCCTTACCATCTACATTACTTAATGCATCAGATGTTGCTCGTTCAGGGTGTGGCATCATCCCAAATACATTACGTGCATCATTGCAAATACCTGCGATATCTAAAGTAGATCCATTGGGATTAGCAGTACCCCCAATATTTCCATTGGCATCGCAATACTTAAATAAAATTTGATTGTTCTTTTGTAAATGTTCCAAAGTAGCCGCGTCTGCAAAATATCTTCCTTCCCCATGAGCAATTGGAATTTGCAATGCGGCGCTATTGTCTGATTTTATAAATACATTTTTACAAATAAATTGTTGGTTGGCATTTTGCAATAAAGCGCCTGGTAATAACCCACTTTCGCATAAAATTTGGAATCCATTACATACGCCTAAAACCTTGCCCCCTTTATTTGCAAATTCAATAACTGATTTCATCATGGGACTAAATTTAGCAATGGCACCACAACGCAAGTAATCGCCATAGGAAAAACCTCCCGGAAGCACAATGCAATCCTCCGTATTAAAATGGGACAAGTCACTGTCTTTATGCCATAACATTTCAACAGGTGCACCAAGATCCTTTTCTAAAGCATCTTGCATGTCTCTGTCACAATTCGATCCCGGGAATACTAAAACACCAAATTTCATATACTAAAGATTAATATTTTAACGTAGGTATTGAAGGGACAAAGTTAACAAATTATGCGTGCTAATAGGTGGTAAATTCTTCACTTATGCAAGGTGGTTATACACAATAACTAAGACGGCCGACCAAAATAAAACGTTGGGAATCAATAATCTTTTTGGGGTCGTATAAGCAAAACTTATAAAACATGCCAATGGCGTTAATATGATTGCGGAAGCATATAAAGCTTGCGAGGAAAACACGATGGGCTGGAAAAAACATACCAAAAGTGTCAAAAAAAGCACCCCCCAGTATTTTCGTACCTGTATAATAAATCGCGACTGTTGCTGTTGCCAAAAATAAAAACCGGCCAATAATTGCACCCCCATAATGCTTAAAGCTAGAATGATATTTAGTTCAGGCTTTACGATTGGATTTTTCCAATCTAGTCTTGGCAAGAATTGGGTGAAATGGGGCGCTTGATTGGTTAAAAAAACAAAAGCAAAAACGAAATAAAAAGGAAGGATGATGCCCATCAACAATACCAACCATTCAGGTAACCTAAAGGGGCGAATAATGGCAAGTGCAAAAATAACCACAGGTATTAAAATGGCAATGGGTTCATATAATAAGATAGATACCCCCACAATTAATCCAATATTAAATTCCAGGGTTTTGGGTTGTGTTTGATCATACAATCTTAAAATTTTAACCAGTATCCAAATCACCAATGAATTTGCAATTAACCCTGCACTAATCTCATCCCAATAAGGAAACAGTGCTGTTAATATGATATACGTAAATGCAGGTAAATAACTAATGTTTTGGAACATTTTAAATTGACTCAACAAAACATTTAACCGGATGGCTTGACTAAAAATAAGTAATTGAAAAAATAAGATCAGCCCAATGGGCGGAAGTGGCCTTATATAATGTATTAATAAATAAGCCAATAAACCATCTGACTCATTTGCAATAACAATGGGCGGTGTTATCCATTGATGAAAATGTATGATTACACTTAATACAAGTATAAAAATTAAATTGATGTCAGATTTGTCCCTGAATAAAAAAACCACTTATTACTATTTAAATTTAATTTTTGCGAACCCAATTCTATTTTTATATTGATAAGGCAAAATAGCTTCGTTATCGCTCACTTGCTTCAACATACGCGGCATCCATTCATAGTTTTTTTCATTTGCCACAACTACTGCTCCTTTTTCTAGTTGCCCTTGCTTTGTTAAACTATTAAATATAAAAGTATGTTGTGCCTTGCGTTTTTGATGGTATAAAAAATGTAACCCATCTTGATTTTCAATGGTGCCATAGCCAATGAACTGATCTACATTTTGATCGTTTTGCGATTTGTCAATTGTCTTAATCGATTGTAAATTACCTTTTACATCAAATGACAAAAGCGCAATTTTATTAGCATTGTAAGTGACTGATGGATAACCAAAAGAGGCAAATGGATTACCCCACATAAATGGATTACCCCAGAAATTAAAGCCCCATGGTCCCATACCCCAACCAAATCGCGCCCATGGATAAAAACCAAAAGGTCTGTTCCAATAATTAAACATAAATGGATTATAAAAAGCACCGCCCCAATAAAAATCCCATCTTGAAAAATAGTTGTTCCGATTTGAATAAGAATCTGCGGCTTCGGCAATCACCGTATAACTACCATCTGCTTGTGTTGCTACTTTATCCAAATAGTAAGTATCAAAAACATCTTTTAAATTTCGTTTATTTGAAACTGCGCCTCTGTTAAAATCAGTAAAGCGATTTGCATTCGTCAATATTTCTTTCTTAGCTGCAATATTCCATAAATAAGAATACAGACCTTCTATATGCCCTTTTTTTTCTGTAGTATAAAAGGAATTTAAAATCACTTGCCCTTTTGCATTATCAATTTTAAGTCTGATATCATCCAATAACAAGCTATTATTTACAATCGCCGATTCAATGACCTCTTTTCCATCTGCGGACAAATACAACAAACTTACTGCAGGCGCCATATTGGGCTGCGTGATATTACGTAGGCAAAACAAATTGCCTTGATTGTCTAAGGCAAAATCAGAAAGTGAACTTTTTTTATTTTGAGATTGTACGCTAATTTCACTTTCAGATAATAACTCGAAATTTTTATTTAGCGAAAGGGTTTTTACCTTAATCGCTGACGCTTTAGTGGTATTCACACTAAACAATAATATTTTTTCTTGATTATCACTACGCAATAAATTAAAAACCTTCGTTCCCGAACCTGGCCTTATTCTATCTGCAGTATCCATTATTTTAGGCTCCCCGATTAATTTACCATCTGCATTTAATTTTGCAAATGCAGCATAGGCTGTTGTGTTCACTTGGAATTGATAAAAAACAACCACCTGATCATTGGATGTTATAAACTCTAATCCATTTAATGCTTTTGGCAAAAAGGACAAATCATTCTGCTTAACAATTTGCATTTGATCATCATACTGCGCAATCGTTGAAATACCTGCATTGTTTTTAAAAACCCAATAATGACTGCCTACTTTTCCTAAAATTTCATATTGCATGGCCTCCTTATCGGTTTTTTCGATGGTGGAAGCAAGATAGGACTGCGCACCACACCATTGCCCTCCAATTAAAAGAGTCATAAAAAAACTTACAATTACCTTTTTCATAGTATATGAATTTATATACACAAATTTAATACAATATTTAGCTAGTATGAGTGGTAGACGTTGAATATTAACGCGCTTTTAAGACGACCGCCTCATTGGTTACCTCCATCGTGTAGGCGCCCCCTTGCCTAACTGCAAAGTTTTCCAATGCATGACTTATTGGAAAACCAAAACATACGGGATAATTGAAATTTGAAATATGTGCGTGAATGATTTCATAGGCCGTGGCGCCAAAATCTGTGGCGTTATCTTTTAATTCGGTAAACCCGCCAACAACCAGTCCTGCTAAATTATCCAATAATCCCGCATTTTTACATTGTATAATTAATCGATCTAAATTATAATGCGCTTCGCCCACATCTTCAATAAATAAAATTTTACTCTTGGTGTTCATCGCATTTTTAGATCCTATTAAGTGCGCGATCATACATAAATTACCACCAATAAGATTTGCTGTGGCGGATCCCTGCTTATTGAATGAATGAGGCGCTGCTTGAATTATTTGGCTTTCTCCTATTAAAATATTTTTTAATGACTGGATATAAATTTCTCCCTCCGCTCCTTTATTAAAAGCTGCTGCCATGGGACCATGAATACTCATGGTATTTTGCTTTTGAATAGCGGCATGCAAAACAGTAATATCACTAAAGCCGATCACCCATTTTGGATTTTGGGTAAACCCGGAAAAATTTATTTGATCAATGATTCTGCTTAAGCCATAGCCACCCCTTGCGCATAATACCGCTTTGATATTTATATCATCCAACATTTGCTGCAATTCCATAGCCCTTTCTGCATCAGATGCGGAAAAACAATCCATTTTTGCCCCTACCGTTTTGCCCAATTTTACCTTAAACCCCCATTTTTCAAGGGTCAAGATGCAATTTTGCACCTTTTCCAAGGGGATGGAACCTGCTGGGCAAGTGATCCCAATAGTGTCTCCAGGAATGAGGATTGGCGGTTGAATCATAACACAAATTAAGTACTTTTGCAGCAATGAA